>Ga0207641_10001754_pt1 | contig 20888 bp, 21 predicted proteins | sample KBSSwiS62_FD_184306 | JGI IMG/M metagenome (GOLD analysis project Ga0207641, IMG submission 184306) | Switchgrass rhizosphere microbial communities from Kellogg Biological Station, Michigan, USA - KBS Switchgrass S6-2 (SPAdes) (version 2) | ecosystem: Host-associated > Plants > Roots >... | reverse complement strand
GGCCCGATCGGGCCTTGATCACGGGGGTGAGGTGCCGGCGGGGCGGTGGCTCGGGGAGGCGGTGCGGGCGCCCGCGGAGCTCGCCGGGGCGCTGGCGGGGCTGCTCGAGCGGGTCGTGCTGGTGGGGGACCTGGAGGAGGCACGCATCGTCGCGGAGGCCGGGCTGGTCGCCGTCACGCCCGAGGGAGACGTGCTGGAGGCGTTCCGGGCCCGCGGCGGGTCCGGCGGCGGATCGAGCGCGCTCGAGGTGCAGGCGGCTGTGGACGAGGCGGTCGCCGCGCGGGACACGACCGACGAGGCCCTCGCGCGGCTCCGACCGGCCCTCGACGGGGCGCGCGCCGAGGAGGCGGCCCGCAGCCGGGACGTCGAGGCGGCGGCCGCCGAGCGCCGCGCCGCGGAGCAGCGGCGGGCCGCGGCCGGGAACCAGCTGGGCCGGCTGGAACAGGTCGTGCGGTCCGCCGAGCAGGAGGCGGAACGGTTGCGGCAGCGCCGGGACGCCGTCGAGTCCCGCCGGTCGGAGTCCCTGTTGGCCTTGGAGGCCGCCGAACAGCAGCTGCTCGTGGCCGAGGGCGAGCCGGTGGAGGACGAGCCCGACACCGAGGTCCGGGACACCGCCGCCGAGCGGCTCGCGGCGGCCCGCTCCGAGGAGGTCGAGTGCAGGCTCGCGCTGCGCACCGCCGAGGAGCGGGCCCGGGCGATCGCCGGGCGGGCGGACTCGCTGCGCAGGCAGGCGGCGTCGGAACGGCAGGCCAGGGCGCGGGCCGAGGCCGCCCGCCGGGAGCGGGAGCGCGGCTCGGCCGTCGCGCGGCTGGTGATCGACGCCGGTGGCCGGGCCCTGGAACGCCTGGACGTCTCGCTGGCCGCGGCCGCGCAGGAGCGGGACGAGGTCGCCGCCGCCCGCGCGGACCGCGAGTCAGCGCTCACCGAGGCCCGGGCCACCACCGGTCGGCTGTCCGGGCTGCTGGACAAGCTCGTGGACGCGGTGCACCGGGACGAGGTCGCCCGCGCCCAGTCGCGGCTGCGGCTGGAGCAGCTCGTGGAGAAGGCCCTCGCGGATTTCGGGATCGGCGTCGAGGACCTCGTCGCGGAGTACGGGCCCGCGGTGGCCGTGCCGCCGTCGCCGAGCGAGGTCGCCGAGTACGAGGCGGCGAGGGAACGGGGCGAGGACGTCGTCGCGCCGCCCCCGATGCCCTACGACCGTGCGACCCAGGAGCGCCTGGCCAAGCGGGCGGAGAAGGACCTCGGGTTGCTCGGCAAGGTCAACCCGCTCGCGCTGGAGGAGTTCGCGGCCCTCGAGGAGCGGTACACCTTCCTGTCCACGCAGCTGGAGGACCTCAAGAACACCCGGCGGGACCTGCTCACCGTGGTCCGCGAGGTGGACGACCGGATCCTCGAGGTCTTCACCACGGCGTACTTCGACGTCGCGCGCGAGTTCGAGACGGTCTTCGCCACCCTCTTCCCCGGCGGGGAGGGGCGACTGGTGCTCACCGACCCGGACGACATGCTGACCACTGGGATCGAGGTCGAGGCGCGCCCGCCCGGGAAGAAGGTCAAGCGGCTGTCGCTGCTGTCGGGCGGCGAGCGCTCGCTCACCGCGATGGCGCTGCTCGTGGCGATCTTCCGGGCCCGCCCCTCGCCGTTCTACGTGCTGGACGAGATCGAGGCGGCCCTGGACGACGCGAACCTCCGCAGGCTGATCAGCCTGCTGGAGGAGCTGCGGTCCACCTCGCAGCTGATCGTCATCACGCACCAGAAGCCGACGATGGAGGTCGCGGACGCCCTCTACGGCGTCTCGATGCGCGGGGACGGCATCACCACCGTCATCTCCCAACGCCTGCGCCCCGCCTCCTAGCCGCGCGCCCGCTCGGGCGGCGTGGAAGGGTGGCGGGGTGACGACGCAGACCCTGTGGATTGTCGTGGCCGTGGTCGTGGTGGTCGTGCTGATCGCTCTCGTCGCAGGCTTCACGATCAGCCGCCGCCGGAAGATCAGCCTCCGCGAGCCCGACGAGCTCGAGCGCACGGGGGAACCGAAGCCTCGCCAGGGCAACACCTACGTCGTGGGCGGCGGCTTCGACTTCTCGGCGGGCGGGGGGACCGCCACCGCCGAGCCCACGGTGCCGGAGACGACGGAACCGACGGCCCCGGAGGCGGGCGCCGCGTCGACCGCCCCGCCCGCCGAGCAGAGCCGCGCCCCGCAGGCGGCCGACGACCTCACCGGCACAGCCGACGACGTCCGCACCCCGCCCCGCGGCATGCCCACCGGCGGCACCGCGACCGAGGCCCGGACGCCCCCGGACGGTGTCCCCGCGGTCCGGGAGCCGGACACCGCGACCCCGCCCGACGGCGTGCCGGTCGCCGAGACCTCCGCCGGCCCCCCCACGGCGGCCCCCGAGTCGGCGGCCCCCGTGTCGGCGGTCCCGGAGACGGCACCGGTCGAGTCGGCGGTCCCCGAGACCGCACCGGCCGAGTCGGCGGTCCCGGAGACGGCACCGGCCGAGTCGGCGGTCCCGGAGACGGCACCGGCCGAGACGGCTCCCCCCGAACCCATCGCCCCGGCCGAGGGGCGGCTCGAGCGGCTGCGGGGGAACCTCTCCCGCTCCCGCTCCGCGTTCGGCCAGAGCCTGCTCGGCCTCCTCGGCGGTGGCGAGCTGGACGAGGAGTCCTGGGAGGACGTCGAGGCCACCCTGCTGCAGGCCGACCTCGGCCCCGAGACGACCGCCGAGATCGTCGAGACCCTGCGGGGCGAGCTCGCCCGCCGGGCCGTCCGCAGTCCGGCCGAGGCGAAGGCGCTGCTGCGCGAGGTGCTGGTCGGTGCGCTCGGCACCGACATGAACCGCTCCGTCCGGGTCCTCCCGCACGACGGCAGGCCCGGCGTGGTGCTCGTCGTCGGCGTCAACGGGACCGGCAAGACCACCACCACCGGCAAGCTCGCCCGGGTCCTCGTCGCGGGCGGGCGCACCGTGGTCCTGGGCGCGGCGGACACGTTCCGCGCGGCCGCGGCGGAGCAGCTCGCGACCTGGGGCGAGCGGGCCGGGGCCGCGGTGGTCCGCGGCGCCGAGGGGGCCGACCCCGCCGCCGTCGCGTTCGACGCCGTGAAGCGGGGCACCGTGGACGGCGTGGACGTCGTGCTGCTGGACACCGCGGGCAGGCTGCACACCAAGACCGGCCTGATGGACGAGCTGGGCAAGGTCAAGCGCGTCGTGGAGAAGCAGACGCAGGTGGACGAGGTGATCCTCGTGCTCGACGCCACCACCGGCCAGAACGGCATGGTCCAGGCCCGGGTGTTCGGCGAGGTCGTCGAGGTGACGGGCATCGCGCTGACCAAGCTGGACGGCACCGCCAAGGGCGGCATCGTGTTCCGCGTGCAGCGCGAGCTGGGCGTACCGGTCAAGCTCGTCGGGCTCGGCGAGGGGCCGGACGACCTCGCGCCCTTCGAACCGGAGGCCTTCGTCGACGCACTGCTCGGCTGAGCGGGCTCGCCGGGCCGACGGCACGATACGGTCACGTTTCCGGTCACTCACCGCTCACGACATGTCGCGGGCGGTGCCGGAAACCTGGATGTAACTCGCGAGGGAGCGGGGTTCACCGCGCGGAAACATCCAGCGCCCTTACGTGAAACATCCCCTTTCGATTATTCCGGCACCCGCCGCGCCGACGGCGCGGTGACGAACGGGAGGGAGTTCCGTGGACGCGTTCAACAGCGGCGATACCGCGTGGATGCTCGCCAGCACCGCGTTGGTGCTGTTCATGACGCCCGGGCTGGCGTTCTTCTACGGAGGCATGGTCCGTAGCAAGAGCGTGCTCAACATGATGATGATGAGCTTGTCGTCCATGGGGCTCGTCGGCGTCCTGTGGGTCCTCTACGGCTACTCACTGGCCTTCGGGAACGACGCGGGCGGCGGCCTGGTCGGCAACATCACCGACTACTGGGGCCTGAAGGGCCTCTTCGTCGGTCACTACGTGGACGCGGCGGACCCGTCGGCGGTGTCGTTCCCGCTGGTCGGCTCGATCCCGGCGCTGGTATTCGTGGGCTTCCAGGCCACCTTCGCCATCATCACCGTCGCGCTCATCTCGGGTGCGGTCGCGGACCGGATGAAGTTCGGTGCCTGGCTGCTCTTCGCCGGCATCTGGGCCACGGTCGTGTACTTCCCGGTGGCGCACTGGGTGTTCGCCTTCGACGGCGTCACCGCCGAGACGGGCGGCTGGATCGCCAACCAGCTCAAGGCGATCGACTTCGCCGGTGGTACCGCGGTCCACATCAACGCCGGTGTCGCCGGACTCGCGCTGGCCATCGTGATCGGCAAGCGCAAGGGCTGGCCGCGTGAGCCCATGCGGCCGCACAACCTCACGCTGGTGATGCTCGGCGCGGGCATCCTGTGGTTCGGCTGGTTCGGGTTCAACGCGGGCTCCGCCGTCGGGGCCTCCGGCCTCGCCGCCTACGCCATGATCAACACCGTGGTCGCGACGTGTGCCGCGATGCTCGCCTGGCTGCTGGTCGAGCGGATCCGGGACGGCAAGGCCACCAGCCTGGGCGCCGCGTCCGGCGTCGTCGCGGGTCTGGTCGCGATCACCCCGTCGTGTTCGTCGGTCTCGCCGCTGGGTGCGATCGCGGTGGGTGCCATCGCCTCGGCGCTGTGCGCGCTGGCCGTCGGCCTGAAGTACCGCTTCGGCTACGACGACTCGCTCGACGTCGTCGGCGTCCACCTCGTCGGTGGTCTCGCGGGCACCGTGCTCATCGGGTTCTTCGCCGACCCGGGCTCGGGCGCGGGCGTCGCGGGCCTGTTCTACGGCGGCGGCGCCGACCAGCTCTGGCGCCAGGTCGTGGGCGCACTCGCGGTGCTCCTCTACTCGGGCATCCTGACCTTCGTCATCGCCCTGATCGTCAAGGCGATCTTCGGCGGGAAGGTCCGGGTCAGCGAGGAGGACGAGGTCCTCGGCATCGACGAGGCGGAGCACGCGGAGACCAGCTACGACTTCTCGAGCCACCGCGGTATCGCGGGCACCGTCGGGACGCCCCGTCCCGACGCCGCCACCGCGGGTGCCCAGGCGGTCGTCGCAGGCAAGGAGGGCTGAGCGGACATGAAGCTGATCACCGCCATCGTCAAGCCGTTCGTTCTGGAGGACGTCAAGGGCGCCCTCGAGCAGATCGGGGTCCTCGGGATGACCGTCTCCGAGGTCCAGGGCTACGGCAGGCAGAAGGGCCACACCGAGGTCTACCGGGGTGCCGAGTACTCCGTGGACTTCGTGCCGAAGGTCCGGGTGGAGGTCGTCGCGGACGACACCCTCGCGGACAAGGTCGTGGACGCGGTCGTCGAGGCCGCCCGCACCGGCAAGATCGGCGACGGGAAGGTCTGGGTCTCCCCGGTCGAGACCGTCGTGCGGGTCCGGACCGGTGAGCGCGGGACCGACGCCATCTAGAACGCCCCCTCGTGAGGCCGCCGGGCCCGCTGTGTCGCGATGCGACGCGGCGGGCCTCCGGCGTCTCCCCCGCCCTGTCGGTTTCCTCCCGTCTGACCGAGTCCAGGCCCACCACTGATCGGAGACACGCGATGATGCTCGTGACGGCGATCGTCAAGCCGTTCGCACTGGACGACGTCCGCGCCGGACTGGAGCGGTTGGACGTCGCAGGCATGACCGTCAGCGAGGTGACCGGCTACGGTCGCCAGCGCGGCCACACCGAGGTGTACCGCGGCGCGGACTACCAGGTCGACTTCGTGCCCAAGGTGCGGATCGAGATCGTGGTGGACGACGTCGTCGTCGACAAGACGATCGACACGGTGGTGCAGGCCTCCCGCACCGGCAAGATCGGGGACGGCAAGGTCTGGGTCGTCCCCCTGGACACCGTGGTGCGGGTGCGGACCGGGGAGCGGGGGCCGGACGCGCTGTGAGGCACGGTCGGGGCGCGGTCGGGGTGAAGGCGAGCCGGTGAGGACGGAAGGACCCGCGTCGGGTTCCGCGGAGGACCTGGTCAGGGCGAAGGCCGTGCTGCTGGACCAGCACGGGGGGCGGCGGCGCCTCGCGCCGGACGCGCTGCGCACGGCGCTGGTCGACCTGCACGACTTCTGGCTCTCCTCGCGCTGCGCGGCGATCGGGATCTCCGACCGCGCCGCGCTGGTCGCGGTGGGGGCCCTGGGCAGGCGTGAGCTCTGCCCCTACTCGGACCTCGACCTCGTGCTGCTGCACGACGGGCGCAAGGACGTCGACCGGCTGGCCGAGCAGCTCTGGTACCCCCTGTGGGACGCCGGGATCGGGCTGGACCACTCGGTGCGCACGCCCGGGCAGGCCGTCCAGGTCGCGGCGACGGACCTGCGCGCGGCGTATGGGCTGCTCGAGCTGCGGCACATCGCGGGCGATCCGGCGCTGTCGGAGAAGGTGTCGGCGGCCGTCCGGCAGGCGTGGCGCGCGGGCATGCGCAACCGCTTCGACGAGATCGCGGACGCCGCGCGCGAGCGCTGGACCAAGATCGGGGACGTCGCGCACCGGATCGAGCCGGACCTCAAGTCCGGGCACGGCGGGCTGCGGGACGTCCAGCTGCTGGAGCACCTCGCCGTCGCACAGCTGGTGGACCGGCCCTCCGGCGAGGTCGTCGAGGCACGGATGCTGCTGCTGGACGTGCGCACCGAGCTGCACCGCATCTCCGGGCGGGCCCGGGACGTGCTGCGCGCCCAGGAGGCGGACGAGATCGCCGCCGTGCTCGAGCTCGGGGACCGGTTCGACCTGGCCAGGGCGGTGTCCGGGGCGGCGCGGGCGGTCGCGTTCGCGGCCGAGGCGGCGTTGCGCTCGGCCCGGGCCGCGCTGCCGCGCCGCGGGCTCTCCGCGCTGCGCAGGCCGCCGGTGCGCCGCCCGCTGGACTCCGGCGTCGTCGAGCACATGGGGGAGGTCGCGCTCGCCCGGGACGCCGCCGCGGGCCGGGACCCGGCGCTCGTGCTGCGCGTCGCCGCGGTCGCCGCGCGAACCGGCCTGCCGATCGCCGCGGGCACCCTGGCCCGCCTCGCCGAGACCGCACCCGAGCTGCGGGAGCCGTGGCCGCGCGCCGCGCTCGGCGAGCTGTTGTCGCTGCTCGGCACGGGCCCGGGGATGGTCGAGGTGATCGAGGCCCTGGACCGGACGGGCCTGTGGGGGCGGCTGTTCCCCGAGTGGGGCGCGGTGCGGGACCTGCCGCCGCGAGACCGCGCGCACGTGTGGACGGTGGACCGGCACCTCATCGAGACCGCCGCCAAGGCCGCCCAGCTCACCACCCGCGTGTCCCGGCCGGACCTGCTGCTGGTCGGCGCGCTGCTGCACGACATCGGCAAGGGCCGCGGGGGAGACCACTCCGAGGTCGGGGAGTCCCTGGCGCTGCAGATCGGGCGGCGGCTGGGCTTCGGCCCGCAGGACGTCGAGACGCTCGGCGCGGTGGTCCGCCACCACCTCCTGTTGCCGCACACCGCGACCCGGCGGGACATGGAGGACCCGGCCACGCTGAGCCGGATCTCCGAGACCCTGCGCGGCAACCCCCTGCTGCTGGACCTCCTCGACGCCCTGGCCGAGGCGGACTCGCTGGCCACCGGCCCGGGCGTCTGGACACCGTGGAAGCGCACCCTGATCCGGGACCTGGTCGGCCGGGTGCGCGCGGAGATGATCGGCGAGCAGCCGCCGGGCCCGGTCCCACTGGCGGACAACGCCGCGAAGGCCGCCGAGGAGATGGTCACGCAGGTCGCGGCGGACGGCGTGCCCCAGCTGCGGCTGCTGTCGGAGGGGGACCTCGCGACCGTCGTCTCCGCGGTGACGGACCGGCCGGGGGCGCTGTCCGCGGCCGCCGGAGTGCTCGCGCTGCATTCGCTGGAGGTGCACGCGGCCGAGGTGCACACCGAGTCCGGGGTCGCGGTGGCGAGCTTCGCGGTCTCGCCGCGCTTCGGCGGACTGCCCGATCCGGCGCTGCTGCGGGCGGACCTCGTCCGGGTGCTCGAGGGCGGCCTCGCGCTCGAGGAGGCGTTGGCGCGCAAGGAACGCGACTACGCCCCGACCGCGGAGGTGGTCGAGCAGACCACTCCACCCCGGATCTTCTGGTTCGACGACGAGGCGACCGGCGCCGTCGTCCTCGAGCTGCGGGGGCGGGACCGGATCGGTCTGCTGCACCGGGTCGCCAAGGCGCTGGAGTCCGAGGCGGTGGACGTGCGGTGGGCGCGGGTCGCGACCCTCGGCGCGTCGGTCGTCGACTCCTTCGGGGTGGCGGGCGAGGGCGCGGACGGGACCGTCCCCCGCACGGAGCGGAAGCGGATCGAGCGGGCCGTCCTGCAGGCCGTCGGCGACCGGGCGGCCGCCACGAGACGGTGACGTGACGTGGCGGGCGGGGCGATCCGTGGCGTCGTAAGGTTGCGGGATTCGGTGCGCTGCCGATCGGGGTGTGGACTGGAAAGGCAGTGACATGAAGCTCGTGACCGGGATCGTCAAGCCCTTCGCGCTCGGCGACGTGAAGGATGCCCTGGAGAAGCGCGGCATCCTCGGTATGACGGTGACCGAGGTACAGGGCTTCGGCCGGCAGAAGGGGCACACCGAGGTCTATCGGGGCGCGGAGTACCAGGTGGACTTCGTGCCCAAGGTGCGCGTCGAGGTCGTGGTGGACGACGAGGCCGCGGACCGGGTGGTCGACGTCCTCGTCGAGGCCGCCCGCACCGGCAAGATCGGCGACGGCAAGGTCTGGGTGACGCCGGTGGAGACGATCGTGCGCGTCCGCACGGGGGAGCGGGGCCCGGACGCGCTCTGACCCGGCCGGCGCAGCGCGTCCCCGGCCGCTGTGCGCGGGCTGTGCGGAATCGGGCGGACGGAACGAACCGGACGGCCCGTACGTTGGCCGCCCATGAGCCGAGCCCTCCCCGCCCCGGGCGACCCGGTGTGCCTCGCCCTGTCGGGACGGACGTTGGTGCTGGTCGCGGGCGTGCCCGGGGTGGGGAAGAGCACCCTGCTCCGCCGGCTGCCCGCCCGACCCGAGGTCCGCGTGCTGGACTCCGAAGCGCAGCGGGAGCGGCTGAGGCGGCTCCTCCCGAGCGTGCGCTACCCACGGCTGCGGCCGTGGGTCCACCTCCTGCATCGGGCCGCGGTGGTGGGGGCGGCCTGCGGGGGCGCGCGGACCGTCGTCGTGCACCTGCCCGCGACGGGGCCGGGGCTGCGACGTGCGGTCCGCGGGCTCGCACGCCTGACGGGCCGCGCCCCACACCTGCTGTGGATCGAGGCCCCGCCCGCGGAGGCGCTGCGGGGCCAGGCCGAGCGGGGTCGGCTCGTGGAGGGCGGCTCGTTCGCCCGGCACGTCGCCCGTTCGGCGGGGGTGGCCGAGCGGATCCGGTCGGGCCGGCTCGGCGAGGGCTGGGCGACGGCGGTCGCGGTGGACCGCCGTGCCGCGTCCCGCGGCCTCCACCTCGCCCGCTGACGGCGGAGGTGTCTGCGGGAGCGGGGCCAGGCCAAGTAACCTGGGGACGTGTTCGACACCCTGAGCGACCGCCTCTCCGGAGCGCTGAGCAACCTCCGCGGCAAGGGACGGCTGTCCGAGGCCGACATCGACGCCACGGCGCGCGAGATCCGCATCGCGCTGCTGGAGGCGGACGTCGCGCTGCCGGTCGTCCGGTCGTTCATCGCCCGGATCAAGGAGCGGGCCAAGGGGGCCGAGGTCAGCCAGGCGCTGAACCCGGCGCAGCAGGTCGTCAAGATCGTCAACGAGGAGCTCATCGGCATCCTCGGCGGCGAGACGCGGCGGCTCGCGCTGGCCAAGACCCCGCCCAGCGTGATCATGCTCGCCGGTCTGCAGGGTTCCGGCAAGACCACCCTCGCGGGCAAGCTCGCCAGGTTCCTCGGCGGGCAGGGGCACACCCCGCTGCTCGTGGCCTGTGACCTGCAGCGACCCAACGCGGTGAACCAGCTGCAGATCGTCGGCGAGCGCGCCGGGGTGCCCACGTTCGCGCCCGAGCCGGGCAACGGCGTCGGCGACCCGGTGGACGTGGCGAAGCGCGGCATCGCGCACGCCCGCGAGAAGCAGTACGACATCGTCATCGTCGACACCGCGGGCAGGCTGGGCGTGGACGCCGAGCTGATGCGGCAGGCGTCGGACATCAAGGCCGCGGTGCAGCCGGACGAGACGCTGTTCGTGGTCGACGCCATGATCGGCCAGGACGCCGTGGCCACGGCCGAGGCGTTCCGGGACGGCGTCGGGTTCAGCGGCGTCGTGCTCACCAAGCTGGACGGCGACGCCCGCGGTGGTGCCGCGCTCTCGGTCCGCGAGGTCACGGGCAAGCCGATCCTGTTCGCGTCCAACGGCGAGAAGCTCGAGGACTTCGACGTCTTCCACCCGGACCGGATGGCGTCGCGGATCCTGGGCATGGGTGACCTGCTCACGCTGATCGAGCAGGCCGAGGCGGTCTTCGACCAGGAGCAGTCGGCCAAGGCCGCGCAGAAGATCTCCACCGGCGAGCTCACCCTCGAGGACTTCCTCGAGCAGATGCTCGCGATCCGCAAGATGGGGCCGATCGGCAACATCCTGGGCATGCTCCCCGGCGCGAACTCCGCGCAGATGAAGGAGGCCCTCGCCCAGGTCGACGACAAGCAGCTGGACAAGCTGCAGGCGATCATCCGCGGCATGACCCCCGCCGAGCGGGACGATCCGAAGATCATCAACGGGTCCCGGCGGCTGCGCATCGCCAACGGTTCCGGCGTGACCGTCTCGGATGTGAACGACCTGGTCAACCGCTTCTTCGAGGCCCGCAAGCAGATGAAGCAGATGGCGGGCCAGTTCGGCTTCGGCGGTGGCGGCCGCTCCGCGACCCGCAAGCAGGCGAAGAACAAGCGCAAGGCCAAGCAGTCGAAGAGGAACAGCCGGCCGAACCGCCAGCCGAGCGCGAACCCGTTCGGCGCCGACCTCTCGCAGCTCCCGCCGAGCCTGCAGCAGATGCCGCCGGGGCTGGACCAGCTGCCCGCGGACTTCGACATCTCGAAGCTGAACTTCAAGAAGGGCAAGTAGGCGGAGCCGACCGGTGTCCTCCGTGCTGCACCTGCGCGGGACCGTCCTGCCGGACGGGACCCGGGACCTGTTCGTCGTGGACGGCCGGATCGTGGCGGAGGGCTCGCCGCACGCCGAGGTGGTCGACGCCCCGTTCATCCTCCCCGGGCTGGTGGACGCGCACTGCCACGTCGGCATCGCGACCGGCGGGACGCCCGCGACGCTCGCGGAATGTGAGGTGCAGGCGGTCGACGAGCGCGGGGCCGGTGCCCTGCTGCTGCGAGACTGCGGCTCGCCCACCGACACGTCGTCGCTACGCGGCAGGGCGGATCTCCCCGAGATCATCCGGGCGGGCCGGCACCTCGCCCGGCCCAAGCGCTACATCCCCGGGCTCGCGCTGGACCTGGACGATCCCGCGCTGTTGCCCGACGCGGTCGCCGAGCAGGCCGCCCGCGGGGACGGCTGGGTCAAGCTCGTCGGGGACTGGATCGACCGCGGCGTCGGGGACCTGGACGCCCTCTGGCCGGACGACGTCCTGAAGGCCGCGATCGACGCCGCCCACGCGGCAGGCGCGCGGGTCACCGCCCACGTCTTCGGCACGACGGCGCTGCCCGGGCTGATCGAGGCCGGCATCGACTGCATCGAGCACGGGACCGGCCTCACGGACGAGCTCATCGCCGAGATGGCCGCCCGGGGCACCGCGCTGGTGCCCACGCTGATCAACATCGAGACGTTCCCGGGCATCGCGGCGGGCGCAGGCAAGTACCCGGTCTACGCGGAGCACATGCTGGACCTGCACAGACGCGTTCGGGACACGGTGGCCAAGGCGATCGACGCCGGCGTGCCCGTCTTCGCCGGCACGGACGCGGGCGGCGGGATCGCCCACGGCCGGATCGCGGACGAGGTCCTCGCGCTCCACGCGGCCGGGCACCCCGACGCCGTCGGCGCGGCCTGCTGGTCCGCGCGGGAGTGGCTGGGGCGCCCGCTGCTCGAACCCGGCGCGCCCGCGGACCTGGTGGTGTACCGGGAGGACCCGCGGGAGCACCCCGAGATCCTGAAGGACCCCGCCCTCGTCCTGCTCGCGGGCCGGGTGTACCCGCCACCCGCCCCACCCACCCGGCAGCGGTGATCATGGGCTGATCGGGGCTCCGAGCGACCGATCGGCCCCGATCAGCCCATGATCACGCGGCCGCACCCCGCCCGGCCCCGCCCGCCTGTCCTCCAGGTGATCATGGGCTGATCGGGCCTTCTCATGATCGACTGACCCCGATCGGCCCATGATCACCCGCGGGGAGGGGCCGGGGCCGGTAGCGTCGGGGTGTGGGCCAGCCCGATCGCGTCGACCCGCGTGCCCTGCCGGACCAGGCGGAGCCCTCGGACCCGCCGCTCCCGACCGTGCCGGCGCCGTCGGAGGACCCGCCGCTCCCGACCGTGCCGACCGTGCCGCCGCCGTCGGAGGACCCGCCGCCGCATCGGTGGGGGATCTGGGCGTACGTGCTGGTCGAGGTGCTCTTCCTCGCGGTCTCGTTCCTGATCGGGTTCCTGGTCGGCGGGCCGCAGGGGCCCACCGCGCTCGGCGTGATCCTCGGGCTCTCGGTGCCCACGCTGCTCGCCGCGGGCGTCGCGCTGCTGGTCACCCGGCTGCGGGGCAACGGACCCGCGCTCGACCTCGGCCTGCGGTGGACCGCCCGTGACGTGGGGATCGGGCTGCTGTTCGGGTTCGGCGGGCTGATCCTCAGCATCCCGGCGTCGCTGGTGTTCGTGGCGGTGGTCGGCGAGCAGAACGCCACGACCGCCGTGGGGGACGCCTTCGCGGGGATCCACGTCGGCTGGCCTGTGGCGCTGCTGGTGTTCCTGCTGGTCGCGTTCGTGGCCCCGGTGTGCGAGGAGATCGTCTACCGCGGGCTGCTGTGGGGCGCGGTGACCAAGCACCGCGCCAACCGCTGGGTGGCCTTCGCGGTCACCACCGTGCTGTTCGCGGTCGCACACCTGGAGCTCACCCGGACGCCGTTGCTGCTGGTCGTGGCGCTCCCCATCGGCCTGGCCCGGGTCGTCACCGGACGGCTGCCCGCAAGCATCGTGGCGCACCAGGTCAACAACCTCGTCCCGGCCCTCGGCCTGGCCCTGGCCCTGACGGGTGCGGTGCCGGCGCTCTCCTGACGTCTGGCAGAATGGTGCGTCAGGTCCGTGGCCGGCCCTCTACCGACGCCGCGGCCCATGAGCACCACGAGTGAGCGAGCCGTACCCCCACGCGGACCAGCGCTGACTCACGAGCAGCACACACGAACCGCGAGGAGCACCGAGAGCGTGGCCGTCAAGATCAAGCTGATGCGTCTGGGCAAGATCCGTCAGCCGTACTACCGCGTCGTCGTCGCCGACTCGCGCACCCGCCGCAACGGGCGCGCCATCGAGACGATCGGCAAGTACCACCCGAAGAACGAGCCGAGCCTCATCGAGATCGACTCGGAGCGCGCGCAGTACTGGCTGGGCGTCGGCGCGCTGCCGACCGAGCCGGTGCAGCACCTGCTCGAGATCACCGGTGACTGGCAGAGGTTCAAGGGCCTGCCGGGCGCCGAGGGCACCCTGAAGGCGCAGCCGGAGAAGGCGGACAAGCTGGCGCTGTTCAACGCCGCGCTGGCCGCCGCGGGCGAGGAGCCCGCCACCGAGGCCACCACGCCGAAGAAGAAGGCGCCCAAGGCCGAGAAGGTCGACTCCGACGACACCGCCGCTGAGTCGACCGAGTCGTGAGCGTGCTGGCGGACGCCCTGGAGCACCTGGTCCGGGGCATCGTCGACCACCCGGACGAGGTCCGGGTGGACCTCGTCACGAACCGGCGCGGCCGCACGCTGGAGGTCCGCGTGAACCCCGAGGACCTGGGCAAGGTCATCGGGCGGGGCGGCCGGACCGCCACCGCGCTGCGCACCGTGATGAGCGGGATCGGCGGGCGGGGCGTGCGGGTCGATGTCGTCGACACCGACCGGTAGGACCGGACGCCCCAGGCGCGCGTCGTCGGGCCTGCGGACGCCGGCCCCGCGGCCCGCGGAGGAGGAGTTCCTGGTCGGGATCGTCACGAAGGCCCATGGGCTGCGTGGCGAGCTCGCCGTCGAGGTCCGCACGGACGTCCCGGAGGAGCGGTTCGCCGCCGGGACCGTCCTGCTGGCCCGCAGGCGCGGTGGCCCGGACACCCGGCTGACCGTCGAGAGCAGCCGACCCCATTCGGGGCGGCTGCTCGTCCGCTTCCGGGAGGCGCCGGACCGGACCGCCGCCGAGGAGCTGCGGGGCGTGCAGCTGCTGGTGGGGTCCGCGGACCTCATCCCGCCGTCGGATCCGGACGAGTTCCACGTCCACCAGCTGGCGGGCCTGCGGGCCGAGCTGGGAGACGGGACCGTCGTCGGGACCGTGCGCGAGGTCGTGCTCGGCGCCTCGGACCTGCTGTCGATCCAGCGCGAGGGGCGGCCGGACGCGTTGGTGCCCTTCGTCGCCGAGATCGTGCCGGTGATCGACCTGGCAGGCGGCCGGGTCGTCGTCGAGCCCCCGGACGGTCTGTTGGACCTGGACGTCTGAGCTCACCGGGGAGGCCCCGCTCGCGAGAGCGGGGCTTTTTCGTGCCGTCGGCGTCAACCAAGGTTGACGGCAGGTGCGTCGTCAACGTAGGTTGACGGCATGGCGGAAGCGACAGCGGTGGCCGCGGCGGCGTCCAGCAAGGACCCGCACGTCGGCCTGGCGGCGGTGGCGGCGCTCCGTGCGCTGCAGGAGTCCCTGGAGGAGCTCCAGGTCGGCAACGCCCGCGCCCAGGGCTGGTCCTGGGCGCAGATCGCGGGCGTGCTGCAGGTGAGCAAACAGGCCGTGCACAAGAAGTACCGACGGCTCGGGTACTGAGGGGGATTCGCGATGTTCGAGAGGTTCACGGTGACGGCCCGGCAGGTCGTCGTGATGGCCCAGGAGGACGCGCGCGAGCGCAGGCAGGCCGAGATCCGCACGGAGAACCTGCTGGTCAGCCTCTACATCCCGCCCGACGGCGCGGCGGCGGACCTGCTCCGGCGGGCGGGCGTCGAGCGCGAGGTGGCGGAGGCGGAGGCCGATCGCCGGGCTCAAACCAAGGGTGTGCCGGACGCCGGCAAGCTCGCGACGCTCGGGATCGACCTCGACGAGGTGCGACGGCAGGTCGAGGAGACGTTCGGCCCGGGTGCGCTCGAACGAACCCAGGCGGGCAGGCAGCGGCGGCTGTTCGGGCACATCCCGTTCGACCCGGCGTCGAAGAAGGCGATCGAGCTGTCCCTGCGGGAGGCGTTGCGGCTCAAGCACAAGGAGATCCGCAGCGAGCACATCCTGCTCGGGCTGCTGCACGCCGAAGGCGGCGCCCGGGAGATCCTGGAGTCCCGCGGCGTCACGCTGGACGCGATGCGCGCGGCCGTGGCGAGCCTGGAGGAGGCGGGGTAGCCGTCCCGCTGCCCGCGGTGAGCCAGATCGTGGCGGCCGTCGTGAGGCCGCGGACCGAGGTCCCACCGGCTGTCGGAGGACCGCAGGCAGCGCACCGCACATCCTTTGGCAGGATCCGCGCGGTGCGGATCGACGTCGTGACGATTTTCCCGGGCTACCTCGCCCCGCTGCGCGAGGCGCTGCTGGGTAGGGCGATCGAACGCGGGCTGCTCGACGTCCGCGTGCACGACCTGCGGGACTGGACGCACGACGTCCACCAGGCCGTCGACGACGCCCCGTACGGCGGCGGGCCCGGCATGGTGATGAAGCCGCAGGTGTGGGGGGAGGCCCTGGACGCGGTGCTCGACTCCCCGGCCCGCCTGGTCGTCCCGACGCCCGCCGGTCGCCCGTTCACCCAGGCCCTCGCCCACGAGTGGAAGGCCGAGGAGCGCCTGGTCTTCGCGTGCGGGCGCTACGAGGGGATCGACCAGCGCGTGATCGACCACTACGCCGCCCGCATGCCGGTGGAGGAGGTCAGCATCGGGGACTACGTGCTGGTCGGCGGCGAGGTCGCGGTGCTGGTGATGGTCGAGGCCGTGGTCCGGCTGCTGCCCGGGGTGCTGGGCAACCCGCGCTCCGCGGCGGAGGACTCCTTCTCCGACGGTCTGTTGGAGGGCCCGGCGTACACCCGCCCGGAGGTATGGCGGGACCTCCCCGTGCCCGCTGTGCTGCGCAGCGGCGACCACGCCGCCGTCGCGCGCTGGCGGCGGGACCGGGCGCTCGAACGCACCGCGCAACGCAGGCCGGACCTGCTCGCCGCGCTGCCGCCGGGTAGCCTCGACAAGGCCGACCGAGCGGTGCTGGCGGCCCTGGACGAGGGGCTGTAGAAGGCGTCTGGCATCATGGTCGGGTCGCCAGTGCCTACCGTGCCGTGTGGGCGTGCCCCGGCACGGGCCTGGCGGACGAGGCTTGCAGTAGAACCATTGGACGAGGACGGACCTTCGCGATGAACACCCTGGACGACCTGGACGCACAGATCCTGCGCTCCGACATCCCCGCCTTCCGGCCGGGTGACACGCTCAAGGTGCACGTGAAGGTCATCGAGGGCAGCCGCTCCCGGGTCCAGGTGTTCCAGGGCGTCGTGATCCGCCGCCAGGGCGCGGGGGCCCGCGAGACCTTCACGGTCCGCAAGGTGTCCTTCGGCGTGGGTGTCGAGCGCACCTTCCCGGTGCACACCCCGAACATCGAGAAGATCGAGGTCTTCTCGCGGGGTGACGTGCGTCGCGCCAAGCTCTACTACCTCCGTGACCTGCGCGGCAAGGCCGCGAAGATCAAGGAGAAGCGCGAGACCCACACCGCGAGCTAGCCCTTCACCCCTGAGGGTCACGGGCCTGCCGTAGCCTCGACACGTGGCGTCACCCGAGCTCCCCGACGACCGCCGCGGCCAGCCGCGGCGGCAGGGCCCCGCGGATCCGGTGGACCAGCGGGCGGGCGCGGGCCCGGTCGCGGGGGAGCGGCCGCAGGGGCAGGTGCCGGGCTTCGGCCCGAACGGCGCCCCGTTCCCCGGCCCCGCCGCGTACCCGTCGTCGGCCCCGCAGCGGCTGGGGGTGCCGCCGGTCAACGGGCAGAACGGGCGCAACGGGCCCGGCGCCCACCCGGGGTACGGCACGTCGGTGAACGGTGAGGCTCCGACCGGCCCGCAGCCGGTGACCGGGGGCCCGCAGGCCGGGCACGGCGCGCCGCCCATGGTCGGTGGTCCGCCGCCGTCGAACGGGATGGGCCGCAACGGGTATCCCGCGAACGGCACCGCTCCGGACCGCGCCCCCGGCTCGCCCGCGGACCCCACGGCCCCGATCACCGGCGGTCCCGCCGCCGACCGGCCCGGCCGCCCGCGGGGCGTCCGTCCCGTCGGCCCGCCGATCCCGCCGCGGGCGGCGCCCCAGCGGTACGGCCGCCCCGCGGTCGACGATCGCCCCACGGACGTCGTCGCGCCCGTCGAGTCGCCCGCGGAGCGCTCGGTCGACCCGCAGCTGCGCGTCGACCCCACCGCCACCGGCCCGGACGGCATCCCCGGCAGGCACCGCCGCCGGGCGGGTGCCTCGCCGGAGGGCGTGTCCGCCGCGAGCTACGTCCAGAGGAGCGGACCGGGGGGCAAGAAGCCCAAGCCCGGGCGTCGGCGCCGGTCGACGTTCTGGAAGGAGCTGCCGATCCTCGTCGGGGTCGCGCTCGTCCTCACCATCGTCATCCAGGCGTTCGTGGCCAAGGTGTACGTGATCCCGTCGGGCTCGATGGAGACCACGCTGCACGGCTGCACCGGCTGCACCAACGACCGCGTGCTCGTCGACAAGATCACCTACCGGTTCAGCGACCCGGCGCCCGGGGACGTCGTGGTCTTCCGCGGGCCGGACTCGTGGGTCAACACCGAGTTCACCGTGGACGAGCCGACCAGTACGTTCGGCGAGGTCGTCCAGCAGTTCCTGTCCCTGGTCGGGCTGGCCCCGCCGGACGAGAAGGACTTCGTCAAGCGGGTGATCGCCGTCGGCGGGCAGACCGTCGCGTGCTGTGACTCGCGCAACCGGGTCATGGTGGACGGGCAGCCGCTGGACGAGCCCTACATCTACTACCTTCCGGCCGCGGGACCGGCCCGGCAGATCCCGTTCGGGCCGATCACCGTGCCGCAGGGCGAGCTGTGGGTCATGGGGGACAGCCGCAACAACTCGTCGGACTCCCGGATCGACGGGCACGGCCCCATCCCGGTCGAGAACGTCATCGGCAAGGCCCGCATGAAGGTGCTGCCGATCAGCCGCTTCGGCTTCATCGACGACACGAACCCACAGACCAGGAACGCGGCCCTGGCCGCCGCCGCGAACGGGGCCCCGGCGGCTCTCGCGGTGTTCGGGGTGCTGCCGTTGGTGCTGGTCAGGCGGCGGCTGCTCAGTCGTGAGGAGGACTTCCTCCCCGGTCTCGAACGGCGCTAGGTGGTCGCTCCACTGCAGCGGCGACCCCGGCGGCGCCGCCCCGCTCAGGTCCTGCCGCCCGAATGGAAGCCGGCGCGGGCGACCGTGCGGGCGTCCGCGGGCACGTGGACCCTGCAGAGCACCCTGCAGCGGCACGGCCTCGGCCCGGTCGCCGGGGTGGACGAGGCCGGCCGCGGCGCCTGCGCGGGCCCACTGGTCGTGGCCGCCTGCGTGCTGCGGCCCGGCGACGCCCGGCGGCTCGAGGGGCTCACGGACTCCAAGCTGCTCACGCCCGCCGTGCGCGAGGAGTTCTACTACCGGATCCTGCGCCGGGCCGAGGACTTCGCGGTGATCGTCATCCCGCCCGCCGAGGTGGACCGGCGGGGCGTGCACATCGCCAACATCGAGGGGATGCGGCGTGCCGTCGCCGCGCTGGCGGCCCCGCCCGGGTACGTCCTCACGGACGGTTTCCCGGTCCGCGGGTTCGGACGCCCCACCCTGGCCGTGCCCAAGGGGGACCTCACAGCGGCGTGCGTCGCGGCCGCGTCGGTGCTGGCCAAGGTCACGCGGGACCGGATCATGGTCGAGCTGGACGGCCGGTTCCCGCGGTACGGCTTCGCCGAGCACAAGGGCTACTGCACCCCGATCCACGACGCGGCGCTCGCCGAGCACGGACCCTGCCCCGAGCACCGGTTCTCCTTCGTGAACGTGGCGGCGGTGGCCGGGGTCGGCGGCCGGGTCGGGTTGGTCCAGAATGGGGCGGCCATGAATGTGGGCAGTGAGCCGGACGCAGGGGGAGAGCAGTCGTGAGCGCCGAGGATCTCGAGAAGTACGAGACCGAGATGGAGCTCACGCTCTACAAGGAGTACCGCGACATCGTCTCGCAGTTCTCCTACGTCGTGGAGACCGAGCGGCGGTTCTACCTGGCGAACTCGGTGGACGTCGCGCCCCGCAACAGCGACGGCGAGGTCTACTTCGAGGTCCGCATGTCGGACGCCTGGGTCTGGGACATGTACCGCCCGGCGCGCTTCGTCAAGAACGTCCGGGTGCTCACGTTCAAGGACGTGAACATCGAGGAGCTGGACAAACCGGACCTTCGGTTGCCCGAGGGCGACCGGTTCTGATAGCACACCGGGCGGCGGCGGTGATCGTTCCGCTGTCCATGGACGCGGGTTGTCCACAGATCTCGGCACCTGTGCGTCGAATTCACGGTTCGCCACCACGACGGTCCGCGGCCGGTCATCGTCGTCGGCATGGCAGCGAAGGACGAGCTCGGCCGCCGCGGTGAGGACGTCGCGGTCGAGCACCTACAGGGCAAGGGCCTGGTCGTGCTGGACCGGAACTGGCGGTGCCGGGCGGGCGAGATCGACGTCGTGGCGACCGAGGAGACCGGTGCGGGGGCCCGGCTGGTCGTGTGCGAGATCAAGACCCGTTCGGGCACCCGCTACGGGGAGCCCGCCGAGGCGGTCACCGGGCTGAAGGCACAGCGGATCAGGCAGGTCACGCGGGCCTGGCTCGCGGCGCACCGGGTGGACTGGTGTCAGATCCGGTTCGACGTCGTGGCGGTGCTGATGCGCCCCGGCACGCCGGTCACGGTCCAGCACTTCACGGACGCGTTCTGACATGGGACTCGCACGAGGTTGGTCGGTGGCCCTGCAGGGCGTCGAGGGTGTGCTGGTCGAGATCGAGGCGCAGGTCGGCGGCGGCATCCCCGGCGTCCAGATCGTGGGGCTGGTGGACGCGGCGGTCCAGGAGTCCGTGCACCGCATGCGGTCCGCGGTGGTGAACTCGGGCCGGAAGTGGCCCGGGGTGCGGATTCTGCTGGCGCTGTCCCCGGCCACGTTGCGCAAGTCCGGATCGCGGTTCGATCTCGCGCTCGCCGCGACCGTGCTCGCGGGGGCCGGTGTGATCGAGCCGGCGCAGCTGGCGGACACGGTCCTGATCGGGGAGCTCGCGCTGGACGGGCGGGTCCGCGCGGTCCGGGGTGTCCTGCCCAGCGTGCTCGCCGCGCGGGCGGCGGGCCTGCGCCGGGTGGTGGTGCCGGAGCAGGCGCTCGCCGAGGCCGCGTTGGTGGACGAGGTGGAGCTGTTCGGGGCCGCGAGCCTGCAGGAGGTCGTGGACTGGTTCGCGGGGGAGGGTGCGCTCGCCCGGCCCGAGGCGCCGCCCGCCGTACGGGCTCCGAACATCCCGGAGCTGTCCGAGGTCGTCGGGCAGCCGGACGCGCGGTGGGCACTCGAGGTGGCGGCGGCGGGCGGGCACCACCTGCTCCTCATCGGGCCACCGGGCACGGGCAAGACGATGCTGGCCCGCCGGATCGTGGGACTGCTGCCGGAGCTGAGCCCCGAGGAGGCGCTGCAGCTCGCCTCGATCCGGTCCGTCGTCGGCGCGCTGCCTGCGGACCCACTCAGCCGGCTGGCGCCCTTCGAGGCGCCGCATCACTCCTCGTCCATGGCCGCGCTGTTGGGCGGCGGGAGTGGGATGCCTCGGCCGGGTGCGGTCTCGTTGTCCCATCGGGGGGTCCTGTTCCTGGACGAGTGCACCGAGTT
>Ga0207641_10001753_pt1 | contig 20925 bp, 18 predicted proteins | sample KBSSwiS62_FD_184306 | JGI IMG/M metagenome (GOLD analysis project Ga0207641, IMG submission 184306) | Switchgrass rhizosphere microbial communities from Kellogg Biological Station, Michigan, USA - KBS Switchgrass S6-2 (SPAdes) (version 2) | ecosystem: Host-associated > Plants > Roots >... | reverse complement strand
GAGTTGCGGTCGAGATGATTGGGTGACTGCCAGTTCTCGCCGCCGCTCGAGTCCTGATAGACAGACCACCGTTCCGCCGTGCAGACGTGTGAGTCGGCTGGTGACTGGGCGTGCCAATGGAGCGACCGTGCCGGACCGCACGGGAAACACGCGAGCGTCACATCGCGCAGATAGCATGATCCCGGATCACCGAGATCCCACAGTCCGCCCGGGTGTATCGCAGCCCGCGTGTTGCGGATCAACAGGTCGACTCTGGCCAGGGCCGTGCCGGCCCAGAACACCGAGCGCATCCTGAAGTGCAGCGGCAATGGACGGGTGCCGTGAAAGGTGCCCTCGGCCACAATCGTGGCGCGCAGCGGCCCCTGCTCTTCGATCTCCTGGCGTTGGATGTGGAGCTCGTGCGTCGAGCCTGCCATATCGGTCAGCCGGACCCGCGATCCATTGCGCTGCAACATCTCCTGACCGGCCACGCGAGCCCCTGTAATCGGCCCAGCGCCGCGGCGCTCCACGGTGAACTGACTCGCCCCTGTATCGATTGTGATGACATCCTCATCCGCGGCGATTTTCAGAACCGGTGCTGTTGCGCGGGAGGCTTGGATTTCAGAAGCGACTCGAATGAACATCCGGGTGCGCTCCCGCGGTGCCAGGCGCACCAGCGCATCGATCAACAGCCACTTCACGCTTTTGTCGGCCCAGGACGCCAGGGCTGCGAACTGGTGCGGAATCGGCTCGCCCGCTGCATCCGTGAGCACCAGCTCCCGTGGATCGTGAACTCGCCCCGCCGGCAACGGCACCCCGATCCGGACAGGCTCGGCTTCGCGGCGCAGCCCATCAGGCTCCTCGAGATGGATCGGGATCTGTAGGCCGCTCAACCCGGTTACCATATGCAACCTGACATAGTGCCATCCTGGCCTGGGTTCATTGGAACGTGTCGAACAGGACTGCCGAGCTCATCGTGTTCGCGGATGACTGGGGGCGGCACCCCTCGAGCGCCCAGCATCTGGTGCGGCACCTGGTGGGCGATTTTTCGGTTTCCTGGATCAATACCATCGGAACGCGCGCACCGGACTTCAGCCGCGCAACGCTGCGCCGTGGGCTCGAGAAGCTGCTGTATTGGCGTGATGCGAGTGCGGCGCTGCGCCTGGATTGCGAACCGCGGATCTACAGCCCGCTCATGTATCCGGGCTTTCGCTCCGCACTGCAGCGAAGAGTGAACGCCGACCTGCTGGCCCGTTTCCTGCGCCGCCATATCGAACAACTCGGCCGCGCTGTCATTGTCAGCACGGTGCCGATCGTGGCCGACCTGCCGGAGCGCATACAGGCCCGCCGTTGGATCTATTACTGCGTCGATGACTTTTCGGCGTGGCCCGGGCTCGACTCCCAACCTTTGAGCTCGATGGAGCGGAAGTTCGTCGCCCGCGCCGATCACATCATCGTCGCAGGCGAGAATCTGGCCGCGCGAATGCGCGCTATGGGGCGCGAGTCGCAGGTTATCTCGCATGGCATCGACCTCGAGCACTGGCGTTCTGACGGACGGCTGCCGGCGCGATTGCAGGGTTTCGAGCGGCCCATCGTGCTCTTCTGGGGTCTGATCGACCGCCGACTCGACTTGCCTGTCCTGCGCGCTCTGGACCAGAGCATGGCTGCCGGGACCCTCGCGTTGGCGGGCCCACAACAGGATCCTGATCCGGCACTCGATACTCTTTCATATGTGAAGCGACTGGGCCCGGTCCCCTATGAGGAACTGCCGGCCCTCGGCGCGGCTGCGGACGTGTTGATCATGCCGTATGCGGACTCCCCGGTAACACGAGCCATGCAGCCCCTGAAGCTCAAGGAGTATCTGGCAACTGGCCGGCCGGTCGTAAGTACCCCACTGCCGGCCCTTACTGAATGGGATGACTGTTTGGACGTCGCCTCCAGTCCGGCGCAGTTTGCTGTTGCAGTGCGCAATCGATGCAGTACCGGACTGCCGCACTCACAAGCCGCTGCCCGCGAGCGCCTCCAGCGGGAAAGCTGGAAAGCCAAGGCCGAATGTTTCGCGAATGCGCTACTCACGGACCAAACTCAACCGCCGGTATAGGTCCGCGTAACGGGACGCCATCAGCTGCGCTGAAAACTTCGTGCGGACCAACATCCGCGCCGCCTCCGCCAAGGCGTTGCGCTCATGGGTTTCTGAAAAGAGTCTTTGGAGGAGCGCAGTGAGCCCGGCAACATCACCGGGCTGGAACAGCAGTCCGGTGATCCCGGGCTCAATCAAAGTCCGGCAACCGGGGATGTCGGTGCCGATGACCGGCACGCCAGCCGCCATTGCTTCCAGAAGGCAGCGTGGAGTGCCCTCGAGCGCGGAAGGCAGCACGAAGGCATCGAATCCTTTCAGCAAGGCGATGCGGTCCGCACGATAGCCCAGGAAACTGACCCGGCTGCTTTCGCCCAATTGCGCCGCAAGGTCCTGCAGCTGCGCGCGCTGCGGCCCCTCACCGACGATACACAACCTGCGGTCGGTGAATGGCAGGGCGCTGAACGCCCGGATGAGTGTGGCCACATCCTTACGCGCAATCAGCTGTCCGATGTAGCCGATGACACGCTCCCCTCTCTCCTGCCATCGTGTTGGTTCCTCGGCCGGGACGGTGATTGCGTCTATTTCCGATAGATCGACACCATTGCCGATCGAGTGCAGCTTGTGATCCAGGCCCGGCAATTTCCGCAGACCCGCACACAGATCTTCGGACAGCGGCACAACGGCATCCATGAAATAGAAAGCGAGCCGGTCGAGTGATTCATACAGCCGCAGCTTGATGCCCGCCTGGGTGCTCCAGCCATGCGGTGTCGAGATCATTTTGCAGCCGGTACCACGCGCACCGGCCCAGCCGAGAATGTCGGTCTTGTAGCCGTGTGTGTGCAGAATATCGATGTGGTTCGCACGGATGAATGCTTTGAGCTGCCCAACAGCCGCGGAGCTCAACTTGCCGTGCGACTCGAATATCTCGGTGTGGAAACCGAGAGCGGCCGCCTGTTGGCACAGCGGGGGCACATCGCCCGGCGCGTCTTTGATCGTGGCCACAACCGACTCGACATGATCCGGGGACAGGTGCTTCACGAGCGCCAGGATCCAGCGCTCGGCGCCGTACAGCCCGGTCGGACTGCCCAGCTGCAAGACGCGGATCGGTTGCGTATTCATGAAACGCGAACCTCTATAGTCCGATCTCAGCCAGCTTGCCGAGGTTCGATTCCCAGCTGTAGTGGCGCTCCACGCAGCTGCGGGCGTGTGCCCCGATCCGTTCGGCACGCGCCGCATCGTGCAGCAGACTGACTACAGCCTGGACAAAATCGTCCTCCGCATCAGCAACGACTATATCTTCGCCTGCTACCGCACGCACACCCGTGAATGCCTGAGTGGTGGTCACGACGGGCTTCCCCATTGCCATCGCCTCCAACACCTTGTTTTGAATTCCGCGTGCGATCCTCAGCGGTACCACACAGACATTGGCACCAGCAAGATAGTCGCGTACGTCTTCAACGAAACCCGTTACGGTGACACCCTCGATATCGGCGAGACGGCGCACCTCCGGAGTCGGTCTGCTCCCCACGACGTACAACCGCGCGTCAGGAACCAACTGCCGGATGCGCGGCAGAATGCGTTCGACGAACCATTTGACTCCCTCGATGTTGGGCCAATAGTCCATCATGCCCGTGAACACCATATTGCGACCCGCCATCGGCTTCAACGGCACGTGGCGCGGATTGAAGAATTGCAGGTCCACACCATTGGGCAGCACCAACAGTCTGCACCTGGCGGTGCTGTCCGGAAACAGATCGCGCTCCTGTTCGCTCACGATGAACAGGCGATCGAACGTACGGGCGATGCGCTGCTCATAAGCGGACAGGTACAGTGCCTCCAGGCGATAAGCCCAAGCCGTCCAGAATGAAGCCTGATCCGCGTACTGACGCCATTTGTAGGAATCGACATCGATGAAATCCATGATCCGCAGCGCCGCCCCCGCTTTTCCCAACTCGTGCCGGGATCGATAGAGGTATTCCGCCATTGGCGAGGAGAAGCAGAAGTAACAATCAAATGGCACGGCATCGATCAGCGAGTCGATGCGGCGCTGCAGAAGCGGCGAGTAGAAATACGTGACGGTAACTGGACGCCGGCGAAGCAACGCACGCAGCGAACGGACGACGCGCAGCCGCCTTCCGATGAGCCGGTATACGAATCCGCGCGTTCGGGTCGTGATCTGCGCCACGTGACGCAGGTCCTGCGGATCGTCGATCAGACTCACGACATACAACTCGTGGCGCCGCGCAAGATATGAGAGGACATTGAAGGAGCGGATCTTGTCGCCCTTATTGGGCGGAAACGGCAGCCGGTGAGTAAGCAGCAGAACGCGCATCGCAAATGCCCTCACGGCAGGTTGCGCACGATGTACGGACCCAGGCGGTTCGCGCACCACAAAGGCAGGTGCCGCCACAGAGCAGCCGCCCTGGCGTATTTCGGATTCGATTGGTTGAGCTCGGGCACGGAGGTTCCCGCTGCAAGCCAGTAGTGCCAATGAAGCTGGACTGCCCTGGCGCCCCATTGCGCCTTGAAGCGGTAAGTTCCGCTATCCGGGCTCGAGCGGCCAAAATCGAATTGCTCCATGCCGGAAACGCATGCGAGGCGCAACATCTCCCAGTACATCCTCATGTTGATAGACAGCGATTTCGCGACCTGAGTTGCAACAGCCCACGGAACCTCGAGAGAGCGGTCGTGGCGGACCACGATCGCGGCGGCTCGAGTCGCGCCCTGCGCGCGCACGACCAGGACGGACGCGACCGGCCCGAAGGCCTGCAAGGCGGCTTCGAAGAATCTCAGCGGATACACCGGCGTGCCCAACCTGTGCATCGCTGGAGCGAACACACCATAGAAATCCTCCAGCAGCTCGTGTGAGCCCCACCGGATCTCGAGGTCCTCGCGCTCCGCACGCCGGATCTGCGATCGCAATTTCGAACCCAGCTGCTTCGCGAGCGCTTCCACAGACCCGGGCAGAGGCAGCACCATGGATACTTTGTCGAGCCGTTCAGGCAGGTCCAAGCCTGGAACAGGCGCCGTGTGACGCAACTCAACGTGATCGGCACGCCGTGCGCGAGCATGCGCAATTGCGCGATCGGCCAGACGAGTGGCCACGTCCGCATCATCGGCAAGAATCCCTCCATAGGTGAAGAAAGGAACCGAGCTGAGGAAGCGGCCGAACAGCGCACTCGACTGCTCGACCAGCGGCAGAGCTCCGATAGGTTGCCCCAGCTGGTTGCGCGCCGTGATGTAACTGGTGCGCAAACCGAAGCATCGTTGGCCGACTTCCACGGCCGCAGCCCGATGATAGGCAGTACCGAGCGGGTGAGCTGTCACATAGGCGTCCCAGCCGTCCGGTGCGGTGGAGGTCAGCTCAATTTCCACGTCAGCGCTCCCTCAGTCCGCTCGTGATGACAGGATGACCCAGAAGGTCGTAGGTCACGTACAGCCCCAGGCGGTTCTCATCGTATTCACCCACCAGCGCGGCGTTGGAGCCGCCACGACGAAAATATTGATACCGCAGGGACAGGCCAACACGCGCAAATGTCTTGGAGATACCGGCAATCAGCGCGGTCTGGGTGACATCGACGTCCAGGTTCGAGAACTTCCGCGACAGCCACTGCGCCGAAAACGTCGCCGTCATTGTCGGACCCAGCCGCCGTGTAGCCAGCAGCTCCAGTGAGAGATTTTTCTGATCGAGTGATGCCTGGCGTTCGTAACGCTGCCGCGTAAAGGCGCCGAACAAGGACACCGTCGTGCGCGGGCGCAGGAAATCCCAACCGACCGAGCCGGTTTCCTGTTTGATTGGGCTCGGGCTGGAGGCTGCGGCGAATGCCACGCCCGGGGTCGTCAGGCCCGCGGCGGTGCGAATGGATTCCGTATCCGCCGAGTATCCGACCTGCCCCTGCACGCGGATGCTGGAGGAAGGCGAGACGTGCCGCTCGAGCCCGAGCGACAGCAGCGGCGAGCCGGAATTCACCCCACGCAGATGCAGCGTGGTGTAGCCCGCCTCGGCGCTCAGGCTCGAGCGCGCGATCGTGGCCGTGTAGCCCAGAAACACGGACCGGATGTCATAGTCGGTCGCAACCAACGGATCGCGGAAGTCCGTCCGGCGCGCGTCAACATCGACGGAAATGTTGGACGAGGTTGAAACCGCGTGAGACAGCGAGGCGCCGGCATCATAACTGTGGGAATCATAGGGCGACTTCTGATAATGGGAATTCGAATACACGGCGCGCAGCGACAGCCGGTTGGACTCTCCCAGGATGAAGTTGAGAAGCGGACCGGTGGTGAAGTAGTTTACGTTCTCAATGTTGATCGGCGTGGGGGCGGCGAGCGGGTCCGTGTCGAGTTGGCCGAAGGTTTCCCAGGCTGCCCATTGCAGCCAGTCGCCCGAGCCGCCCAGGAGGGCCTTGGCGTTCAGCGCGCCGGAGGCCACGCCGCTGTAGGTGTTTTCGAGGTAGTCGACCCAGTTGAGGGCGCCGCGCGAATCGAAATCGAACCGGCTTCCATGGTGAGTGTAGTCGACATCGAAGCCGGCGGAGGCCAGGAGCTCTCCCTTCTTGTCGGCGGGAGTCTGCAATACGTTGTCCGTGTACGTTAGACCCGTGTGGATCTGCAGATAGTCCGGGACCACCCGCAGCCCTGCTCCCTGCAGGTACGGCGATCCCGCTCCGGGTGTCAGTTCCTGTGCGTAAATGCCGGCAGACAGGAAGAGTGCGAGCAGAACCCCTGCTCCGTCGCAAAAGGTGCATCGCCGCATGAAGTGTAGGCCTGCGGTGTCCGTGGTAATTGTTCAGCGCTGCGACAACTCCGGGCGCTTGTCCGGAACGGCGTTGTAATAATACGTTGCGGGCGTCGCGGTGCTGCATTGATTCAGCAGCAGCGATACCGCTGGATGCGCCCCGAGGTGACTCAGCGCTGACAGCACGGCCGGCCGCGGAGTAACACCTGCGCGCACGACCATCAGAACCTGTCCTGTGACCTGGGCAATGGCCGGCGACTCGGTCGTCAGCAGCAACGGCGGCGAATCGAACAGGGCCAACCGCCGCTCATCATGTTGCGCGATAGCGCGGACCACTTCCTCCATGCGTACGCTCGCCAGAAGCTCGGTTGCCTCTTCCGAGTGCCTGCCAGCGGGCAGCACGGACAGGTTGGGAATGTTTGTACGCAGAATTACCCGCTCGACATCGAGGTGGCTGTCGAGCAATACATCGATCAGCCCAGGAGCATCACTGAGGCCGAGGAGGCTGCTGAGCTGCGGTCTGGCTACATCCGCGTCTACGAGCAATACGTGCACGTCCTTCTCCAGTGACATGCTCATCGCCAGATTGACGGCGGTGAATGTCTTACCCTCGCCCTCGAGCGCGCTGGTCACCATGATGATGTGCCCGTTGGGTACGCGGGAGCCGCCCCGTCCAACTGCTTTGACGATCAGGGGCCGCTTGATCTGCCGAAACTGTTGCGCGAGTTGATATTCCTCTTCCTCGGGGGCCAGCAGCCCCACCGAACGCAGCGACGGCGCGCTCATGTTGACTGTTCCGCCGGGTACGACAAATACAGCTTTCTCCGGGGAGGTACGTGTACTGACCATGAGTACCCTTCTCCTCTTATCGCTCCTGGGTCGAGTCCGTTATGCCTGCATTACCTCACGTTGTCCAGTCAGGCCAGTAGACCCCGCACCAACTGTGAGATCATTCCCTGCAACGCCAGAAGCGCAATGGCCGCGCAGACGAACGCCGTCGCCGTTCCCACATACAGAACGAGGGAACGATGCTGCGTCGCACGATGTTTTGCCCGCCACGCGACGCTCACCGAGCCCAACACCGGCAGACCCGCCACGCCCGACAACTCCCGTGTGTTGACGAACACGGGATTCAGCAAAGACATGAGATAAGCGACCGCACCGCCGGCGCCAAGGGCGCCCAGGAAGGCGGCCACTATGAGCAGCGGGCGGTTGGGCGCGATCGGCGTAAAGCTGGCCGTGGGCGGATCGATGATCTCGAACTTCACGATGCCGGTTGCGACAGCTTCCTCGCCGAGGCGGGAATGCTCGAGCCGCTCGAGCAGCGCGCGATATTGCACGCGTGTTACGTCGTAGTCGCGGTTGAGCCGCGCGAACTCCGCCTCTACTTCCGGTGCGGTGTTGATGAAGCCGCGCAATGTCGCAATCTTTGCCTGCCGGTCGGCTATTTCGGCCTCGATTCCGCGAATGTCCACCTGCGCCTGGTCATATTGAAGCTGCGCATTCTGATACACAGGGTTCGATGTCAGCCCGATGCGGTCGGCAGCGCCCGGATCGCCACGCCTCACCGCCTCGATCTCCTCCTGCGCGCGTTGCTGCAGTTCCGCCAATGTCTCTCGCAACGCGATCACGTCAGGATGCTTGTCCGTGTAACGCAACAGCAGCTCGTCGAGCTTTGCCTGGGTCTCGCGGATGCGGGCGGTCGTGTTGAGTGATCGTGGCGCCGAGGGGTCCGCCGGCTTTGACTCCGGCGGTGCTGTCGTTATGAGCTGCTCGCCATGAAGTTGGCGCTTGAGCTCATCGCGGCGCCGCTCGGTCACCAGCAGGCTCTGCCGCGCCTTGCCGAGCGCCTCCATTTGCGCCTCGAGTTTCGTGAAGTAGTCGCCCTCGGCTCCCGGCATCAGGCCTACGTTGCGCTTCTTGAAGTCGGCCAGCCGCTCCTCCGCGTCCGCGAGACGTCGCTCGTAGAGGTTGATCTGACTCACCAGGAACTGCTGCGCCTGCTCTGAGCCCTCGCGCTTGCCGCCGAGAGCGCCCTGCACGAACGTGTTGAGCAGGCGGTCGACGACCTGCAGGCTCTTGTCGCGGCTGCGGTTCTTATAGGTGAGCGTAAACACCCCGGCGGACGGTGCCATGCCTCCGTTGATCTCAATCGCCTCGCGCAGCTTGTTCAACACGAGCTGCTTCGCGCGCGGATTGGCCGTCTCCTCCGTCAGCCCCGCCTCGGTTGCTACCTTCTGTAACTGCGGGCCTCCGAGCAGGGCCTGACGGATCCGCTGGATCTGCGTGTCGACATCTGCATCCACGCTGATTCCCTTCGTAGCCTGAGTCAGGGCTGTGTTGGTATCGACGAACACGCGGGCGCTGGCCTGATAAGTGTCAGGAATGAGAAAAACGCCCACCCACAGTAACAGGGCCACGCACCAGGCCACCGCCAGGGAAAGCCACCGGAAGCGCCACGCTCCCCGGATCTGATCCAAGGCGTTCTGAATGACCGTCTCGATTCCGGGTCTGAGCATGGGTCGGCGCTCCTAGAAAAAGGACTGCGGAACCACGATGACGTCGCCGGGCTGCACCGGCAGATTCTGTTTCATATCGCCTCTCTGAGTCAGATCGGCGAGCTTTATGCGGATTTCCTGGGTTTGGCCATTCTCCGTGCGGACAATCCTGGCGCGGTTGCCTGCGGCGTACTGGGCCAGGCCGCCGACCTGCAGCACGACATCGAGGACTGTCATGCCCTCATGAAAGGGGACTGCCTGCGGATGAGCAACTTGCCCGACGACCTTCACCTGACTGAAAGCGCTCTGCGCCTGGGTCACGATGACGTTCACCTTCGGTGAGCGAATGTACTCCGTCAGGACGTTCTCGATGTCCCGGGCCAGCTGCATCGGTGTTTTTCGGACCGCCACCATGTTTTCCACCAGTGGCGTGGAAATTCGTCCATCCGGACGCACCGGCACCGTCGGGGAGAGCTCCGGGTGATTCCATACGAAGATCTGCAGTTGGTCTCCCGGCCCGATCAGATATTGAGTGGCCATGTTCTGGGGCGGGTCCGTCGCGGGCGCAACGGATTCCGGTTGCTGGGCGAAGACCGTCGCCGGAAAACCAATGAGCGATGCAAGTGTAATCATCCTGAGCAGCACGCTGCCGATCCCCTGTGTTGATTCTTGTCACTTCATGTTATTTCGCTCGGTCGGCGGATGGCCATTTCGTCCATCAGGTCGTAGAGCGTGGGTCGTGTGATGCCGAGCATTTTCGCCGCGAGTGCGACTTTTCCTCCCGACAAGGCAAGCGCCCGCTGAATGGCTTGCGCCTCGGCCCGCCGTCGGACCTCGCGCAGCGTCAGTAGCTCCGACCCCTGATCGGTCGCCTCGGCGAACCCCAGGTCGGCGGCCGTTACAGCCTTGCCTTCCGCCATGATGACGGAGCGACTGATCCTGTTCTCGAGCTCCCGGACGTTGCCCGGCCAGGCGTGCTCCTCGATGCATTGCACGGCCTCGGGGGTGAAGCGCAAGGCATTGCGCCCGTGACGCTGCGAGGCCTGCTTCAGGAAATAACTCGCGATGAGCAGTGCATCGGAATTGCGCTCGCGCAGCGGCGGAACCGGGATAACCACCTCGCTGATCCGGTAGTACAGGTCCTCACGAAACGTCCCCTGTTTCATCGCGCCTTCGAGATCGCGGTTGGTCGCGGCCAGGATACGCACATCGATGGAAATCTGTTCACGGCCTCCAATGCGCTCGATCACGCGCTCCTGCAGGAACCGCAGGAGCTTTCCCTGCAGCGGCAGCGGCATGTCGCCGATCTCATCGAGAAACAACGTGCCGCCATCGGCGCCTTCAATTCTTCCGATGGTCTGCCGCACGGCTCCCGTGAACGCACCGCGTTCGTAGCCGAAGAGCTCGCTTTCCAACAGCGTTTCGGGAATCGCGGCGCAGTTGATAGCCACCATGGGTTTGGTGGCGCGTGCGCTCAACGCGTGCAGAGCATGTGCCAGGCGCTCCTTTCCTGTGCCACTCTCTCCCAGCAGCAACACGGTCGCCTGCGTGGGCCCGACCTTCTCTATGAGCCGGCGCACCTTCAGCATCGCCGGGCTGGCCACCACGATACCTTCCAGAGCGGGAGCTGAATGTTGCTCACGCAGTCGTTCGATCTCTGCTTCGAGCCCGTGGATCCGCACGGCCCGGTCGACGATCATCAACAGAAGCGGTTTTTCAACCGGCTTCTGGCAAAAATCATAGGCGCCCATCTCGATCGCGCGCAGCGCGTGCTCGCGGCCTTCTCTGCCGGTCACCACGATGATCTTCGCTCGCGGAGCCGCACGTTTGATATCCACAATCGCCGCGAATCCCTCCTCCACGCCGTTCTCATCCGGAGGTAGTCCGAGATCCTGGAGAATGACCGCCGGCTCATGACGCCTGACTGCCGCAAGCGCCTCCTCACGGGTACTGGCGCAATCGACGTCGAAACCGTCGAATGCCCACTTCAGCTGGCGCTGCAATCCCGGATCATCCTCGACGATCAGCAGCCTACGACGTTTGGAGTTCATTTCTCATCGCATGATCGCGGGTCGTGGGCAAAACGGATATGGGCAGGCTGATGATGAACTTGGTACCCCGCCCAGGCGCGCTTTCCACCTCGACCTTTCCGCCGCATTGCACAACTATCTTGCGCACTTCGTACGCTCCGATTCCCATGCCACGCTCCCCCTTTGTGGTGTCGAAGGGCTGGAACAGCCTTTGTCTGATGAATTCCCGATCCATGCCCGCTCCAGTGTCCGTCACTTCGATGACGGCGTGTTGACCGGAGCGCCGCAACTCGATTGATATGCTTCCAGCCGGTGGGGTCGCATCCTGCGCATTGCGAATCACATGTTCGATGACGTGCAGCACGCGATCGCGGTTCGCCAGAACTTCCAGATTCCGGTCTTGTGCTCTGAAAGAGGGGACCGGCACGCGGTCGCCACAGCGCTCAACCGCTTCGCGGCACAGCTCAATGACTTGTATGCGTTGGGTTCGATCGATCGTGATGCCGCTGCGCAACTCGTCCATCAGGCGAGTCATCCGCTTCACCGAGTTGTCGATGGTCATGATCGCGTCGTCGAAGAACGCCGGGTTGCCACGATGCCTGGCTGCGTTCTGCACGACCAACTCCTGCTGCGCTATCAGATGCCGCAGGTCATGCATGAGCACAGCCGAAACACGATTCAGTGCTTCAAACTGGCGTGACTCGGCCAGCCGCCGTGCGGCTTGCTCCAACGCGAGGAAGCTGGCCACCTGGCGTCCGGCGGCGTGCAGCAGATCGATTTCCTCCCACGTCAGGCACATTTGCGCCAACGGCCGGCTGAGCGCGAGAAATCCGACGAGAGTCTCTTCGCACACCAGCGGGACGATGAGCCAGATGTTGGTGTTTGCCAGCATCCAGTGGGGAGGCCGTGGCATATCGTCGCGCGTGCCGAGGCGCGCTACATCGAGATCGTATATCCACTCTTTCTCGCGCAGATATTGGAAAAATTCGGCATTTCCCGACTCGACGGGCGCGTCCGCCGTCGCCAGCGCGCCGCCAACGGGCGCGAACAGGCCCTCCGTGTCGCGCAGCCACAGCCCCCCGCCTCCGCAGTTGACCGAGCCGGCCATTACCGCGGCGATCCGTTCATACACCGGCGTCCCATCCGATTCCGAAAGCGCGCGCGTCAGCTTCTGCCAGAGCTCTCGATAGTCGTAACGGTAGGTGAAAAGGTGTTTGGCCAACGTCACGCGGGTCCAGGCGCGAAACTGTTCTGACATAAAAGCCACCATGAGCACGAGAACCGCTCCGGCGAGGAACACGGCCTGTCCGGTCGCTCCCCACAGACCGCCTCGATCACGGATGAAGTAGCTGGCAGTAGCCGTCGTGGTGACGTACAGCATAACGGCCAGCAGGCCTGCACTGACAAAAACCGGCTTGGGCGAGAGGAATGCCACCCCACGCCACCGTGGAACTCTCCGCAACCCGATCACCAATAACAGGCCGATCAGAGCGTTTACGAATCCGCGAGCTGTCCCCAGGGTCCGTTGTGTGCTGCCCTGGAGCAACGCGTCGGAGTAGTAGAGAAGATCCCAGGCGAACAGTCCACCGACAGCCAACCAGACGTACTTGAGCTGCCATTGGTGAGTGACACGAACGTTGCGAGCAACCTGTTCCACTACGATCAATCCCGCACTCGAGAGCATCAGACCGGCCCAGATCGATAAGCTCGTGGCCCCCTGGGACTCGAGCGGCAGGTACAGCAAGCCCAGGCAGCATACAAACCCGACTACGGCGATTGCGCTCAGCAGACGATGCCCTGACTCGTCGACCGAGCAGGCCGTCAGCCAGCGGGCAAGGATCACAGCCCAGGCGAAACTGCGCAGACATTCGATCGCAGCCACAGCCAGAGTCGGAACGCCCACTCCGGCTGCGTGGATGGCGAGAACCACAGACCAGGCGAGCTGCGCGGCGAAAACTGATGGAAGCGATGAGCCGGCGACGCGTTGCCTCCAGACTGTCAGGCTGGCCAGAAGCAGGAAGAGGTAGGTTGCCGAGCAGACGAGGTAGCTGACCATGACTCCCTGTGCCGAGATTTCTTTGGTTGTTCGATGTATCTCAGCGTCCGATCTTACGGCCTGGGCTTGCAGAAAGGCAGAGGTTCGTGTGCGGCACTGCGCCACCAGCTTCTACCGCATCTGATTTATGCGCTGCACAACATAACGCTGCACCCGCTGCCTAGGTCGTGGTGCGCGATAGTGCGGTGGGGATAGTGCGGCGGTCATAGGCAGTCGGCCGCACGGGCGCTGCGATGCAGCGTGATTCGGCGCCTACTGAATCGTCTTGCTGACGACCGTAGATAGCGCGCTAACAGTGCCGGCGCTCGTGAAGTCCGACACCGCGAAATACCAGGTGCCGGTCGCGAGTCCCTGCAGGGTATAGCTCGTCGCTGTCGGATCGGAGATGGTGACCGATTGGATCAGGGAGCTCGCACTGGTGCCGTAATCGATCTGATAGCCGGCGAGATTGACGATCGTGCTGCCATCGGTATTCGTAGCGGGCGCATTCCATTTGACCGTCGCGGAGCCGGTCCCAGCGGGCACCGCGTTGACGGTAATCGAGAATGGAGGCAGCGATGCGCTCGTGGTCCCATCGCTTACGCTGATCACAATATTCGCGTAATTGCCTGCCTGTGCGCTGCTCGGCGTGCCGCTCAGCTGGCCGGAGGTCGTGCTGAAACTCGCCCAGGACGGTCCGTTCAGCACGCTGAAAGTCAATTTATGGCCGTCGGAATCGTTCGCGGAAGGAGTGAAGGAATACGCCTGCCCCGTTTGAACCTGAGTGCCGGGCGTGCCGCTGATCGTGGGCGGTGAGTTTGTAGCGGTTGCGGACGATGAGCCCGAGCTGCCGGCTGTCTGCGGGTTCGTCGCGCTCACCGCAGCGGTGGATGTTCCATCGCCTGCTCCTGCGCCTCCACAACCCGCAACCACGGCCGAGACCAACAGGTACACAACATAGGAGCCGGTATATACAACACGGGTTGGAAGCTTGGCTGTTCGTTGCATTCTGACTCTCTGTACAACGCCGCGGCGCATTTGCCGCTCATACATGATTTATACAGTCAAACCAGGCATGAGTTGAGTAAGCACGTCACGTTGTGAGACTCGTCGCCGCTCGGCGACAGCACGCGTACGTTTCGCGCGACGGTTGTCGCCCAACGCAGACGCACGAACTGTCTGCATACGCGTACGTTCGTAGATTGAGACATGTTGCCGTCAACAGCGGGAGACGATCTACTGTATGGGAAAGCAAGGAAGCCTTCGCTGTCGACACTTCAACTCACGTCGCTCCGCCATCGCGCGTTCCGAGTGAGCTGTCAGCCCCAGCACTCACACTAACTTGTTCATCAGAGGAGTTTTGCCTGTGATATCGATCACTCGTCTCGTTTCTTTTCGTGCCCGACACGCGATTGCGTATCTGCTGGTCGTGGTGGGTCTTGCAGGGGCCGTCAACGCGCAAGCCGGGGTGTCTATCTCGGGCTCGCCGGCCACGAGCGATGTCGTGGGCACGGCCTATAAATTCACGCCGACGGCCACTGACACGAAGCGGCGCACTCTCTCTTTCAGAATTTCCAACAAGCCCACCTGGGCGTCATTCAGCACGGCCACGGGTACACTGAGCGGAACTCCAGCTTCCGCCAATGTTGGAACGACCTCGGACATCACGATCACGGTGACAGACGGACGCTGGTCGGCAAGCCTTGCGCCCTTTTCGATCACGGTAACCGGCACCGCCCCGGCACCGACGACCGGCAGCGCGACCATCAGTTGGAGTCCTCCAACAACGAACAGCGACGGCTCCGCGCTCACGAACCTCGCGGGTTACAAGATCGATTACGGCACCAGCTCAGGCTCGCTGACCAAGTCAGTGCAGATAACCAACTCCGGTGCGACCAGCTACACGGTCCCGAACCTGACATCCGGCACCTGGTACTTCGCCGTGCAGGCTTACACCAACTCGGGTGTCCAGAGCGGCATGTCGAACATCGCCAGTAAAACCATTCCGTAGACGAGGGGTCTGGTCAGGCCGCGGGCGTACCACGCTCGCCGCCTGCCCGCGCTCCCATATCACCACGGCCTTAGATGCGCTGCGGCCAGCAAACTTCCGGGTTGCTTTTGTGCGAGTCACGCAGCCCTGGAGGGCATATCATGGAGATAACAACCGGCCGCTGCATTCTTTGGGGGATCGAACATGCGGGAGGTCAATGCCTTATCGATCGATGTTGAGGATTACTTTCAAGTAGCCGCGCTTGCCCCCGCTGTCCCACGCTCGAGTTGGGCACAACGTGAATCCCGCGTCGAGCGCAGTACTGACAGGCTTCTCCAGCTGCTCGATGACCACGGCATACGCGCTACTTTCTTCGTATTGGGCTGGATCGCATTGCACCATTCGAGTCTCGTGAAGCGCATCGCGGGCGCGGGACACGAGATCGCCAGCCACGGCTTTTCGCATCAGCTCATCTATACGCAGTCGCCCGACGAGTTCCGCCAGGAGACCCGGCATTCCAAAGAGCTGCTGGAGGATCTGGCAGGCGGGGCCGTCATCGGCTATCGCGCGGCAAGCTTCTCGATCACCCGGCGATCCCTGTGGGCACTCGATGTCCTGCTGGATCTCGGGTTCCATTACGACTCTTCCGTTTTCCCCATCCATCACGACCGTTACGGAATCCCCGGAGCCGCCGAGGAACCCGGCCGCGTGATGGCGCCATCGGGACGCACCCTGGTGGAATTTCCCATGGCGGCGGCATCCTTCGGGGGCGCTCGAATTCCTGTCTCAGGCGGCGGTTATTTCCGGCTTCTGCCTTACAGCCTCATCCGCAGGGGGCTCGCGCAGATCAACGAGCGGAAGCGGCGGCCGTTTGTCTTTTATCTGCATCCCTGGGAGATCGATCCCGATCAACCGCGGCTGCGGGTTGGCTGGCTCTCCCGGTTTCGTCACTATACGAATCTCGACCGGTGCGAGGAGCGCCTGCAGCGGCTGTTGAATGATTTTGCATTCGCTCCCATAGCCGACGTGTTGCGCATGCATGGCCTTCTGATACCCAGTCCGAATGTTGCCGCCGCTCTCCCTCACTAGTGCTCACGCGAGTGCCAGTCCGCGTATGAGCCTGGCTGCGCGCGCGGCCGTGATCGTGCTCGTCCTGTTTGTCGAGAAATTCGTCCTCAACTTCTTCGTCAATTTTGACGGACCGCTGTCAACCACACGGCTCGGAATGCTCCTGAACGCCGCGCAGCTGTTGGGACTGCGCTTCTTCGTCAGCCTCGCAGCCCTGTTGGCACTCTTTCTCTATGTAAGTGGAAGTGAGCGCCTGAGACTACTGAATACGACCGTCCGCTGTGTACCCATACGAGCCCCGTGGCTGGTGCTGCAACTCATCTGCGTCGTCGCGCTCGCTCCAGTTTTGTGGTTTCTGGGCGGGGAACGCGGCACCCTCCTGGCGTTCCCACTCTCAGTATCGCTCCTGGGTGTGCTCGGAGCGGCGGCTGCCGTGACGCTGCTCATGGCGATGGCCCCGTGGACGTTGTGGACCCAAGCCGTCAAGGCAACAGGTACTCCTGGCTCGTACGCACTGATCTCAGCGCTGGTTGCCACGGCGGTACTGTATTGGAGTCAGGAGTTATGGGAGCCGACGGCGCGCGTAACATTCGAGATGGTCCGTCATCTTCTCACGCCGATCATTCCGACCCTGACCAGCGATCCCATCACGCGGACGCTCAGCACGGACAACTTCTCAGTCGAGATTTCCGATATCTGCTCGGGGCTCGAGGGTGTGGGACTCATGCTGGTGTTCTGCTGCGCCTGGCTGGTGTGTTTCCGCGCAGAGTACGTGTTTCCACGGGCCTTGATTCTGATTCCCGTTGGAGTCCTACTGATCTTCATACTCAATGCCGCACGGATTGCCGCGCTGGTGTTGATAGGCCATAGCGGCCATCCGGAGGTGGCCACCTATGGCTTTCATTCGCAGGCGGGGTGGATCGCCTTCAATGCCGCGGCATGTTGCATCGCGGTTGTCAGCCGACATATCCCCTGGTTGATCCGCGTCGCTCCAACCCGGAATGAGAGCCCCGTGCGGAGCCTGACTGACGGCCGGCCCGCCACCGACCAGGCTGGCGGTGAAAACCGCACGGCCACGTACCTCCTGCCCCTGTTGGCACTCCTCGCCGCGGGTATGTTCGCGCGTTCGCTTTCGAGCGGCTTCGACACGTTCGATGGGTTCCGATTGGTGGCGGGCGCCGCGATGCTGCTGCTCGCTTTCCGCCGCGGACTGACAACGCTGAGCTGGCGTTTCAGTTGGCGCGGTCCGCTCGCTGGAGTCGCGGTGTTTGCTTTGTGGCTGGCTGCGGGGAGTGTTCTGCTTCCTCAGAAGACCATGCCCGCAGCCCTCACCGCTTTTCCCGACTGGGAGCGTTACTACTGGATTGCGGCAAGGGCCACCACGAGTGTGATCGTGGTGCCGATCGCCGAGGAGCTGGCTTATCGGGGATACCTGATGCGCAGAATCGTCGCGGCAGATTTCGAGACAGTCGCCTTCGCCAGGGTGGGCGCGTGGCCCCTGCTTCTTTCTTCCGCAGTCTTTGGAGCAGCCCACGGTGCAATGTGGGTGAGCGGCATCGTCACCGGTCTCATCTATGGCATTGCGCTCATCCGGACGGAGCGCATGGGCGAGGCTGTTGCAGCGCACGCAACCTCCAACTTGTTGCTTTGTACGTACGTGTTGCTGCTGGACCACTGGGAGCTTTGGTAGGCATCCCCATGCGAGACGCGAGACGGCGGGCTATTTTTGGTGTACAACTGCCCAACGTTGTTGGTACCGATGGAACGCGTCAAGGAGACTGTCATGCGTAAGGTAATCCTCGCCACCGCCGCGTTGGCCGTCGCGAGTCTGGGATCTGCGCAGATGGGATTTGCCAAAGACAAGGACAAAGACAAGCCAAAGCCATCCACTGCCGCGCCGGAAATCGATCCATCCAGCGCGATGTCGGCGTTGACTCTCCTCGCCGGCGGGCTGGCTATCATTCGTGCCCGCCGCAAGATCCGCTGAGTCCCTGCGCCCAGGGTGCGCTTCCGCACTCGCACACGGTCGCGGCATTTCTCCGGTGCGCCTCACTCCGCCTTTTTCAACACCCGCTTCCAGAACTCGTCCATCACGACCAGAGCTCTGTGATGCGTGCCTTCGCCGATCACACCGGTCTCATCTGAGCAGCGCACGCAGTCTATCGGACTGTCGTTGGCCCTGGGCCAGATCTGCGAAGGCGTGCTGTAGCGGTAGTCAACAGCACACTCCTCCAAAATCCCTCGTCCGTCGTTTCCCCGTCCGTCATCGCGCTGGTCGCTACGCCTGCTGAACTCAACTCCGTCCCCTGCCCCACATCAGGGTCCCGAGTGCACGCCGGAGCTCCGCTTCACCTATCTTCGCGCCAAACGTTTCGGCCCATGGGCGCTGTGCCGTCTGAATCTTTCTCAGCGCGGCTCTGCCGGTCGGCGTTCACCCTCGTGGGCGTCCGACGGGCTGGTATTCCGCCCGCAATCCACACGGGCATGTCAATAGTCAATTACCGAGTTCACGCGATAATTCAGAGGCTTACACATATGTCCTCACAAATGACATCGATGATCAGCTCTACACCGAGCGCTTCGCCCGCGCTCAGGGTCTGATGCCCAATCCAGTGACACTCGTTGGGAAATTCCTCGTCTGAACTCCGCGTCCCACCTCTCGATCTCGGCATCGTATTATTCCGCCATCCATCGAGGTGCGTGGACTCATGAGCTGCCTGGAAAGTTTTAGCGCTACCTATGGGGAAGCGCGTGAAAAGTTTCGCGCCGTGGCCTCGCAATGCGGCGGTCAACTGTCCTCCTTCAGTCATCCCGAGCGCAGCCCCGAGGGCGGCGAGTTGAGCACGGATATCGCTTGGTTCGGACCGCGGAACGCAGAGCGGGTGCTGGTCACGATTTCGGGAACCCATGGTGTCGAGGGATTTGCCGGGTCAGGCGCGCAACTCGACTGGCTCACACGGGGTGAAACCGCTCGCCTGCCATCTGGTCTCGCAGCCTTGCTGATTCATGCGATCAACCCTTACGGGTTTGCGTGGTTGCGACGGGTCACACACGAGAATGTCGACTTGAATCGCAATTGGATCGATTTCACCCAGCCGCTGCCTGAGAATCCGGCTTACGACGAGCTGGCTGACGCGATTTGCCCGCCGCAGTGGACGAGCGAAGCGCGCGTTGCAAGCGGTAAAGTCATCATGGACTACGCTGTCCACCACGGGCAGGCCGCCTTGCAACATGCGGTCTCCGGTGGCCAGTACCGCCATCCGGGCGGCTTATTCTATGGCGGCACGGAGCCCACCTGGTCGCGGCGTACACAGACAGAAATATTGACAACGTGCCTGCCACTCGCCCGGAAGATAGCCTTCATCGATTTTCATACGGGTCTGGGACCTTGGGGTTTGGGTGAGCGAATCGCGGCGGCTCGGCGTGGTGAGGGCGGATTCGACCGTGCGGCCCGCTGGTACGGTCTCGGTGTCAGCAGCCCCTATGATGGCTCTTCGACGTCAGCTCCCATCGTAGGCGATGGCCTTACCGCCACGGTTGGATTACTGCCTCACGCCGAGGTCACGGGGATTGCTCTCGAGTTCGGAACTGTGCCCGTGCTCGAGGTGTTGGAAGCGCTGCGGGCCGACGCCTGGCTCCATTCTCATGGAGATCCTGACTCCGATGTCGGACGCCTCATCAAGGCTCAGATTCGAAAAGCCTTCTACGCGGACGTCGCGGATTGGAAAGGGATGATCGCGTCCCAGGCCCTGCTGGCGTGCAGACAGGCTATCGCTGGATTGTGTGAGGGGTAGGCTCGCTGGCAGTCCGTACTTTCACCCCCAGACTGGGATTACTACGAACGAGCGGATGAAAATCATGTCCAACCACAAAGCGACCATCAGCTGGAAGCGCACCAGCGAAGATTTTCTGAAGGGTAAATACTCCCGCGAGCACACCTGGACTTTCGATGGTGGCGCAGTCATTCCGGCGTCGCCATCACCATACGTGGTGCCGGTGCCCTATTCCAATCCGGCCAATGTCGACCCGGAGGAAGCGTTTGTTGCCTCGCTCTCGAGTTGTCACATGTTGACTTTTCTCTACCTGGCGGGACGCAAAGGGATTCAGGTCGACAGTTATGACGATGAAGCGGTCGGTGTGATATCCAGGAACGAACGCAAGGTTGCCTGGGTGAGCACCGTTACGTTGAATCCAAAAATAGTCTACAGCGGGACGAAGCTGCCCACCCGTGCTGAAGAGGAGCATCTCCACCATGAATCACACGAGCAATGTTTCATTGCCAACTCCGTGAAGACAGAAGTGATCGTGAATATTGAGCGTCGCGATGTCTGATCCACGACCGTGCAGGGTGGCCGCAGCGTGGTTCGTGACAGCCTATCGGAGCAAGTCGAAGTCCTCGTCCCGACCGCCCTCATCCAGGATCTGGATCAGGGAGCCGGGCCCGAGGTCCGGATCCTGCCACTGGTGCAGCGCCCAGACGACTGTCTTCTCGGGCGTCACTTCAATGTAC
>Ga0207641_10001750_pt1 | contig 20940 bp, 23 predicted proteins | sample KBSSwiS62_FD_184306 | JGI IMG/M metagenome (GOLD analysis project Ga0207641, IMG submission 184306) | Switchgrass rhizosphere microbial communities from Kellogg Biological Station, Michigan, USA - KBS Switchgrass S6-2 (SPAdes) (version 2) | ecosystem: Host-associated > Plants > Roots >... | reverse complement strand
CGCGATCCCTGCCCCGCCGAAAGGATGATGGCTTTCTTCATGGGGTGGCGCACTAGGGCGCAAATGCGGCGAGATGATGAAAGGCCGGGCGGCGTCGCGGGCTATTCAAGCGTCGACGCCGCCGCTCCGAGTGCCGGCCCACGCGCGGCGACCATGTCGCCATGGCGGACAAAGGTACGAACCCTGCCCGCTTTGCCGTAGCGCGCTGCGAGCAAGGACGGGGGACCGGAGCCTCCCTCTCCACAAACATCCGCACGCCTCAATAGACGCGCGGCTTCGGCTTCACATATTCGGCTTCGTCGGTGAGCGTGTAATCGTGCACCGGGCGGTAGTCGATCGTGACCGCACCCTTTTCGAACCAGGTGATGGTGTGCTTCATCCAGTTCGCGTCGTCGCGCTCGGGATAGCTTTCGTGCATGTGCGCGCCGCGGCTTTCCTTGCGGTTGGCGGCGGCGTGCATCGTCACCACCGCCTGCGGCAGCATGTTGTCGAGCTCGAGCGTTTCGATCAGGTCGGTGTTGAAGATCAGCGAGCGATCGGTGACGCCGACATCCTGCAGATTGGCATAGACATTGTCGATCAGCCCCAAGCCCTCGCGCAGCAAGTCATTGTCGCGGAACACCGCGCAATGCTTCTGCATCGTATGCTGCATATCGAGGCGGATGTTGGCCGTCGGCGTGCCTCCCGCAGCGTAGCGATAATGATCGAGCCGGCCAAGCGCCTTGTCGTCGGCCTCGGTCACCACCGCGCCATGCTTGCTGTTCGGCTTGATCAGTTCGGCCAGGCGGAAGCCGGTCGCCCGGCCGAAAACGACGAGGTCGATCAGCGAGTTCGAGCCGAGGCGATTGGCGCCATGGACCGAGACGCAGGCGGCCTCGCCGACCGCGAACAGGCCCGGGACGACCGTATCGGGATTGCCGTCCTTCAGCGTGACGACCTCGCCATGATAGTTACAGGGAATGCCGCCCATATTGTAATGGACCGTGGGGGTGACCGGCAGCGGCTGTCGAGTCAGATCGACGCCTGCGAAAATCTTGCCGGTCTCGGTGATGCCGGGCAAGCGCTCCGCCAGCACTTTCGGATCGATGTGATCGAGGTGCAGGTAGATATAGTCGCCATTCTTGCCGACGCCGCGTCCCTCGCGCATTTCGGCCGCCATCGAACGCGAGACGACATCGCGGCTGGCGAGATCCTTGGCCGACGGGGCATAGCGCTCCATGAAGCGCTCGCCCTCCGAGTTGGTCAGATAGCCGCCCTCACCGCGCGCGCCCTCGGTGATCAGCACGCCCGCACCGTAGATGCCGGTCGGGTGGAACTGCACGAACTCCATATCCTGCAGCGGCAGGCCGGCCCGCAATACCATGCCACCACCATCACCGGTGCAGGTATGCGCCGACGTCGCGGAGAAATAGGTGCGGCCCGAACCGCCCGTCGCCAAAACCACCGCATGGCTGCGGAAGCGATGGATCGAGCCGTCTTCCATGCAGAGCGCGATCACGCCCTTGCACACGCCATCTTCCATGATCAGGTCGAGCGCGAAATATTCGATGTAGAAGTCCGCGTCATATTTGAGGCTCTGCTGGTAGAGCGCGTGCAGCATCGCGTGGCCGGTGCGGTCGGCGGCGGCGCAGGTGCGCTGCACGGGCGGGCCGGCGCCCATATTCTGCATATGTCCGCCGAACGGACGCTGGTAGATCTTGCCCTCGGCCGTGCGGCTGAACGGCACGCCGGCATGTTCGAGCTCGATCACCGCCGCCGGGGCTTCGCGCACCATATATTCGATTGCGTCCTGGTCGCCGAGCCAGTCGGATCCCTTGACCGTGTCGTACATATGCCAGGTCCAGTGATCCGGACCCATGTTGCCGAGCGATGCGGCGATGCCGCCTTGCGCAGCAACCGTGTGGCTGCGGGTCGGGAAGACCTTCGTGATGCAGGCCGTCTTCAGCCCCGCGCCCGCCGCACCCATAGTTGCGCGCAGGCCCGAGCCGCCGGCACCGACGACCACCGCGTCATAAAGATGGTCGATGATCTTGTAAGCCTCGGCCATTATGCCGGCACTCCCCCGAATGCTATCTTGAGGATCGAGAAGATCGCGAGCGCCGCGCCCCCGATCGCGTAGAAGTTGAGCAGCAGGACGAAGAAGACCTTGCCGGCCTCCTCATGGATATAGTCCTCGACCACCACCTGCAGGCCGAGCCGGAAATGATAGAAGACCGAGATGGTCAGCAGCACCAGCGGCACCGCCACCAGCGGCTGGCCGATCCAAGCCGTCACCGTCGCATGGTCGAGCGCGGGCAGGCGAAACAGCGAGATGACGAACCATACGGCCAGAAGCAGGTTACCGACCGCGGTGACACGCTGCCGCCACCAGTGCATCGAGCCATGCCTGGCCGAGCCTAAACCGCGAACGCGGCCGATTCCGGTACCGCCGCCCATCAATTGCCTCCCTGCTTCAGCGCCCTGGCAAGGATCGGCGCCCAGACCAGCAACGTAAGCATCAACGGGGCGGCCATCACCACGACGGCCCATGTCTTGTTGGTCCGGAGCTCATAGCCGGCGCCGACGTCGAGCACGAAATGGCGCACGCCCGAGCTAAGATGCTGGAAGAAGGACCAGGTCAGGCCGATCGCGAAAAGATAGCCGATCGGCGAGGTCGCACAAGCGAGGAAGGTCGCATAGGCATTGGCCCCGCTCGCCGCGGCGACCAGCCACCAGACGAAGCCGAGCCCCGCAACCACCGCCAGGCCCGAGCCGGTGACCCTGTGCAGGATCGAGACGGCCATGTGCGGACCCCACTTCCAAATGGTGAGGTGTGGCGAGAGCGGACGCCCCGGATTGCGCGACATTGATGTGCCTCCCTGTAACGTGGGCCGTTCTTAGCCGATAAGCCGCGCCATGCAAGGCGATAGGCTCGCCCGATGCGAAGGAAATGCACCGCCCCTCAACATCCTATTTACCAATTGGCGATATCACGACTTGATCGGACGAAGGAACATGCGGGTGGTCATGATGAACGGTGCAGAGGCGAACGGCGTAGCTCTTTCCGATCGTGAGATCGCCGCCAAGTTTGCGATCTACGATCCCCACGGCGATCTCAACGCCCGTCTCAACGCCCTGGCGGAACGCGCAGGCGCCGTGGTGCTCGAAAGCATCAAGGCGCAGCAGACCAGCGGTGATTACCACCGGGCACGCGATCACGGCACCACCAATGAGGCCGTCCAACAATTCTGGATGGCGATCTTTCGCGAGGGTTTGACCCCGTCGCATCTGACGATGTTCGCCGAGCAGACCGTGGCAAATGAGAAAAACGGCGTCGATCACTCGCTGATCCTTCGGATGTGCAGCGAAACCATGTTCAGGATTGGTTCGTCGCTGATGCGCACTTTTCCGGACGACGCCGATTTCGTTGAGCTTAGCTTCAACGCGCTGATGACGGTCCAGGCGATCTATCTCGACATCAGCTTCTCGACCGTCGCGGCGCTCCGGCGTGCGGACCAAAGCCGCGGCATCGCCGACCAGGGTCGCCAGTTCCGCAGCAGCATAAGCGAAACGCTGAGCCGGGCTATCGATGGCTCGCGCGGCGTCCGCCAGCGCACCGGCCAGACCTCGCACGCGGCCCGTGGCATGCTCGGCAAGACGTCCGAGGTCGCTGCTGCGGCCGAGCAATCGGCCCTGGCGATGCGCGAGGCGGCGCACACGGCCGCCGGCCTGATCCGGGCGATCGAGGAAAGTCGCGCCGAAGTGGAGGTCGCCGCCCAGATAGCGACTCGCGCCGCCGATCGATCGGTCCACGCCGTGGCGATCTCCGAGGTTCTGTCCGATCACGCCCAGGCGATCGAATCGATCCTCGGCCTAATCCGCGACATTGCGGGCCAGACCAATCTGCTCGCGCTCAACGCGACGATTGAAGCCGCCCGCGCCGGCGACGCGGGACGCGGCTTCGCGGTCGTGGCGCAGGAAGTGAAAAGCCTCGCCAGCCAGACCGCGCGCGCCACCGACGACATCGCGGCCAAGATCGCCGCGATCCAGGCGGCGACCCGCCAGACGGTCGAAGCCAATGGCGCGATCCGCGACATCGTCGGCGAGGTCCAGACCTCGGCGGAACGCATCCGCTCGACCATGGAAGCCCAGTCACAGACCGTCACGATGATCACGGCCGCCGTGGACGAGACCGCGCTCGCTGCCGATTCGATGTCGACCACCATCTCCGCGATCCGCAGCGATACCGAGACGGTGGCCGGCGAGATCGATCATCTCGAGGCGGACTTCAATCGCGTGGACTCCGAGCTTTCGACGCTCGAGACGCTCACCGGCGACTTCGTGAGCAGCCTGGCGGCGTAATCTGATTTAGCCTCAGACGCGGGCGCAAGGCATCCGCCTCGCTTGGCTCTCCTCGCATAAGCTCGGGCGCGCGTTCGCGCTTGCGGAGCCCGGCGGGCTCCGACACTTGATGGCCTCAGGCGCCGGCGCGAGGCATCCGCCTGGCCTGGCTCTCCTCGCATAAGCTCGGGCGCGCTGCGGAGCCTGACGGGCTGCGTCGCAGAACCCTAGCGTCGGAAGGCACAAACCCCTATCCGCGCCCGCAACGGCGATTGCGGAGTGCGGAATGGCGAGAAAGCGAGAACCCAAGGGCGACGGTATAACCGGCTTTCCGTTCGCGCCCGAGCGATCGGGTAGCTGGAAGATCAGCCTTCCCTGCAGCAAGGCCGAAGGCGAAATGCTGGCCGGTGACCTGCCGGAGCTGGCGATGATCGATCCGCCCCCGACACTGATGACAAGCGAGCCGGACCCCGCGCAGCCGGATAAATGGCAACTCGACGTCTATGTCGAGGGCGAGCCCGATGGGGCGCTGGTCGCGACGATCGCAGCGCTTGTGCCCAGCGCGGCCGGCACGACGCCCGCCATCAGCCGTATCGAGGAACAGGATTGGGTCGCCTTGTCCCAGTCCGGAATCGAACCCATCCGCGCCGGCCGCTTCTTCGTGCATACGCCCAATAACGCCGATACCGTTCCGGATGGCCTGACCGGATTCGAGATCGACGCGGGCCGGGCGTTCGGCACCGGCCATCACGAAACGACGACAGGCTGCCTGATGATGGTCGACCGGATCAAGCGCCGGGGGCTGCGATTCACCGATATTGCCGATGTCGGCACCGGCACCGGCCTACTCGCCTTCGCGGCGCGCGCGCTATGGCCGAGCGCGAAGGTGATAGCGTCGGATATCGACCCGGTTTCGATTGAGGTGACCACCGAAAACGCGGCGGTCAACGGCATCCCGCTGGGGCGCGGTCGCGGCCAGATCGAGTTGGTCACCGCCGCCGGACTCGCCCATCGTCGGCTCAAGGCGCGCCTTCCTTACGACCTGCTGATCGCCAATATCCTGGCTGCACCGCTGATCGAACTGGCGCCGGTGTTCGGCAACGCCGTTCTGCCCGGCGGATCGCTGATCCTCGCCGGCCTGCTCGACACGCAGGCACAAGCCGTCGCCCGCGCCTATCGCCGGCAGCGCTTCTACGTCGCCGATCGGATCGACCGCGGCGACTGGCCAACGCTCAGACTGGTCAAGCGACGCGGATGATCGCTCCACAGCGTCGGCGCCGTGGAGCGGCCATGTCTCTCTTCAATGGTGGGCCGCACCGGACGTAACGGGCGAGGGCGAGCCGCGTTCAGAGCACATATTTGCTCAGATCGGTGTTGCGCGCCACTTCGGCAAGCTGGCCGTCGACATAGGCGGCATCGACCGTCACCCGGCTACCCTGGCGCTCCTCCGCCTCGAAACTGATGTCTTCCAGCAGCTTCTCCATCACGGTGGACAGCCGGCGCGCGCCGATATTCTCGACCTGGCCGTTGACCTCGGCGGCGATGCGGGCGATCGCGGCTATGCCCTCTTCGGTGAAGTCGATCTCGACACCCTCGGTCGCGATGAGGGCACGGTATTGCTCGGTTAGGCTCGCCCGGGTCGCCGACAGGATCCGCACGAAATCCTCCTCGGTCAACGCCTTCAGCTCGACGCGGATCGGCAGGCGGCCCTGGAGCTCGGGGAGCAGGTCTGACGGTTTGGCGACGTGAAAGGCGCCCGACGCGATGAACAATATGTGATCGGTCTTGAGCGGACCATATTTGGTCGAGACTGTGGTCCCCTCGATAAGCGGCAACAGGTCGCGCTGCACGCCCTCACGGCTCACCGAGCCGCCGCGCACGTCCGACACGGCGATCTTGTCGATCTCGTCGAGGAAGACGATGCCGTTCTGTTCGGCATCCTGTAGCGCGACCCGGCTGACCTCGTCCTGATCGAGCCTCCGGTCGGCCTCTTCGTCCACCAGCTTGGCCCAGGCAGCCGGGACCGACATCTTGCGCCGCTTGGTGCGTCCCTGACCGAGTGCCTTGCCCATCATGTCGGAGAGGTTGATCATGCCGACCTGACCGCCCATGCCGGGAATCTCGAACGGCATGCCGCCCGAATCCTCGACCTCGATCTCGATTTCCTTGTCGTCGAGCTGATGCTCCTCGAACCGTTGCCGGAAGGCCAGGCGGGTCGCCTCGCTCGCGTCCTTGCCGACCAGCGCGTCGAGCAGCCGGGCCATTGCCGCTTCCTCGGCTTTGTCCTTGACCGCGACACGGCGGCGCTCCTTCTCGAGAAGAACGGCCTGCTCGACGAGGTCGCGGGCGATCTGCTCCACATCGCGTCCCACATAGCCCACCTCGGTGAACTTGGTCGCCTCGACCTTGACGAAGGGCGCGTCGGCGAGCTTCGCCAGCCGCCGGCTGATCTCGGTCTTGCCGCAGCCTGTGGGGCCGATCATCAGGATATTCTTGGGCGTCACCTCGTCGCGGAGGCTTTCGGGAAGGCGCTGGCGGCGCCAGCGATTGCGGAGCGCCACGGCGACGGCGCGCTTGGCGTCGGCCTGGCCGACGATATGCGCGTCGAGCGCGGCCACGATGGCTTTCGGTGTCAGATTGTCGTTCATAGGGTGTCCAGTTACGCGACGCTGTCGAGCGTCTCGACGGTCAAATTCTCGTTGGTGAAGACGCAGAGATCCGCGGCGATGCCCATCGCCTTCCGGCAGATCGTCTCGGCATCCTTCTCATAATCGACGAGCGCACGGGCGGCCGACAGCGCGAAATTGCCGCCCGAACCGATGGCGGCGACGCCACCCACAGGTTCGAGCACGTCACCATTGCCGGTCAGGATCAGCGTCACCTCCCTATCGGCGACGATCATCATCGCCTCGAGGTTGCGCAGATATTTGTCGGTGCGCCAGTCCTTGGCAAGCTCGACCGCGGCGCGCAGCAACTGCCCGTTAAATTGTTCGAGCTTGCGTTCCAGCCGGTCGAACAGGGTGAACGCATCGGCGGTGGCACCGGCGAAACCGCCGATCACCGAACCGTCGCCAAGCTTTCTGACCTTGCGGGCATTGGGCTTCATCACCGTATTGCCCATCGATACCTGGCCATCGCCGATGACGACAACCTTGCCGCCCTTGCGCACCGACAAAATCGTGGTGCCATGCCATTTCGGTAGTTCGCTCATGATAGTCCTGATTGCCTTGCCGCCAGCGATATGGGGAAGGTCCGGCGCTCACGCAATCACGCCCTGCCGGCGAACATGAAGCAGGCGGCCCCGATCATGCAGGCAAAGGCACCGGCATAGCGCCAACCGATTGGCTCGCCGAGCACGGCAACCGAGAATATCGCGAAGATCGCCAGCGTCACCACCTCCTGGGTGATCTTGAGCTGCCCTACGCTCCAGCCGTGCATGTAGCCGATACGATTGGCCGGAACGGCGAAGCAATATTCGATCAGCGCCAGGCCCCAGGACGCGAGAATGACGATCCAAAGCCGCGCATCGGTAAACTTCAGATGGCCATACCATGCCATCGTCATGAAGATGTTCGAGCAGACAAGCAGGACGAGCGGAGTGAGCGTCATGCGCCCGCATAGCGCGGGTCGCCGCCGGCGGAAATGGTCTCAGGCGTTCTGAAATTCGGCAACGACACCGGGGCGACGCAACGCGCGTCCGATCAGACCGAAGCCGGCAAGCATCAACAGCCACGTCGTCGGCTCGGGCGCACTCACGGGCAAACCGTTAGTGGCGACGACCGAGCCGATCCCCACGCCGGAGCTGCTCCCATTGATCGTCGGATTGATCGACTGGAACCGGGCGGTGAAATCGTCGAGCGTCAGCGACGCCATGGCGTTGGCGAACGTGACCGAGAAAGTGCCCAAGCCCGTCTGATTCATGACGAGCCCGCCCGACCCACCCGTGCAATTGCCATTGGAATCGGCTTCGAAGCACACCTCGATATTGCCGACGCCCTCAGGAAAATTGTTGTTGAGGTTCGCACTGGCGAAGAAGCCGGTCGACCTGTCCAACTGAACGGCTCCGTTTAGGACGTTGAAACCCCATGCCGTCAGCCGGGAAGCAACCGACGAGTCATTCTTCATCGTGTAATTGAAATTATAGGTGCGACCGCCGTCGCTCAAACCCGTATAGGTCACGCTACCAAGGCCGCCGATAAGGCTGGTCGTCGACCCGTTCACCTTGCCCGCATAATCGACGACAAAGGTGTAGCCGAGCGCGTTCGAGTTCACGAAAAGTGCGGCTTTTGCCGGATATATGCCCGCCGCTATGGCCAAGGCGAAAGCCAGACGACAAACGACACGCATTACGCTTCCCCCGGGGACGGCTGTCCCGACGCGAACCTGGCGAGGCTAACATAGCTCCCCGCGAATTGCGAGCGCCTTGGTCGGGGCCTTCAGGCCGCGCGAAGCTGTTCCATCATGCGAACAAGCTCTTGATCGAGAGCCTCGGCATGATCACGGACCCGGGCGCCGACCGAACGGGTGCCGTCGACATTGTGGAGAACGGCGGACAGCGAATCGACGATCGAGTCGATCGCCATGTGGGTGCTTCCGGCATGGTCTCCTACAAGCTGCCGGGCGTCCGCGATTGCCGCGGTGGTCGATCGCTGCTGGACGACCGCAGTCGCGGTACTGGTGATCGTGACGTTCAGGTTCTGCAGCAGCCCATGGACTTTCTCCACGAGCGAGGCGGTCGCTCGAGCGGCCGCCCCGACACCTTCGACGCAGGCGTGAATATCCTGCGTGGTCCGATGGGTCTGCGAGGCCAGCCCCTTGACCTCCGAGGCGACGACGGCAAAGCCCCGCCCCGCCTCTCCGGCGCGGGCGGCCTCGATCGTCGCGTTCAGCGCGAGCAGGTGGGACTGCGTTGCGATATCCTGGATCAGTCTGGCCGCCGAGCCGATCGAATCGATCTGATCGAGGAGGTCGCCGTTGGCGGCCGTGGCGGCGCCAGATTCAGCAGCGGTTAGCCGCATCGCCTGTTCCATCTTTCCCGCCTGATCATCAATGTGGCGGGTCGCCTGGTCCAGCTCATGGAGATTACGCTCGATCAACTCGAGCGCCGCTGCCGATGCCTTGCTGCGATCACGGGCCAGCTCGGCATCGCGCCTCTGGGTCTCGACGGACGCGAGCGTCGCCAGCGCGCTACGGTCGAGCTCATCGGCACTGGCAACGAGTTGCCGGACCAGCGACCCAATCCCAAGCTGCAGCCGTTCGGCGACTTCACGCGACATCGCGCGGAGCTTTTGGCTATGCTGCGCCTGCTCCTCGGCGTCGTCCTGGATCGTCTCCTGGAGCCGCCGGCTGGCCTCCGCCGCCGCGGCCAGCGCCCGCTCCGCAGTGGCGCGGGCGGTATCGGCTTCCTCGAACGCCCGCTCACGCTCGGCCAAACTTTGCGCGACGAGTTCGGACTTGAGGGCCAACGCAAGGTCGGTGGCGATCACCGACCGGATCAACCAGCCGCCGATCGCTGCCAGCGCAATCAACGACAGGATGATCTGCCAGGCGAGTTGCCGGATCGCGTCAGTCCCGGGCGATCGCGCGGTCCAGAGCAGATGGCCGAGCACCTGTCCTTCGGCGTTCTTCAGCGGAAAGGCGACGGCAGCCGACGCGGCCGCCCCCTTGCTCCATTCCAGCGTGCCAAGGCCGAAGGCCTGACGCCAGCGGCCGAGCAGCGGCGCCGTAATCGGTTCGATGAACACCGCGTAACGGAGCTCTTCCGCAGGAACGGCCTTCCGTTCGTCAAAAGGCTGGATAGCCGCGACCGAGATGAGCAGCGGGCGGCCATCGGCAACGGTCGCCGTCGTAAGCAGCATGCGCGGATCGCCAACCGCCCCGTGCCCGGGCAACCGCGCGAGCGCCGGAAGCAGTTTCGGCACGGCCGTGCGCAGTTCCAACGGATAGCGCTGCCCGCGCGGAGCGGTGGAATAATAAGTGCGGCCGTCGCGGCCGACGATATATATCCAGAAGGTCCCGCCGAAATTCGTATCGAGCCACGCGCGATCGGGCACGCCGTAGACATGGTCGACCGCATCGTTCCAACGCGCGTAATCGCGCGCCGTCTCGGCGAGCGCGCGCTGTTCGCGGGAAACGGCGCTCGATACCATGCGTAGCCGTTCGGCCGCGCTGTCGCTATTCATCCGCGAGGTCAGCGAATAGAGCAGCGCCGCCGTCATCACAATTGCGATAAGCAATAGCACGATCAATGCCCGCAAGGCCGGCGACCGCGCGAGAACAGGCGCGCGAAGTGCATGCAGAAGCTTAGCGAAGGCTGTCCCGGCGAACATTTCGCCGGATTACCGCGCACCTCTGACCAAAGAATTAACTATAGGAAAATACCGTAAAAAATACCCGATCCTGTCCGCAGGAACAGGAAGGCGGCCGGCCCCGCGGCCGGCCGCCTTTCCGGCGTCGTTCAGCGCACCGCGCCGCGACGGAACATATTTACGATGGCGAGCAAAATGATCGCCCCGACCAGCGAAACGAGCAGCGTCGGGATCGAGACCGCTCCGCTCGTGATCGGCGGGATGCCGAGCAGCGGCGAGATAAGAAACGCGGCCAAGAACGAACCAACGATACCGACGACAACGTTCAAAATGATGCCCTGTTGTGCATCAGTCCGCATGACCAAGCTGGCCAGCCAGCCGATGACACCGCCGACGACGAGCAAAATGATGAGACCCATGAATTCCTCCTGTCCCTTTGACCCTTTCGGCCGCCGCCTTAACGAGCGAGGCAGCGCTCCCGTTCCGTCCGCGCAATTATCCAACCAACTCTGACACAATACTGACGAGAATTGGTAGCCCGCGGAGCTTGTGAGCGAATTTCGGGCTCGCACGGAGCCAATTCCCGGCTCGGGTGTTCGGCTGTAGTAAATCGGGGAATTATTCAAATGCGTCTGGGCATCATAACTTGCGCGGGTCTGGCAATCGCGGCGCCGGCGCTGGCGCAGACCCACCCGCGGGCGCTCGTCGACGCGCTCCGATCGCTCGACCAGCAATTCATCTGTCCCGAGCGCCTGCCGGATGATGCGGCGCGGCGCGATGAAGTCCAGCGCTTTTCACGGTCGCTCGCCGCCGAGCGTCTGAGTTATCAGCAGGCGCTGAAGGTGAGGGCGAATTTCCTGGCACGGCACGGATGCGGGCTGCCGTCGATCGGCGGCTCCACCAGCGCCAGCGTGGCTGGCTGATTTTCGACACCCGCGATCCGACCCGAGCCGAAAACAAAATCAAACCACTTCATGGGTTTAGCGGAGCATCTCCGGCACGCTTTCTCGCACCTGGACCATGGCGAAGAAAAGACGGGTCGGTCCGCTCGCGCTCGATGTCGATCAAGCAGCGCGGCGAAAAGCCGTCATCACGAGGGACAAGCAGCACGAGCGCGAGCAGCACTGTTCCGCAATGATCGCGACGAACGCAGCCCGATCAGTGTGAAAGCTCGTCCAAGCCACGGCTGTCCAACCGGCGAATATGCTCGGCGACCAAGTTCCAGCGTCGGTAGCCGGCAAGATCGCCGTCTTCGAGAAGTTCGTCGGCCCGCCGCGCCGCATGAGCTTCTGCAGCGACGCCGCGACACTTCATTACATGAAGCGCGCACGCCCAAATCTCGCGGTCCCACTGCATCGGCGCGACTTTCTCCTGGCAGGGAGACTACACTTTCCCCTGAAAGGGCGCCATCGAAAAGCCTTTCCTTATCAAGATCATATATGAGGAAGGACGAGCAAAGAGGCGCATGGGCAGCGGACCGGCGGAGCCGTAGCGTAAACCGAAAGAGCCGGGCCATTGCCGACCCGGCTCTTGCAATCCGAAATTCTTCGGCTGGTCGGGGCGACAGGATTCGAACCTGCGACCCCCAGACCCCCAGTCTGATGCGCTACCAGGCTGCGCTACGCCCCGACCAAGGTTGCGCGCTTTAGGTCGGTCTTCGCCGCTTGGCAAGCACGCGGTTGCGCCGGTCGTGCGTAACGTGATAGGCGCGCGCCACTTCGGGCCCACGAGCCCACCCTCGATCCGGGATGCCTTAAAACTATGTTCGCCTCCCCCGCTTATGCCCAGGCCGCTGGCGCCGCTCCGGCGGACGGCACGATGGCCGCGATCACCTCTTTCGCGCCGCTGCTGTTTATCTTCGTCATCTTCTACTTCCTGCTCATCCGTCCCCAACAGAAGAAGATGAAGGAGCATCGCCATCAGGTCGACGCGATCAAGCGCAACGACATGATCGTCACCGCCGGGGGCATCGTCGCCAAGGTCACCAAGGTCGAAGAGCAGGAAGTCGAGGCCGAGATCGCGGCCAATGTCCGAGTGAAGATCGTCAAGGGCACCATCGCCGAAGTCCGCACGGCGGGTTCGGGCAAGCCGGCGAACGACTAACTCGATGCTCGATTTTCCGCGCTGGAAGATTTGGTCGGTCATCCTTGTCCTCGCCGTCGGCGTGCTGCTGTCGGTGCCCAGCTTCATCCCCGAATCGACCGCGGTCCGGCTTGGCCTTGGCAGCCTGCCGCGGATCAACCTCGGCCTCGATCTGTCAGGCGGCAGCCATCTGATGCTCGAGGCGGATACCGCCGACCTCGCCAAGCAGAATATCGCGAAGATGGAAGAGCAGGTCCGCACCGAGATGCGCCGCGCCGACCCCTCGATCGCGATCGGGGATATTTCGACGACGGGGGGAAGGTTGTCCTTCTTCGTGCGCGACAGCGGCCGTCTCGACGCCGCGGTCGAGCGGCTTCGCACGCTGACACAGCCTTCGGGCATGACCGGGCAGCGCGACTGGAACGTTCAGGTGGTCGATTCCACCCGCATCCTGATCACGCCAACCGACGCCGGCCTCAAGCAGGCAGTCGACAGCGCGATGCAGGTCGCGACCGAAGTCGTCCGCAAGCGGATCGACGAAATGGGCACGCGCGAGCCGAACATCGTCCGCCAGGGCACCGAGCGCATCCTCGTGCAAGTTCCGGGCCTTGACGATCCCGCCGCTCTTAAGGCTCTGCTCGGCCGCACCGCGAAGCTCGAGTTCAAGCTCGTCGACCTCGCCGCGGATCCGGCAAATGTGGCCAAGGGCCGCGCGCCCGTTGGCAGCGAGGTATTGCCCTATGCCGACAATCCGGGCGGCGTGCCCTTCATCGCTGTCAAACGGCGCGCGATGCTCACCGGAGACGAGCTGATCGACGCGAAGCTGAGCTATAATCAGCAAACCAACGAACCCGTGGTCTCCATCACCTTCAACTCGGAAGGCGGCCGCAAATTCGCGCGGGTGACGCAGGAGAATGTCGGAAAGCCTTTCGCGATGATCCTCGACGGCAAGGTGCTGTCGGCACCGAACATCAACGAGCCAATCCTCGGCGGGCAGGCGCAGATCTCGGGCCGGTTCACCACCGACAGCGCCAACGAACTCGCCATCGCGCTTCGATCGGGCAAGCTGCCGGTCGCGCTAAAGGTGGTCGAGGAGCGCACGGTCGGGCCCGAACTCGGCGCCGATTCGATCCGCGCCGGAACCCTCGCGAGCGCGATCGCGGCGGTCGCGGTCGTGATCTTCATGCTGATCAGCTATGGTCGGTTCGGTTTCTACGCCGACCTCGCCGTAATCATCAACGTCTTCGTGATCGTCGGCGTGATGGCGCTGTTCAACGGCACGCTGACCCTGCCGGGTATCGCGGGGTTCGTGCTGACGATCGGCACGGCTGTCGACGCCAACGTTCTGATCAACGAGCGCATTCGGGAAGAGCTGCGCCGCGGCCGATCGCCGACGCAGGCCGTGGAACATGGCTATAAAGAGGCCAGCCGCACGATCTTCGAGGCGAACGTGACCCATGCGATTGCGGGCGGCATCATGTTCTTGCTCGGCTCGGCGCAGGTCAAGGGCTTCGCGCTGGTGCTCCTGATCGGCATCGCTACGTCGGTATTCACCGCCGTGGTGTTCACCCGCATGCTGGTCGCAACCTGGCTGCGCCGCACGCGGCCCGCGACCCTGCACATCTGATCGGAACAAGCCATGCGTCTGCTGAAACTCGTTCCCGACAACACCAATATCGGCTTCGTCCGAATCCGTTTCATCGCGTTCGTCGTCACGGCGCTGCTTACGGTCGCCGCGCTGGCGGCGGTCGGGACGCGCGGTCTCAACCTCGGCGTCGATTTCGTCGGCGGGTTGATGATCGAAGCGCAGTTCCCGAGTCCGCCGCCGCTCGACAAGGTGCGCTCGACGATCGACGGGCTGCAGGTCGGCACAAGCTCGCTTCAGCAGTTCGGTGATCCGCGCACCGTATCGATCCGCCTGCCGATCGCCGAGAACGCGGACGAGGGCGCCACCAACGCGGTCGTCGGCAAGGTTTCCGCCGCGCTGAAGCAAAATTTTCCGGGGGTGACCTTCACCCGAACCGACACGGTTTCGGGCAAGGTGTCTGGCGAATTGATCCGCAATGGTGTGCTCGCCGTCATACTCGCGGTGTTCGGCATCGCCGTCTTCTCCTGGCTGCGCTACGAATGGCAGTTCGGCGTGTCGACCTTCGTTGCAATCGTCCACGACGTCGTGATGACGATCGGCTTCTTCGCGGTCACGCAGCTTGAGTTCGATCTCAATATCGTCGCCGCAGTGCTGACGATCGTCGGCTATTCGATCAACGACAAGATGGTGATCGACGATCGTATCCGCGAGAATATGCGCAAATACCGCCAGATGGAGATGAAGGCGCTGATCGATCTTTCGGTCAACGAGACGCTGCCGCGTACGGTCATGACCTCGGTCACCGTCTTTCTGGCGTTGGGCGCGCTGCTGCTCTGGGGCGGGCATGTGCTGCGCGGCTTTTCGGCCGCGATGCTGCTCGGCGTCGTCGTCGGCACCTATTCGTCGGTCTATGTTTCCTCGTCGCTGCTGATCAGCCTCGGTCTCGAGCCCGCGAAGTTCGATCGAAAGACGCAGACCGCGCGCCCGGAGGCCGAGCGGGTCGGCCCAAAAGCCTGAGCACCGGCCGTGGTCAGCTTCGACCGGGAGGAAGCGCCAGGTGGCCCGATCATCCGCGGTTTTGCCGGCAATGCCTTCAGGATCGAGGATCGGATCATCCCCGGCGGTCTTTGGCTGACGCCCGATACGGCGAAGGACTGGAATGCGCCGGCCTTGCCGGAGCTGAGCGCCGACGACCTCGCCGAGCTTCTGGCCACCGAGCCCTCGCCCGAATTCCTGCTGCTCGGCACGGGGGCTACGATGCGCCGCCCCTCGCCTGCTTTTGCGAGCGCGGTCGAAGCGCTTGGCTTCGGCGTCGAGGCAATGGACAGCCGCGCCGCCGCCCGGGCCTGGAACATGCTACGCGGTGAGGATCGCTGGATCGTCGCGGCGCTCATGCCGATCGAATGGTCGAGATCATAGCGGGTAGCGTTCCAAACTGACACAGTTCCGCTTCACAACGCGATCCCAGTCTCATGACATTCGTGATATTCCGCTCTCGTAACGAGGGGAGTGGCGACATGCGTAAGTTGACAGCAATGTTCCTTGCCGGTGTTGTGATGGTTGCCGGGACAGCCCGGGCAGCTACAGTCGTGGCGGATTACCAGTTCAACGGAAATCTTTCGTCCAGCGTTGCGGGGGCGCCCGACCTCATCGCCACCGATCCACTGGGCGTCGCATCGTTCAGCGGGGGCGTCTACACATTCGGCGGCACCACGACGCCGAGCCAGCAAGGAGGGCTGACGTTCGACAATAGCGGCGGACTGCTGACCTCGGACAGCTATTCAGTTTTCATGACGTTCACGCTCGATTCCCTCGGCAGCTGGAAGCGCCTAATCGATGCCGAGAACCGCCAATCCGACAATGGACTCTATTACCTCGGCACGTCGCTCCAGATTTACCCGCTGGCCTCGAGTCCGGCCACCAGCGTCGTTCCGGGAGAGTTTAACGACCTGCTGCTCACCGTCGGATCGGGCGTTGCCAAGGTCTATTTCAACGGCAGCCTTGCATTGAACGAGTCCACGACGCTCATGAACATCAACAATCCACAGAACTTCCTCAATCTGTTCCTCGACAACGTCGTCGGCGGCGGTCAGGGCGAATGGTCGGGCGGCACGATCGATCGCGCGATTTTCTATGATGGCGCCCTTGGCAGCCGTGAGGATGTTGTCCTCACGCCGGCCGTGCCTGAAATCGGCACCTGGGCAATGATGCTCATCGGTCTTGGCGGCATCGGCAATGCGATGCGCCAGCGCCGGGCCCGGAAGATCATCGCAACGACCTGATATAATCGAATGAAGCTCGGCGAGCCGCTACACGAGGACGGGACGGGCTTCATTCGATCGACCTGCGCTCGCGCACCAGCCGATCCAGATGCGCGTAAAGCGCATCGCTGTTGCGCTCACAGCTGAACGCCTCGACTTGCGCCACCACGTCGGCCTGTTCCGGCGGTGAGCCGAGAATATCCAAAATGCCCGCCGCGATAGCTTCGACAGTGCGCTCCACGATCCGGCCAGCGGACGCGCTCGTCACCACCTCGCGCGCGCCGCCGACATCGGTGATGACGATCGGCGTACCGCATGCGAGCGCCTCGACCCAGACATTGGCGAGCCCCTCCGATGCCGATGCCAGGGCCATCACGTCGGCGGCCGCGAAAAGGCGGGGCAGGTCGGCATGGGGCAAACGGCCGAGCAGGCGAACGCGCCCCTCGAGGCCGGCGCGCGCGATATCGGCGGACAGCCGGCCATGTTCGGGGCCATCGCCGGCGATCAGCAGATGACCGGGCAGCTCACGCATCGCCTCGATCAGTAGCGCCTGCCCCTTCAGCGGAATGAGGTTCCCCGCCGTGACCACGAGCGGCCCCTCGATACCGAGCTCCGCCTTGAGCCGGGCCCGGTCGCCGGGGTGGAACATCGTTCGATCGACGCCCGTATGGAGGACACGGATTCTTCCGGCGGGGAGGCCGAGTGCGATCATGTCGCGGCGTAGCGCCTCGGATACTGCGAGCATCCCGGCAGCCGCCCGCCCCGCATCGACGATCTGCTCCAGGCTATGCGGCCGAGAGCCCCAGACATGAATGTCGCTGCCGCGCGCCTTGATGGATACGGGTATGCCATAGCGCCGGCCCAGTTCGATCGCGGCGGGCCCATCGGGATAGAAGAATTCGGCGTCGATCACGTCGAAGGGGAATTCGGCGCGGAGCCGGTCGAGCGTGCGCGCGAGACTGCGGTACAGCCCGGCCGGATTGAACGAACCGCCGCGAAACGGCAGCGTGGTGAAGCGGGGCCGGACGACATCGAGGCCCTTCCAGTCTTCCCGCGCCGGCAACCCTGCCCGGGCGCGATGCGAGCCGAGCAGGCCGCCCGGTCGACCGAAAGGCAGGCCGACCGGCGCAGCGACCTTCAGCTCCACGCCCGGATGCGCGGCCAGACCCAGCGTCTGCCGTGCCACGAACGCGCCGAAACCCGGCCGGGACGCGTCAGGAAAAAGCGTCGAAAGGGTCAGAACGCGGAGCACTTCTTCCTCCTAGACCCGACCCGCTTCAGATTGAATCGGATCGAGTCGCATTTCCGTTTGTTTGCCGTGATTTCCGAGCCGGCAGATGTTTCCTTCTGCCTCGAAAACGCTCTGGCGACGAGTGCCCGTTGCGGTCCTCCGATTTGAACCCTAAAGAGAATGCCTTATGCTGCGCAAAGCCTCCCGTCCCATCGCCCTCATGATCGCCGCCGCCCTTGTCGTCCCGCTTGCGGGTTGCGCCACGGGCAAGAACAAGGGCGACACCAAATATGTCGCCCGCGATGTCGATACGCTCTACAACGCCGCGAAGGAGCGGCTCGATCTCGGCCAGTACAAGATTGCGGCCCAGCTGTTCGACGAGGTCGAACGCCAGCACCCCTATTCGGTATGGGCGCGGCGTGCGCAGCTGATGAGCGCCTTTTCCTATTATCTGGCGCGCCAATATACCGAGTCGATCGCCTCGGCGCAGCGCTTCATTTCCATTCATCCCGGCAATCGCGACGCGCCCTATGCGCTCTATCTGATCGCGGTCGATTATTATCAGCAGATCCAGGACGTCACGCGCGACCAGAAGCTGACCCAGCAGGCGCTCGATGCGATGAACGAGCTGATCCGGCGCTATCCGGAATCGCGCTATGCGGCCGACGCGCGCGTCAAGGTCGATCTGATCAAGGACCATCTCGCCGGCAAGGAAATGGAGATCGGCCGCTTCTATCAACGCCGCGGCGATTGGCTGGCCTCGGTCATCCGGTTCCGTGCAGTGGTCGACCAATATGATACGACCAGCCACGCGCCGGAGGCGCTGATGCGGCTGACCGAAAGCTATCTGGCGCTTGGCGTACCGGCGGAGGCGAGGCGCGCGGCCGCGGTATTGGGCACCAACTATCCGGGCAGCAAATGGTATGAGCATGCCCATGCGCTGGTGCGGAAGGCCGGGGCAGCCTAAACACTTCCTCTGCGCGTAGGCGGGGATCGGCGGAAGCGCCTCCCCTTGCCGAAATCGCTTCGGGACCGTGGCGCTTTCGCCGGAACTGCGGAAAAGAGTGCCGGTGGCACTGGCAGCCGCCATATCAATATTCCCAACCGCTTCCCCACACTTCATTAACCAACACAGCCTTATAGCGGGTCACCGGCGCGCAGCCGTATCGATCGGGGTCAGAGGCGAGTTGTTGATTAGATGACGCGTGCAGCTTCCAGTCTTTCGGGCGATGAGGTCGCCGCGCTGATGGATGAGCTCAGCGACATTTCGTTCGACGAGAGCACCGAATCCGAGGGCGTTCCGCACCCCGGCACAGAGCCCGCCATCGAGCCTTTCGCACTCGGCCAGCGCAAGGACCGCCCGGTGGCGCAGCTCGCCCATCTCGGCCGGATGGGCGATCACATCGCCCGCTGCTTGCGCGACGTGATCGAGCCGATCGCCCAGGCCCGCACCAAGGTGGAGGCAATCCCGCTCGAAACCCGCCGCTTCGAGGAATGGCAGCGCAACCAGCCCAATTATATGAGCCTGAGCCTGTTTCAGGTTCGCCCGGTCAAGGGCACGATGATGATCGCGATCGAGCCCGGCTTCATCACCAACATGGTAGACTCCTTCTACGGCGGCACCGGCAACGGCCTGTCAACCAAACGTGGCGAATTCACCCCTTCGGAGCAGCGCCTTCAGAAGCGGCTCGCCAACGCAATCACCGATGTGCTCACCAAATGCTGGAGCGAGACCTATCCGCTGCAGTTCGAGTTGAAGGCGCACGAGGTCAATGTCGACTTCGCCAATCTCGTGCGCGGCGACGACGCGGTCGTGCTTCAGGCCTTCACGATCAAGCCCGGCCTGTCCAAATCCACCCGGATCGAGGTCCTCTATCCGCTGAGCATGCTCCAGCCGATCGAGGACGAGATCGCCACGCGCGCGCAAGCCGGGGTCGGCGCCGAGGATCCAGAGTGGAAGGGAAGGCTCTTCGCCGCCCTCGATAATATCGCGCTGCCGGTCCGGTCCGTCCTCGCCCGGCCCGAGATGACCGTCGGCCAGCTGCTCGCGCTCAAGGCCGGCGACGTGATTCCCATCACCCTCTCCCACACGGTTCCTCTCCTCGTCGGCAACCGCCGCTTTGCCGATGGCACGATCGGCGAACAGGACGGTCGCGCCGCGATGATGATCGAGACTCTCAACAAAGGACTGCTGAAATGAGCGACATGTCGGACGTTCCCGTAGTGCCCGGCGAACTGCCGGGCGCCGCGAACTACAAGCTGCTCGCCGATATCCCGCTGCGCCTGTCGGTCGAGGTCGGCAGCACTTCGCTTCGGCTTGCCGAGCTGATGGAGCTCAACTCGGGCAGCGTCGTCGAGCTCGACCGACAAGCGAACGAACTGCTCGACATCCTCGTCAACGGCACGCTCGTCGCGAAGGGCGAGGTAGTGACAGTCAACGGAAAGTTCGGCATCAGGGTGATCGACGTTGTCGCCGCGGATGCGCGGCTATCGGGGATCGAACGCCGCCAATGATGCTGGATTACCTGTTGCGATTGCTGTTGCTCGTCCCGCTGGTAGCGGGCCTGGCCTATGGATCATTGTGGCTGTGGAGAAAGCTCCAGCCGGGCATCGCGATCGGCAACAGAAACCGGATCATCAAGATCGTCGACGCCATTCCGATGGGCGCCACCGGCCGCATCGCCGTCGTCGAGTTCGCCAATCGCCACATCCTGGTCTCGGTTTCGCGGGGGCGAATTGAGAAGCTAGCGGAGGCGCCCGCGGACGGCGCGTTCGTGCTGCCGGATGAGGACGTCTAGGTTCGACCCGCTTCAAATTGAATCGGATCGAGTCTCATTTCCGTTTGTTTGCCGTGATTTCCGAGCCGGCAGATGTTTCATCTGCCTCGAAATCACTCGAGGATAAGCTGCACGACATCCTTCGCACAGTTTGCTGCAAATCCTTTATTGTCGCCCATTCGTGAACGGCGACGGCTGGGCTGGGCTTCCCGTCCCGAAACCCTGGCTCGGTCCGGAAGCGATGGTCACTCCTAGAGCACTCTGGGATTAGCTTGAATCGAAAAGGGATTCCCAAGGCGATTGGGATGTGATTCAAGCTTGTGGCTGGGTTTGGAGGCCAGCCACTATGCCACGAGCCTATTCTCAGGATTTG
>Ga0207641_10001749_pt1 | contig 20947 bp, 17 predicted proteins | sample KBSSwiS62_FD_184306 | JGI IMG/M metagenome (GOLD analysis project Ga0207641, IMG submission 184306) | Switchgrass rhizosphere microbial communities from Kellogg Biological Station, Michigan, USA - KBS Switchgrass S6-2 (SPAdes) (version 2) | ecosystem: Host-associated > Plants > Roots >... | reverse complement strand
CGCGCCAATGCCGACCGCGGTCGGCACATCATCACCTCGCGCACGGAGCACAAGGCAGTGCTGGACCCCTGCAAGCGACTCGAGAAAGAGGGGTTTTCAGTTACCTATCTGACTCCCGACCGGTCGGGGCGGCTCGATCCGGACGCCATCCGCGCGGCGATTCGGCCGGATACCAGTCTCGTTTCGGTGATGTTCGCGAATAATGAGATCGGGGTTGTGCAGGATATCGCCACGATTGGAGAAGTTTGCCGCGCTCGAGCCGTCACCTTTCATACCGATGCCGCTCAAGCTGTGGGCAAGATCGGGATCAATGTCAGTCAACTACCCGTAGATATCCTCTCGTTCACTGGACATAAGCTCTACGGACCCAAGGGGGTAGGGGCTTTGTACGTCAGCCGCGAAGTTCGTCCACGTCTTCAGGCAGTCACCTTTGGGGGCGGGCAGGAGCGCGGATTGAGGCCAGGGACTTTGGCAACCCATCAGATTGTCGGGCTGGGTGCCGCCTGTGCATTGGCCGAGAAACTGCAGCCAGTGGAAGCCGTGCGTTTGGCGGCACTTCGCGACCGCCTTTGGGCAGGGATTTCGAGCTTGGGTGGGGTGCACCTGAATGGCGAGGGTGCGGCGCGCTTACCGGGCATCCTCAACGTTTCTTTCGAGGGCGTGGAGGGGGAAAGCCTCGTCGTCGGTCTCTCTGAGCTGGCCATCTCGACAGGCTCGGCATGTAACTCCGCGTCTGCAGAGCCTTCTTACGTTTTGCGTGCGTTGGGGCGCGACACTCAGTTGGCTCAGAGTTCACTGAGATTCAGCCTCGGGCGTTTCAGCTCCGACGAGGACGTCGATACCGCGATTGCTGCGGTGAAACGCGAGGTGTTGCGTTTGCGGACTTTATCTCCAGCCTCTGCCACAGCACTTTGGTCGGACGCTCCTGCGGTGAGTGGTGAGGCCGGTGCCGCGGGACAAGACACGTGGATTCGCTTTCACCTGCTCGTCGCAGACGATGTTGTGAAGGATGCCCGTTTTCAAGCGTACGGATGCCCCCATACTCTGGCTGTAGCCGCATGGATGGCGAAGGCGCTTCCGGGTAGACGTCGGGAAGCTTTGCAGCCAGGAACCCCTGCGGATTGGGCAGCGGACCACAACGTCCCGGTCGAGAAACTAGGCCGTTTGCTGGTGGTCGAAGATGCTGTACAGGCTTGTCTTCGGCGCTGGCCGGAACGGGCGTAGAATGACGATCTCAATGGAGGACCCCCGGAAACGATGGCTATTTCCCTGACAGAATCCGCTGCCACTCGGGTCAAATCGTTCCTCAGTACTCGCGGCCACGGCGTTGGCTTGCGTCTGGGGGTGCGGAAAACCGGTTGCTCGGGATTCGCATACGTCATCAATTACGCTGATGAAGTGAACCCCAGCGACCTGATATTCGAGGATCGTGGCGTCAAAGTGTTCGTCGACCCGGGCAGCATCAAGCTGATTGACGGGACCGTGGTGGACTTTGTCAAGCAAGGGCTCAATGAGGCCTTCCGCTTCCTCAACCCCAATGTGAAGGGGGAGTGTGGTTGCGGGGAGAGCTTCTCGGTCTAGGCGGCGTAGGACACTGCGCGCCCGAGCTGACTTGGGCGCCGGCTGTGCGCCTCTTGGCCTAGGCGGCCTGGCTGCGCGTCCCGACGCTGGCGGTCCCGGGCACGCGCCGCCGGCAAAAGTCCTTACAGAACCGGTACTTCCGGGCGGTGACGGCTGTACCGCCCAAATTGCTCCGCACGCTGATCCCAAGGTAAACTGCACGGCTAGCCTGGGCGGCCGCTTTTGCAGTCTGGTCGCCTGCGATTTTTCCCCACAGTTATTCGATAAAGGATCCAAGCGATGGCGGTCGAGCGCACCCTTTCCATAGTCAAGCCGGACGGCGTGAGCCGTAATCTCATTGGCGAGGTTTATCGCCGTTTCGAAAAGGCGGGCTTGTCCATCATTGCCTCCCGGATGATTCATCTGTCACAGCGTGAAGCGGAAGGCTTTTATGCCGTTCACCGCGAGCGTCCGTTCTTCAAGGACCTGGTGAAGTACATGACTTCGGGTCCGGTTGTCGTGCAGGTCCTCGAGGGCGAGAGCGCCATTGGCAAGAACCGCGAGATCATGGGCGCGACGGACCCCAAGAAGGCTGCTCCTGGCACGATCCGCGCTGATCACGCGTTGAGCATCGAGCAGAACGTGGTCCACGGTTCCGACGCTCCGGAGACGGCTGCTGTCGAGATCGCGTACTTCTTCCGCACGACGGAGCTGCACTCGCGCGGCTGATGCCGCGCCTGTTACCAACAGTCATGGAAACACCTGCCCCAACGAACCTCCTGGGACTTCCCCGTCCGGAGTTGGAAGCGTTCGTCGCCGAGTTGGGCAGCAAGCCTTTCCGCGCGCGTCAGCTCATGCAGTGGGTTTACAAGCGCGGTGAAGGCTCGTTCGACAACATGACTGACCTGGCCAAGGACTTCCGCGCGCAGTTGAATCAGCGCGCGGTCGTTCGCACGCCAGAGATCGTGACCATGCACAAGTCAGCCGACGATACCCGCAAATGGGTGTTACGTGCTGATGCCTCACAAGCGTTTGAGATGGTGTTTATCCCGGAGGCGGACCGCGGGACACTGTGTATCTCTTCGCAGGTGGGTTGTGCGTTGGATTGTTCTTTCTGCTCCACGGCCCAGCAGGGCTTCAACCGGAACCTGACCACTGCCGAAATCGTGGGGCAGGTCTGGCTCGCCAAGCGCGAGCTGGCCGAATTTGAGGAAGCGAAGCAACAGCCTGGCCCTCCCGGAGAGCGCCGCATCGTCACCAACGTGGTGTTGATGGGAATGGGCGAGCCTCTGGCCAACTTCCGGAACGTGGTGCCCGCTCTGCGTATTCTCCTCGACGATTTTGGTTTTGATTTGTCGCGTCGACGCGTGACCCTGTCGACATCGGGCCTCGTGCCGCAGATTTACAAGCTGGCCGAAGAAACCAACGTGGCGCTCGCCGTCTCGTTGCATGCTCCGAACGACGAGCTGCGCAACGAGCTGGTGCCGATCAACCGCAAGCACAGAATCGCCGAGCTGCTCGAGGCCTGCTGGCACTACATCGATGAGCAGAACGGCCGCAGCGTGACTTTTGAATACGTGATGTTGGATGGCGTGAACGACTCGCTGGCGGATGCCCGCGAGCTCGTCCGGCTGCTGCGCGGCCATCCGGCGAAGCTGAACCTGATTCCGTTCAATCCGTTCCCGGGTACCCGTTATAAACGCTCGCCCGCTCCGGTGATTCAAGGGTTCCGCGATGAGTTGATCCGCAACGGCGTGCTGGCGACGGTACGGCGCACCCGCGGTGACGATATCGATGCGGCCTGCGGGCAGCTCGCAGGCCGCGTGATAGATAGGACGACCACACGGCTCGGCAACAAAGTCTTCGGTGTAGCGGTTCAATCATGACAGCGCGAAGGTTTCCGGTGACATCTGTTCTGCTGGTGAGCGCCGCGGTGCTCGCCCTTGCCGGGTGCTCCAGTACGAGCGATCGCGCCAAGAAGAAAGGCGACGCTTCCAACTACAACATGCAGTTGGGCATGGCCTACCTGAACCAGGGCGACCTGGGATTGGCCAAGGAAAAGCTCGACCGGGCGGTGGTGGAAAATCCCGGTGATCCCAACGTCCACAGCGCCATGGCCATGTTGCAGGATCGACTGGGGCATCCCGACCAGGCTGACAAGGAATTCAAGGCGGCGCTGAGTCTCGGGCCCCGCAACCCGGATGTTCTGAACAACTACGCTGTCTATCTGTGCCGCAGCGGCCGCGTGGACGACGGCGTGAAGGCGTTCGAGGAAGCGGCACACAACGCGCTGTATCGAACACCGGAAGCCGCCTACACCAACGCGGGAGTCTGTCTGCGCGGCGCCAAGCGCGACACGCAGGCTGCGATGAGCTTCCGCAAGGCGTTGAAGGTCAGGCCCAACTTCGCGGAGGCGGCCTACCAGCTCGCCGACCTCGATTTCCGCCGCGGCGAGATCAAGGATGCCCGCGAGACGGTCGATCAGTTCATCGGCGCCTTCGAGCCCACGCCCGATCTGCTGTTGGTTGGCGTGCAGATCGCCCGCAAGCAGGGCGACCGGATGGCGGAGGAAAAGTTCGCGCGCAAGCTGCGCATGGATTTCCCCTCATCTGACCAGACTCGGGCGCTGGCCGAGCTCAGTCACAACTCAGGCTGATTCCCATGGCAGTGGAAGCTGGTGGCATCGGCGCGCGTTTGCGGGCGGGCCGCGAAAAACTCGGGCTGACCGTGTTGCAGGTGGCCGAGCGCATTCACACCGACCCCAGGATCGTCGATGCCATCGAGGCGGAGAACTACGAGGCGCTCGGCGCGCCCGTGTACGCACGTGGCCACATCCGCCACTACGCCGATCTCGTCGGTGAATCGGCCAACGAGCTCGTCCAGATTTATTCCAACCTTGCCAAGGTCGGGCAGCCTGACCTGACACGCATCGTCAAGGCGCCTGCGGGACCGGACTCCAGCAAGTTGGTGGCTCCTGCGTTGGTTGTTGTTGTGGTGTTTGCCGTTGCCGGCGCGATCTGGTGGCTATCGGCGCTTTCCAAGAAGAAGCCGCAGATGTCGGAGACGCATGTGGTGACGGACGAGACGCCTGCGGCTGCCTCGGCGCCACCGGCGGAGTCTCCTGGCGCGCCTGAGGGTGCGCCCGCGGCCGGCGCGACCGCCAGCGCGCCGACGACTGGCTCAGTGGTTGGCGGGGCGCCGGGCGCAACGTCGTCGCCAGCCGCGCGCTCTACCGGCGGAGCAGGTGCCACGGGCACACCGTCGTCGGCCGCCCGCTCCAACGCCGCCACCGGTGGCTCAACAGCAGCGGCACGGTCGCCATCAGTTGTCCAGACGACCCGCGCCGCGCCGCCAAACACGGTGCCAACATCGTCGGCGTCCTCCACATCGTTGCCAACGCGCACGACCTCGTCGACACCGTCTGCTGCCGCTGCGGCGCCAACGCGCACGGGCTCATCGGCATCGCCTGCTGCCGCTGCGCCACAAACACGCGCGGCTTCACCGGCTCCGCCGACTGCCGCCGGGCCACCAACACGTACTGCAGCGGCAACGCCGGCGGCTGCGGCCCCCGAAGCCGCCGCCGCGCCGCGCCCGAAAAACCAGTCTTCAGTAACACTTCGCTACTCAGCGGACAGCTGGACCGAAGTGTACGACGCCTCCGGCGCACGTTTGTTCTACGACGTTGGCGCTGCCAACTCAGTACAAACCGTCGTCGGGACCCCGCCGCTGCGAGTTGTCCTGGGCAACGCATCCGGCGTCTCAGTTGAATACAACGGGCACAGCAAGCCAATCGCGAAATTGTCGCGGCCGGACGGTAGCGTGCAATTTTCCATCACTCGTTCGGGCGAGGTTGTCCGCGCGAAACCCGTCGCTGACGGAGGTTGATTTTGGCGGAGCAGATCCAGCCCATCCGGGGCATGAACGACATTTTGCCGGCCGAGATCGGCGCCTGGCAGTATCTCGAGCGCACCGTTCGTGAGCTCGTGACGTCCTACGGCTACGACGAAATGCGGGTGCCGATTGTTGAGCAGACGGCCCTCTTCAAGCGCTCCATCGGCGAATTCACTGATGTCGTCGGCAAGGAGATGTACAGCTTCGTATCGCAGGGTGGCGAGAACCTGACGCTTCGCCCCGAGGCGACCGCCGGCATGGTTCGCGGTGTCATCTCGAACCGGATGTTACGCGGCCAACGCCACAAGCTCTGGTGTGTTGGTCCGATGTTCCGCTACGAAACTCCGCAGGCGGGCCGGTACCGTCAGTTCCACCAGGTCGACCTCGAAGCTGTTGGCTACGCCGGTCCTGACGTCGACGCCGAACTGATCGCGCTGACTGCACGTCTTTGGCGCAATCTCGGCATCCAACGGGTTCGCCTGCAGATCAATTCGCTCGGCACGGCAGAGGCCCGCAAGGCCTATCGCGAGCTGCTCGTGCAATATTTCCGTGGCTACGAGGATCGCCTGGACGCTGATAGCCGTCGGCGTCTCGAAGGTAATCCTCTGCGCATTCTCGACAGCAAGAACCCCGAGATGCAGGAGCTGGTGGCCGGGGCGCCTCTGCTGACGGATCACCTGGACCCGGAATCGCGCGAGCACTTCGATACCCTTTGCAGCATGCTGCGCGACATCGGGGTGCCGTATGAGATCAATCCGCGACTGGTGCGTGGCCTCGACTACTACAGCCGCACCGTCTTCGAATGGATTAATGAGTCCTCAGGCGCCCAGAATGCCGTATGCTCCGGCGGCCGTTACGACGGCCTGATCGCGCAACTGGGGGGTGAGCCGACCCCCGCAATCGGTTTCGCGATGGGTATGGAGCGCGTTGTCTCCCTCCTCATGCAGGACGGGCAGATCCCAGCGGCCGCGAGGCCCGACGTCTACGTGGTGCTGAACGGTGAACGCGCTTCGGCCATGGGCCTCGGGCTCGTGGAGCGTTTGCGCAACGAGCTGCCGCGACGACGGTTCGAGATCAATCTGGGCGGCGGCAACTTCAAGACGCAATTTCGTAGGGCAGACCGCAGTGCTGCCCCCTTGGCGGTGATCGTCGGCGACGACGAGCTCGCGCGAGGTGTAGTGGGAATGAAACCTTTGCGGCAGGAGACCGGTCAGACGGAGTGCCCGGTTGAACGGCTCGCTGAAGGGATCGAAGCAGCGCTGGCTTCTTTGGGCTGCGCGTAATCGGGGGATGATTCGTGGAAGAGTATCTGTCGGAAAAAGAACAGTGGGAACAGGTGACGCGGTGGCTGCGCGAGAACGGTCTGTGGATCATCGCGGGCATTGCCGTAGGAGCGGCTGGCCTGGGCGGCTGGCACTGGTACCAGGGGCACGTCGATTCTGTTGGCGAAGCGGCGAGCGCCAAGTACAACGAGCTCGTAGAGGACTTTAAGAAGAGTGACCGTACGTCGGGGTTCGTGGCCCTTGGCGAGCTGGAGCGGGATTTCGCGTCATCTCCTTACGTCGACCAGGGCAAGCTCATGGCGGCGCGGATCTATGTGGATGATGGCGACCTCGACAAAGCCGCTTCTGAGCTTCAGTCAGTCGTCGACCATACGAAGGACGCGGATCTCGCTCTGATCGCGCGACTGCGGCTCGCGCGCGTACAGATTTCGCAGAAGAAGCCGGATGCTGCGTTGGCCACGCTCAACGGGCTGAAGGCGGGGGCTTTCGAGCCGCAGATGCACGAGATATCGGGCGACGCGTATTACGCGAAGGGCGATAAGACCAATGCGCTGAAGGAATACATGAGCGCGAAAGTCACCGACATGGTGGCTCAGTCGCTCAACCCGGCGGAGTTGGAACTCAAGATCGACGATTTGACTGCCGAGAACCCGCACGCGATGGCTCAGGCGGCAACACCGCCCGCCGCTTCCGCGGCCGCAAAATAATTTAGCTGAGGGGTTGGAAATTGATGCAAGGCTCACGACGTTGGTTGGTTGCGTGCGCGGTGTTGCTCCTGGCTGCGTGCTCAAAGGACAAAGACGTCGATCAGCCGGCCAAGCTGACTGACTTCAACGCGACCCTCAAGGCCGAGCGAGTCTGGACGGCGACTGTTGCCGATAAGGGTGCGAAGCCCTTGCGTCTGGGACTTGGATTGGCGGTTGACGGCAATCGCGTCTATGCGGCTGGCCGTAAGGGCGAAGTCGCGGCTTTCGACCTCCAATCCGGACGTACGCTGTGGCGTACGAAGACCAAGTTGGCGTTGTCAGGTGGTCCTGGCTCTGGCGCCGGCATGGTCGTCGTTGGTTCGACATTCGGTGATCTCGTCGCGTTGAATCCGACGACGGGCGCCGTGATCTGGAAAGTGCGCCTCAACGGCGAGGTGCTGTCCGCTCCCGCGATCAGCGAACGATTGATCGCCATTCGCACCGTTGACGGCAAGCTCCATGCGCTTGCGCCGAAAGATGGTGCGGAACTGTGGGCGACAGAGCAGCAGGTCCCACGTCTTTCCTTGCGTGGCACAGCCTCGCCCGTGTTGACAGGCGATCTCGTCCTTTGCGGCTTTGACAACGGCAAGGTTGAAGCCGTCAACGTCAGCGACGGCTCAGTTGCCTGGGAAACAACCATCTCACCGGCGCACGGAAAGACCGAGCTGGAGCGTATGGACGACGTTGACTCCACGGTTCGTGTGTCAGGTACAGACGTCTATGCTGTTGGTTTCCAAGGCCGTATTTCCATGCTCGCGCTGGACACCGGACAAACCTGGTGGTCGCATGATGCGTCGAGCTTTCGGACCATTGGTCTTGACGACAACGCCATTTACATCTCTTCGGCCGATGGTGACGTAGTAGCACTTCGTCGTCGCACCGGCACGGAGCTTTGGCGGCAGAAGGCGCTGGCGCATCGCCGGTTGTCTGCTGCTGTGGAAACGGACAACGCGATTGTCACGGCCGACTATCAGGGCTACGTGCACTGGCTCGACAAGGCAACAGGAGCGCTCGCTGCCCGCGCGGGGACCGGAAAGGTCCGCATCAGCAATGCGCCTGTGGTCGCCGGTGGCCTCGTGTTGGTGGTCAACGATACGGGTAAGATCACCGCGTTTCGTGTGAGGCCGACTGGTGGGAAGAAGCCGGCAACACCTGCTGAAGCAGGTACGGCAGTCACCCCGAGTGCACCGTCAACGACATCGCCTGCGGATGCCGCGGCGCAGGGTGCCGCCGCCGATACCACACCGCCGTCGTCGGGGGCCGCCGCGCCCGGTGCACCGGCCGGCTCCGCCGCACCGCCGCCAGCCAACGAGCCACCGCCGTCGCAGCCGCAGGAATCGTCAGTGCCGTCGCCTCCGCCACAGGCGACGCCGCCCGCGCCGACGCAAGGCGAGCCGCCGACAGCAGCGCCACCGGACGCGGGCCCAACGCCAGCAACCCCAAACGCGCCGCGGCCGCCGCTGAACACACCGCCGCCGTTGCCAACCCAGCCGACGCCGGATCCGCTGCCGCCACAGCCGCAGACCCAGCCTCAGCCACCACCGCAGTAACCCAGCGGCGAAGCTGCAATCGTCGGTGAGCCGCATCAGGCCCGCGGGCGGCCGACTTCGCCGCGCCGGTCCTGCGGCAGTCGACTCCGCCGCGTCGGTGCTGCGTCGGTGGCGGACTCCGCCGCGTCGATGCTGAGTCGGCGGCCGACTCCGCACGTGCTGGTGCGCGGGAGGCGGGCTGGCCGCCGATGAGTTTTTGGCCAGGCCGCACCAAAATGGCCACCCGTTCCGCTGGTCGCGGATTTGAACCAGCATTGAATTAACTATGGCGCCTCATTTGTTGGGATGATGGCGCCCCCGGACACTGGCGCTCCCTATGCTTCCTGCCATCGCGCTTGTCGGCCGTCCGAACGTCGGCAAGTCAACGCTCTTCAATGTGCTGACCGGCACTCGTGACGCTATCGTCGCGGACATGCCGGGTCTGACCCGCGACCGCCAATATGGCTATGGGCGGCTCGGACCCATTCCTTACGTCGTCATCGACACCGGTGGGCTCGTCGAGAACCCCACGGGCATCGAAGCTCAGATGCGAGCCCAGACGGAGCGGGCGGTCGAGGAGGCCGATCGCGTCGTCTTTCTGTGCGACGCGCGTGCGGGGCTCACTCCACAGGATCACTTTGTCGTTCGCGAGCTCAGACGCTCGGGCAAGCCGGTCACTCTCGTCCTGAACAAGGCCGAGGGCCTCGATCCCGAGACGGTGGCACTCGAATTCCATTCATTGGGTCTCGGTGAGCCCCTGACGATCTCCGCGAGCCACGGCCAGGGCTGCGAAGATCTCATGGATCACGTGCTGGCCGGCATAGCACCGCCACCCCCTGAAGACGCTGAACCCGACGCAATCCGCATCGCCATCATCGGCCGTCCCAACGTCGGAAAATCAACACTGGTAAATCGCCTGCTCGGAGAGGAGCGTGTGATTGCCAGCGATATGCCGGGCACGACACGCGACAGCATCCTCGTTCCGTTTCACCGTGACGATCGGGACTTCCTGTTGATCGATACCGCGGGACTTCGTCGACGTTCCAAGGTTGAAGACATCGTTGAGAAGGCGAGTGTCGTAAAGACACTGCAGGCCATCGCTGAGGCGCACGTCGTCGTGTTGGTTATAGACGCTCACGATACGGTTTCGGAGCAGGATGCCAGTGTGCTCGGCCTGGCGTTGCAACGCGGCCGCGCCCTCATCATTGCGATCAACAAGTGGGATGGCATTCCCATGGAGCAACGGGAGGAGATTCAGCGGCAGTTGTCACTGAAGCTCGATTTCGTGCCGTTTGCTCCATTGCAATTTATTTCCGCGCGACACGGCACTGGCGTGGGTGAGTTGATGCAACTCACGGTGCGCGCATACGAGGCGGCCATGCGCGAGATGCCGACGCGTGAGCTGACACGGACGCTCGAGAAGGCGATGACCGTGCACCAGCCGCCAATGATTCGCGGCCGGCGAATCAAGTTGCGCTACGCTCACCAGGGTGGACGCAATCCGCCGCGAATCATTGTTCACGGCAACCAGACGGCGCTCGTGCCCGACGCTTACAGCCGGTACCTGGCGAATGTGTTTCGCAAGAAGTTTGATCTGTTCGCCACTCCGGTCGCCATGGAGTATCGAACGGATACCAATCCCTACAACAAGGACGCTGGCGACAAACCGCATCCGGGTACGCCTGGGGACAAGCCGACCCGTCGTGGTCCCCAGGGGCGTGGCAACGGTACCCGTGCCAACCCCGCAGGCGCACCCGCGCGATTCAGGGTGAAAAAGAAGAGTAATAGGGCCGCTGCTCAGCGCAAGGCTTCCAAACAGAAGCCGAAGCCGCGTCCGCCCGCCGATAACGACTGACGCGCGTTCGTCCGGCCCCCGTAGCGGACGCGCGTGCCCGACGTCCGCGCCGACGCTCGGCCTACGCGCCGACGCCCGGCATACGCGCTGATGCCCGGCGCCGTGTCCCCGTCGCTACCTTCAGGTTGGTTTCGCGTGCCGTGGAACTGGTTTGCCGTGCGGCTTGGGTGTCGCAAGAAACAACGCCGGATCCACAAACGTCTGATTCAATGCCACGCCCCAGTGCAGGTGCGGCCCCGTGACGCGGCCTGTGGCGCCGACGAGGCCTAACACGTCGCCTCTCTTCAACACGTCGCCCACCTTCACATTGATCTTGCTCAGGTGGCAGTACATGGTGACGAGTCCCTCGCCGTGATCAACAATGACGGTGTTGCCCGGCAGAAAGAAATCGCCCGTCTCGACTACTGTCCCGTCCGCGGCAGCCTTGATGGGTGTGCCGGCAGGAGAGGCGATATCCATCGCGGTGTGAGGGTTGCGCGGCTCGTTGTTGAAGATGCGACGGGACCCGTAGGAGCTGGATCGAACTCCAGGCACCGGCTGTAACAATTGAAGCGAGGAGGGCGCATCGGGCGAAAACGTTGCGAGCGCTGCGCGGATGCGCTCAGATTCTTTGCTCGAACGCTCCTGGTCTTCCGGTGATAGATCCACCTTTCCCGGTGCGACCTTCAGAGACTGCGTCGGATACTGCTTGTCCACCACATTGAAACTGATGGGTACTTCGGTAGCAGTCCCTTCCTTTACGGAGATGCTCGCAGGCCCCAGCTTCGTCGATAGCGGAATTCCCACGACAGCGAGCCAGCGATCTTTCGATCGAATAACCATGACGCGCTTACCGTCGAGCGTCACCGTCGGAGGCTGATCCGCGGTGCCCTCAACGGGAGTAATGAACACGCCACCAGGGACAACGCTCGCCCGTGGAAGCTCTAGCCCTTTGACGGCCGCCTGCGATATACCCATGGACATTGCGGACGCTGCAAACAAAAACCACGCCATGCGCATCGAATGCCTACTCCTTGTCGGTAACGCGCGCAGTGACTGTACCGTGAGCCAGTTGCGCCTGAATATCGTCACCGATGGCTACCGAATTTGAATCAGTGAGCAACTTCCCGTCCGAGACGCGCTTCACGAGTGCAAACCCGCGCCCCAATGTCGCCAGCGGACTCACCGTGTTCAACGTGCGAGCAGCCAATCCCAGCCGATGGTCCGCTCGTGTGAGACGTTGCTTCATCGCGTGTTCGAGGCGGCCAGACAGCGCGCCGTGTTTAACCCTGTATTCCCGAACACGATGTTCGGGCGACTGATGGATGAGTCGCGTGTACATCTCTGTGATCCGAGTGCGGTCGCTGTGGAGCGCGCTGCGCATCGCACCCGTCAGTCGTTGCTCCAGATCATCGAGCCGCTGCTTTTGCTGAGCCAATCGCAATCCCGGATGCGCCAGCTTCAACCGTTGACCGATTCCGTCGAAGCGGGACCCAATCGTGCGCAGTTCACGCTGCACGCACGAGGCGAGCCGCTGTTCGAGCTCGTCCAGTCGCTGCGCCTGCTGATTCAGTTTTATGCCCGGGTGGGAGAGCTTTAATCGCGCGCTCGCGGCACTGAACCGCGTGCCGAGTGCGCGCATTTCACGCCGCATACCCACACCCAGTCGCTCGAGCGTTCGCGCGAGAGCTTCTAGGCAAGCGTTCCGGTCTGGTGCTACCAGTTCCGCTGCGCCGGACGGTGTCGGTGCTCGCGCGTCTGCAACAAAGTCCGCGATGGTGAAATCAATCTCGTGCCCGACGCCTGAAACGATTGGGATCGCGGAGCCGTGGATTGCACGGGCTACGCGCTCGTCGTTGAACGCCCAGAGATCCTCAATTGAGCCTCCGCCACGCGCCACGATCACAACGTCGCACTCTCCGCGTGCTGAAGCAGTCTGAATAGCTTCGACAATCAACGGAATAGCGGCATCACCCTGTACCGGAGTCGGGTAGATGAGCACTGCAGCCGGAGGAAACCGACGACCTAGGATGTGGAGAATGTCTCGGAGTGCCGCTCCCGTCGGCGAAGTCACGACGCCGATCCGTCGCGGAAATCGCGGCAAGCTGCGCTTGCGCTCCAGCGCAAACAGACCTTCGGCGGCCAGCTTCGCCTTGAGACGCTCGAACTCGCGTTTGAGCGCACCGACGCCAGCTTCTTCGAGGTGCTCGACGATGAACTGATAATCGCCGCGTGGCTCATAAAGGCTGACGCGACCACGCGCCAGAATCTGCTGCCCCGATTTGGGCGTGAACCCCACGCTCATGTTCTTCTGCCGAAACATCGCGCAGCGCAATTGCGCGTCTCGATCTTTCATCGAGAAATACCAGTGCCCGGAGGAGGGGACGGAGAGGTTCGACAGCTCCCCCTCGACCCAGACCACGCCCAATCCACGCTCTATGAGAACCCGGACCTCGCGATTGAGGCGGGAGACTGTATAGACGTTGCGTTCAACAGGCTCAGTGGGGGAAGGCATGGCCGGGCACCTTACCATGGGTTTACCCGGCCAATCGAAGCGCGTACACTGGCGTGCTTTATCTCTCGACCCCGGCGGTCCATGCGTATCCTCGAAGAAGCTCTAACCTTCGATGATGTCCTCCTGGTTCCGGCTTACTCGGAAATTCTGCCACGCGAGGTCGACCTCTCCACGCGCGTAACGCGCCGAATCCGGCTCAATGTGCCGCTGTTATCAGCAGCCATGGATACCGTGACCGAGGCGCGCCTGGCTATCACAATTGCCCAGGAAGGCGGCATCGGCGTCATTCATAAAAGCATGACGATCGAAGCGCAGGCGCAAGAGGTCGGTCGTGTCAAGAAATTCGAAAGCGGAGTCATCAAGGACCCCATCACGGTTTCTCCCAACATGTCGATCCGTGAGGTGATCAACCTCACGCGCTCGCGCGGTATCTCAGGCGTGCCGGTGGTCATCGGCAAGAAAGCAGTGGGCATCGTGACCCACCGCGATCTGCGTTTCGAGGACAAGCTCGACGCGCCCGTCTCTTCGGTGATGACACCGAAGGAGCGCCTGATCACTGTTCGCGAAAACGCTCCCAAGGAAGACGTCCTCGCTCTCCTGCACAAGAACCGCATCGAAAAGGTGTTGGTGGTGAACGGCGATCACGAGCTGGTCGGCATGATCACGGTGAAGGATTTCCAGAAGGCAACGGACTTCCCGCGCGCCTGCAAGGACGAAACCGGCCGTTTGCGCGTAGGCGCGGCACTCGGTACGACGCCTGACACGATCGATCGCGTCGCTGCATTGCGCGAGGCGGGCGTTGACCTGGTTGTGGTCGACACGGCCCACGGGCACTCGAAGGGCGTGATCTCGATGGTCGAGCGCATCAAGTCCCGATGGCCGGACCAACAGGTGATTGCGGGAAACATTGCAACACCGGAGGCGGCCCGGGCGCTCGTGGATGCGGGCGCCGATGCGGTGAAGGTCGGAATCGGTCCCGGATCGATCTGTACTACCCGTATCGTTGCCGGCGTCGGAGTTCCGCAGATCTCTGCGGTTTCGAATGTCGCCGAGGCGCTGCGCGATACTGACGTCCCGGTTATTTCGGATGGCGGTATTCGTTTCTCCGGCGACATTGCGAAGGCGCTCGTTGCCGGGGCGCATGCCGTGATGATCGGCAGTCTGTTTGCCGGTACGGAAGAATCTCCCGGTGAGGTCGAGCTGTACCAGGGCGCATCCTACAAGTCGTATCGTGGCATGGGCTCTCTGGGCGCCATGGGTGAGCGGCACGGTTCTGCCGACCGCTATTTCCAGGACGCCTCCAGCGAGCTCGAGAAGCTGGTTCCGGAAGGTGTCGAAGGGCGCGTGCCTTACAAGGGCAGCGTCGTTCAGATCCTGCATCAGCTCGCGGGCGGACTGCGTGCCGCGATGGGATATACAGGTAGCAAAGACATTCACGAGATGCGTACACGTCCCGTGTTTGTCCGTATCACCAACGCCGGCGTACGTGAAAGTCACGTGCACGACGTCAGCATCACCAAAGAGGCCCCGAATTACCGGGTCTCGTAAGTAATGATTAAAGATGATATCCACGCCCATCGGATTCTGATTCTCGACTTCGGCGCTCAATACACACAGTTGATTGCCCGCCGGGTACGTGAATTCGGCGTGTACTGCGAGATCCATCCCTGGGATATTTCCGACGATGAGGTCCGGGCTTTCGGGCCGAAGGGCGTCATTCTCTCGGGTGGCCCTGAGTCAGTCACCGACTCACAGCCCCCCAAGGCGCCCGAGTCGGTATTTGCGCTGGGCGTACCCGTCCTGGGTATCTGCTACGGCATGCAGACCATGGCGCAACAGTTGGGCGGCCAGGTGTCCGCATCGACCGAACGCGAATTCGGGTACGCGCAAGTCACGGTCAAGGGCGATTCGAAGCTGCTCGACGACATCGAGGACCGTCGCGACTCCACCGGCTGTGCTGTGTTGGATGTCTGGATGAGCCATGGCGATCGGGTCGCGACTCTTCCTGCCGGTTTTGAGGCGACGGCCACGACGCAGTCCATTCCCTATGCGGCGATGGCTGATGAAAAGCGCCGTTTCTATGGGGTCCAGTTCCATCCCGAGGTCACCCACACCAAACAGGGAACGCGGGTTCTGGAAAGATTCGTTCGTGAGATCTGCGGCAGTGACGCTCTCTGGAGTGTCGGCAACATCATCGAAGACGCAATCGACCGTGTCCGTGGGCAGGTTGGAAAGGGAAAGGTCCTGTTGGGGCTTTCCGGTGGTGTTGACTCCTCTGTCGTTGCTGCGCTCCTGCATCGCGCGATTGGCGACCAGCTCGTCTGCGTGTTTGTCGACACAGGCCTTCTTCGTCTCGGTGAAGGCGATCAGGTCATGGCCACGTTCGCTCAGCACCTGGGCGTCCAGGTCATCCGCGTGAATGCGGAGCAGCGATTCCTGTCGGGCCTTGCCGGTGTGACCGATCCTGAGCAGAAGCGAAAGATCATTGGCCGCACCTTCATCGAAGTGTTTGATGAGGAGGCCCACAAGCTGACGGGCGTCGACTTCCTCGCGCAGGGTACGATTTACCCGGACGTGATCGAGTCTGCCGGCTCGCGCACCGGGAAGGCGCATGTCATCAAGTCACATCACAACGTCGGTGGCTTGCCTGAGCGCATGAAGCTCAAGTTGGTCGAGCCGTTGCGCGAGCTGTTCAAGGACGAAGTGCGCCGTCTGGGTATCGAGCTCGGCCTGCCGGCTGAGATGGTCCACCGTCATCCCTTCCCGGGCCCGGGTCTCGGGGTGCGCATCCTCGGAGAAATCAAGAAGGAGTTTGCCGACCTGCTGCGCCGTGCAGACGACATCTTCATTGACGAGCTGCGCAAGCACGATCTGTATGACAAGACGAGTCAGGCCTTCGCTGTCTTCCTTCCTGTCCGCTCCGTCGGCGTGTTGGGTGATGCGCGGCGTTACGATTACGTCATTGCCTTGCGTGCAGTTGAGACAATCGACTTCATGACCGCCCATTGGGCGCGCTTGCCCTACGAGTTCCTCGAACACGTCTCTCGTCGCATCGTTAACGAGGTTGCCGGCATCTCACGCGTCGTCTACGACATCTCGGGCAAGCCCCCTGCGACGATTGAGTGGGAGTAAAATCCGGGATGCCGGCTATCCGACGCCGGATCTGTGGAGTCATTTCCTTTTTACTTTCGCAGGTGCTTTCTCGTAGGCCTTTATGATGGCGGCTCGCAAAGCCGCCTCCCGCTCGGTGCTGGCGATGATCCCGATGACGTTCTGGCCCCAATTGTCCGCTGTGCGGGAGCTCAGAGTGGTCAATAAGCGTTGCGGATCAAATGCAGGCGGCGGGTTGGATAGGATTTCCACGATAGCCCCAAAGAGCGCGCCGCCTTGCTGCATTCGTTGATCAGGGAACGCGCGTGAAAGGATGCTCAATGCATCGGAGGCGACAGGTCTTCCGAAACGTCGAATGACTTTGGATATTCCCGAGGTAAATGCTATCTCGCCAGGGCGCCATGCGGTAAACGAGGTAGAGCGCGATACGCTGAATCCCGCTGCTCTCACAATCTGATCAATTTCAATAGCATCCTCGTCCCCCGCCGCGAGTGCCGCATAGTAGTCATCGAGCCGGTTAATTGGTTTTCGCGCGCGGTTGGCGACGATGAACATCCGCGCTTCTTCCTTCATATCCGCATAGCGGAATACGCAACACGGAAGTTGCAGGATATCGTTTCGCAGGCATGCGGCTCTCCACCGATGTTGGCCATCAATGATCGTGAAGACTTCGTCTTCGCGTCTGGATACGACCAGGGGTGAACACAACCTCCAGTCGAATTTTGCCGCGATGTTCGCGATCAAGCGCTGGGATGCGGGATTTTCGGTGGACCGCTGATATTTTTCATCGATCGAGAGACGTTCGAGATGAAGCCATTCAATCGAGGGAAGTGAGCCGATGGGAGCGGCGAATTGCATCTGATGAACTGATTTTTCGGCTCCAACTGCCTTGTGGCGAATCTTGCCCACCGCCGCTGCACCGAAGCGGCTGGCTTTTCCCGGCCCAATATTGTTGAGTGCCGGGCTTCCATGATTTTTCAGGGCTGTTATGAACGCAGGAGTTTCACCTAGAGGGCAGACCCACACGGCTCCGCAGCGCTCGATAACAGAGCTGCCGGGGTGAACGCGAACATGGCCGCGCTCCGTAGCCAACTCGAAGGTTCCGTTAGCCGCAATATCCCCGATGATGTGCGCGGGCATCCAATCCGGCAGGGGGATGTCTCCGTGTTGCCAGATTCGGATCTCATCGGCACTTTTTCGGCTCGATTGGCGTACATCGGCGTTCATTCCCTCTCCTGGAGATTGTCTCGGCCGTGAAATGCGGGCCGATCACAAATGACGTCTCAGAAGCGTTGACGCGACGTTGTATGTCAGGTTCGCTGCCATTTCGTACTGCCGAAGTGGCTGACCCGCACGTCGCTGAGAACGCGGAGTCCGGTACTCCGCGCCTCGGGCGCCGAGGGGTAACCGAGGTTCATTTCGGGTAAGCTCAAAAGCATCCGTCAGCTCACCAGAGATACTCTTATGACTGGACGCACCGTATTGCTTTTGCTCGTCGGCCTCAGCCCCATCCTCGCCAATGCCGCTGAACCGAATCCACAGGCTCTGCACGACATGGTGCTGAAATTGATGCAGGAGACGAAGGTGTTGGCTGTGAGCGAGCTCGAGGTGCCTGCGTCCGAGTACAAGGCTGATGGCGACCCGGGCACATTGGAAATTGTCACGCTCGATAAGAAGTCAGACGGGCCGAGCCGCGTTACGGACGACGGCGAGGTGATCTTCCTGAATCACCCGTCTCAGAAAGAGCAGCGCGACCTCATTGCCAAGGCATTCGATATCCGCGCGCGGCGCAGGCTGGCGGGCCTCTGACACCCGCGGGTCTTTCTACATACCCAAGGCTGCCCTGAGAAACTCATCGCTTTTGCGCAGCATCCGGGTTCGTGCGGCCGAGTCCTCGAGTTGGTGATCCAGGTCAGGCCAGGTAACCAGCTCACACTTGCCGCCCACTGACTGCAGGCGCGCGGCCATCCGCTTCGACTGATTGATGCTGACATTGCGGTCGAACTCGCCATGGAACAACAGGACAGGCGCCTTGATCTTCTCGGCGTGCTCGATGGCCGAGCCTTCGTGCATCTGCTTGCCGCTGCCAATGAACTGGCTCACCAACTCGTGGTTCGACCAGCGGGAGCGTTCATCTTTGAGGGCATCCAGGTCGGTGACGGGCGCGATAGCCACTATTGCCTTGAAAACAGTCGGGTCCGCGACTGCTGTCTGCAAAGCCGCGTACCCGCCGTACGACCAGCCGACGATGGCGAGTTTCGAGGGGTCTGCAATGCCCTCGTGTGTCAGCCAACGGCCTGCATCCAACACGTCGCCGATTGCAACCGGCCACGCCTGAAAACCCTTGTTCCTGAACCAGGCATCGCCGTAGCCCGATGAGCCGCGGTAGTTGGGTTGTAGAACGGCGAAGCCGCGCGCTGCGTAGAACTGCGCCAGCCAGTCAAATCCCCATGAATCCCGGGCACTGGGGCCGCCGTGAGGCAACACGATCGCCGGCAGCCCTTTGGCACTCTCCTTACCCGGAGGCAATGTCAGATACCCTGGAATGGAGGTGCCGTCAGAAGCTGGATAAGTGATCGGCTTCATTGTCGCCAACGTCACCCCCTCCAACTCATCCCGCGCCACCAGGAACGTCTGCAGCTTTTTGGCCTGGCGATCAAAGATGTAGTAAACGCCCGGGTCATGGTCGCTGCCCGAGAAGATGAGCATCTTCTGCTCGTCGGCGCTTGCTTCCACGACGCGCAGACCGCCGTTCTGGGACAATGCCTTCGAGAGCGATCCCACCATCGATTTGACACCGGGTTCGAAGTAGGACGCCAACGGCGTATCCATTTCGTAGGATGCGCCTACGACATGTTGGCGCCTGCCGATGTGAATCAGCCCGTCAACATCCACTTCAGGCTGCTCGAATACCAGCTCTTCATGGGGCGATCTGTCCAGGGAGATGGAATAGAGCGCTCTGTGACCATCCTTGTTCTTGAATCCGTAGGCCACGTTCAGGTCGCGATCAACGGCGTCGATCTCCATTCCACTGCCGTCGACCACGTTGTACCTTCCGAGTGAATTCCACTCTCGCGACCCGGGCATGCGGTAGGAGTAGAGGATTATTCCCGTGTCCTGGGTTCCTGCGTGTACCTGCCTGGTGGCCATGACCCGAATGGTCCCGTGCCCATCGGAGAAAAATTCGATGGCATTCGGTGTCGGAGATTCGATGTGTTTGATCGCAAGTGTCCGCGTATCAATCCGGTCGACCCCGAGCCCCTCGGCTGTGCTCCCCAGGTGAGAGCCGAGGTGATCGTTGGGCAGATAGTTGCGCATCATGAGCACTGCCCCATCTTCGTCGGGCAGCCAGTCGATGATGCCGCCACCGTACAGGTTATACCCACGCGAGTACTCACTCATCCGAGTGCTGAGCTCGCGCGGATTGGACCCGTCTGAGTTGACCGCCAGAAGGCGGCTCGCGGGCAGCAGCTCCCCGTCGGCGGTGTCTTTGACCAGGGCGTACAGCTCGCAAACGAGGCGGTCGGACGAGACCCAGCCGCATCTTTCCAGACGGGCTGGTTTCCCGTTGGCAATCAATGCAGTTTGGGCCTTCGGGGAGCCATCGAGCCGCATGGTGAGCAATACGGAGCCCTGGCCCTCGCGCGGCGCTATATACGCCACGCTCTTTCCGTCCGGCGAAAGGCTCATGGACCCGTCAGCTACGCTGGGGCGCGCTCCAAAGGCGGCGGCAGCGTCAAATGGCTTCGTGTTTTCCGCTACGGCGGACGCGCTCGCGCACGCCAGGGCTGCAATGGAAATGACCAGGTTGAGTCTGGAGAGAGTGGACAAGATCGGGCCTCCGTTTCGGCTGCGCTGGCTTTGTTTGTGTGTCTATACGCAGCCGCACCTATCGGAAGCGTAGCCGTGGCCTCCACCCCTGTCCATGCCCGTTTTACATTTTCCGACGACCGGTCTCTTAAATTCGACGTTTTAGCCGTGGTGTCTGCGCCGGCCGTCGCCCCATCCTGCGTTTTTGCGCAAACACGCAGCCATTCAACCTATCCAACCGCCATGCCAGGAGTAAAGATGGTCACGACATCAACTGATGAGCAAGGAAAGCCCATGGGATACGTTCACGTCGATATCACGTTGTGCAATCTGTTCGCGAAGAAAAGTATCCATGTCCGCGCGTTGGTGGATACGGGAGCATTCATGATGGGGGTCCCGGCCAACATCGCCACGGGACTCGGGTTTGATCTCGACGAGATGTCGACTTGCGAAGCCACACTGGCAGACGGCACTCGCGTTCGGCGCCCGGTTGTCCCGCTGCAAGTCGGGTTTCAGGAGCGATCGTGTAGTGCTGATGGCATCGTACTAGGCGATGAGTGCGTGGTGGGCGTCCTGGCGCTCGAGGCAATGGGTCTCGTAGTCGACCCGATTCAGCAGCGTGTCATTCCGAATCCAAAGCACCCGGAAGGCCCCATTCTTTTTGCTGG
>Ga0207641_10001743_pt1 | contig 21010 bp, 8 predicted proteins | sample KBSSwiS62_FD_184306 | JGI IMG/M metagenome (GOLD analysis project Ga0207641, IMG submission 184306) | Switchgrass rhizosphere microbial communities from Kellogg Biological Station, Michigan, USA - KBS Switchgrass S6-2 (SPAdes) (version 2) | ecosystem: Host-associated > Plants > Roots >... | reverse complement strand
GCACGGCCCGCGGGTTGTCGAACTTCGGGTTGGCGGTGAAGTCGGTTGCAAGTCGCTGCGCGAGCGGCGCCAGCCGCTGCACGCCCTGCGGTCCGTCGTAGAAGGCTGGTGTTCCGGTGATGACGAAGAACAGCCCGGGGAACCGGCCGCTGTGGACCTCGTCGATGAGCTGCCGCAGCGCGTTCAGTGCCTTGTCCCGCGCGTCGGAGCGCACTCGTTGCAGCGTCTCGACCTCGTCGAGGACGACCAGAAGGCCCGCGTGGCCGGAGTCCCGAAGTACAGCGAGCAGTCCTTGGAGAAATCCCAGGGAGCCGAAATGATCGAGCTCACCGCGTATACCGGCCCGCCGCTTGATCGTCGCGCCGACGTTCGGCTGTCCGCCAAGCCAGGCCGCGAGCCCGGCCGAGGTCGCGAAGTCACCGGCCTCGCAGGCCGCATGAAAGGCACGCAGGCCTTGCGCGAACATCGGCGTCTTCGCGGATACCGTAGCCAGCCGCCGCTCCAGGAGGTCGCCAACGGCGGCGGCAAGCGAGTCCCGTCCCAGGATTTGCGCGCCTTCGTGGGACGCGGCGTCGCGCTCGAGGGTGTACAGCCAGGAGTCGAAGACCGGCTGCAGGGCCGACGGCGGGAAGGACGACGTCCGTACCGACTCGGTCAGTCGACGATAGACCGTCTCTAGACGGTGAAGCGGCGTCTCGGTCTCGCTGATCTGGATCTCGGCGGCGGCGAAGCCTCGGCGCAGCGCCCGTTCCGCGAGCCAGCGGACCAGGAAGGTCTTGCCCGCGCCGTACTCGCCCCGGATCGCCTTGAACACCGCGGCGCCACTCGAGGCCGCGTCCAGTTCCCGGTCCAGCGCCGGCGCGAACCGATCCAGCCCGACCGCGAGCAGATCGAGGCCGGCCGAGGGAACGGTCCCGCGCCGAAGCGCCTCGATAGTCTCCCGCCTCCGCCTAGGCGAGACCGAATCCGTCACCTGCTCCTCACCGCCCCGTCGCCCCGCCAGGCTCCAACTGTCCTACAGATCGAACTGTTCGCGGAGCAGGCCGACGTTCAGGACGGTCGTCGTGCCATCCGCGTCGACGCTGAGCACCGGGTAGCCCTCTACATTGAGCAGCCTGATCGCCGACATGACAGCCCGACGTACCGAGAGGGGATGCTCGCCGAGAGCCACGGCGGTCTGCTGCTGGGTCAGCCGGTTTCCCGGCGCGTCGAGCAAGGCGGTAAGCAGCGCCCGCAGGTTGTCTTGTTCGGGTGCCCCTCGTCCTCGGGTCAGCTTCCGCTGTTCGCGGAAGACAGCCGAATCGAGCACCTGGTCGGCCAGCTGAGCGCCCTCACTGATGGACGTGCCACCACCGGCTTCCGAGGCCACCTGATCGGTTGCCGCCGGCTCGCTGTCGAAGAGCGGCAGCATAGGGACAGCCGAAGCGGGTTGAGCCGCGGGCAGGCGCGACGGGAGGGTTTCGGGCGGCTCGGGCGAGGCGCGCCGGGCTGGCAGCGGCAGTTCGTCGGGGTCACGCCACCATCGCGGCTCCTGTGCCGGCGCGAGCTTCATTCCCGACACGTTCTCAAGCCCGGCGGGCACCAGCGTGACCAACGGGACGACGACCTCGGCTGGCGTGGCGCCGCCGTGATAGCCCGCGCGCCGGTCGCCATAGCGCAGCCGTTCGTTCACCGCGAGCACGACCTGGCCGTCGCCGGCGAGCACTCGTCGTCCCGCGAGGAGCACCTCGTCGGCAGCAGGCCCGGTGCCGTCGGCTCCACGCACTCGGGCTCCGAGCACATGGCGGTGCGTGCGTGCTGTGCCGTCGCCTCGGTCGATGACGTGACCGTGGTCGGCGGTCAGTACGACGCAGCGGCCCGCCTGCCAGGCCTGCCGCAGGAGCGGCTCCAGATGACGGATTGCCCCGATGGTCCAGGTTCGTCCGCCAGGGTCATCCCGGCCGAGCGCGTCGTCGATGGTGTTGAGCACGCATGCGACGAGTCGGCGCCCGTCGACGTCGGCGATCGCGGCCGCGACGTCATCGGACACGGCCATCCCAAGGCGGTTCTCTTCGAGCAGCCCTCGGTGATAGAGGACAGCGCCATCGACATGGACCTTGCGGGCGAGTGCGCGCAGTCCGTCACGTTCCACGTGCTGACCGCCGGTACGCAGCTCGCCGCAGAAGAGCGACGCGCGGCTGGTTGCGGTCTCCGTCGGAAGCGCGGCGACTGCGGCGATCCGGCGTCCTTCGACGGGGACGACCTCCCGCCAGCGGTAGCGCGTGGCGACATCGGGCGCGAGGTCGATCGCGGCGGCAAGGCTCATGCCGTCCAGGACAACCAAGAGCACCGGATGTGCCTTAACGAGTGGCAGCACGTGCCTGGCGAGGAGGTCCTCAATGTGCACGAGGCCTGGGTCAGTGAGCGGGGCGTCCTCGGCCGTGTGCCGAGCTAGCGCGGTCGCGAAGGCGCGGTCAAACGTCTCTCGGCGCGCCCGCGCTGCCGTGAGGATCCGCTGCAACGCGTCGCCGAGGTCGGCGTCGTCGACCCCGCGGGCAGCCGCGATGAACGCGGCTTCTGCCCAGGAGTCCTCGTCGCGATACCGCGCGACGAACGGTGAGAACCCGGCGATGGAGGGGGCTGGTTCCGCGAGCCATCGGGCAAGCCGGACAGCCCCGTGGAAAGCCTTCACGCGCCGGTCGCCATCCGGCCTTTCGGCGCCGGCGAGGGCGTGCTCCTCCACCCGTGCCCAAGCCCGCTCCGCCCTGTCCAGGCACGAACGGTCAACGAGGGGCAGGCTGGGATCAGAGGCCAGGGCATCCATGCTTCGGGCGCTCACCGCCGTGCGCAGCACCCGCGCCAGGTGTTCGAGCCGTGCGGTCAGCCCGCTGGGAAGCAGGTCGGACGTTGCCGCCAAAGACCGGCCCTTGATCTGCCCAAGTAGATGGTCAGCGCGTTCCAGGACGCTCAACGCCTGGTCGCGCAGGGCCTGGTTGCGCAGCGATGCAACCGTCACCGCCTTCGCATCGGCGGCCCAGATACGGGCGATCGTCCGCGGCGGAAAGTCGCCTCCAAGGGGGACCTCGATGCGTACCAACGCCTGCCTGGCATCGCCCTCCAGAACGCCGTATTTGCCGTCGATCCGGCCCGGCGTGTCCGGCAAGAGGATGTCCGCGAGCAAGCCGAGAAGAAGACCGAGCGGTACCGCGTCTGCCACGAGGCCCCGTTCCAGCAACGGAAGGAGCTTGCCGCTTGGCAACCCGGTGCGGTCGGCGAGCCAGCGCAGGGTTTCCGCCGTGAGCGTTTCACCAGCGATACGCCGAAGATCGGCGATCCGGTGCGTGGCGTCCGGATTGGTGCTCCACAGCCAGACCGTCGTCGCGTCGATATCGCCGGGCACGTCGGCGAGCCCGTCGATCCGGTCCGACGGTCCGGCGAGCAGGTACCGAGCAGCGACTGACCGCAGGGCATGGTCGCGGGTCAGCACGCCGCCCGGGGCGGGCGGCCAGCCCTCGAGGGGACGCGCGTCCAGCAGGCCGTTGGCGAGCTGACGGGGCGACTTCACGTGCTCGGCATTGGCCAGATTCCGGTCCAGTGCCGACGCGTGGAAAACCTGTCGCACGGCGTCCCAGGGATCCGGAGTGCGCAGTCGTTCGAAGACCAGATGAGCGAGGATCCCCGCGCCAAGGTCGGACTCGTCCCGGTCGGTGACGATCACCAGCCAGTCATGGGGCGGGCCACTGTCGGCTTCGGGCCGCGCGGCTGTCACATGGTTCCGGATAGCCTCGCGCACCATGAGCGCCGATACGCAGGCCACCACCTTCACGGACTGGTCGCTGTAGGAAAACGCCTCGGGACCAGACCAGGTAGGTCGCGCGCGAATTCCGATGATGCCGCTGAAGTATTTCTTTGACCTGGCAGTCTCGATCATGGAGCGGACGATCGCGACCGTCACCTCGCCGATCGACGATCCGCGTTCCTGCTCCAGCGCCGCGGTGGGCGCGTGGGCGTTGGGCGCCTCGACGGTCACGGCAGCACCCGCCAGCTGATCTCCACATCGGCGTCCGCGTGGTCGGCGAGCACCTGCCGGAGGCATGTGAGGATTTCGTCGAGCCCAGCGCCCCGCCGGCGTATGACGGTGCCGCGCTGTCCGGGAACGCCGCCATGGTCTGGCGGGTCCGCAGGCGCCGGCTTGTTCTCCTTCGTTCCGCCCGACTGTTCTTCCTGAGAGGGCTTCTGCTCATCAGGTTGCGCCTTCTTGGGCCCCGACTGCCGTGCCATCAGCGCGAAGACGGCGTCCGTTGTGCGGTCCAGCTGGCGGATCAGCTGAATGGCGATCTCGTCGCTGTGCAGGGCCTCGGCGAGCTGGTCCAGGATCGCGACGGCGTCCGCACGGATCTGGTCGTCCCAGCCAAGCCGGTCCTCGCGTCCTCCGACCATCAATGGAGTGAGGTAGTCCCATTTGTAGTCGGTCAGCGCGGTCGTGACGGCGGCCGCGTTCGCCAATGAGCGCAGCAGCGCGTCGTCGGTGACGGCGTCCGAACTAGCAGGCACCGCGGGGCTGTCGCCCGCGAGGATGCCGACCAGTCGAATCCGGTCGCTCGCCGAGGTGAGGGCGTCGACCAGGAGCATCGCGGCGCGTGCGGTCGCGAGCCGTCCGTCGGAAGCGTCGGTGGCGAGACCGAAGCGGCCATAGGCGGTCTGCAACGCGTCCACCAGGCGGCCCGCGTCGCCGACGCGCTTTGTCGCCTCGGCGCGAACCTTCTGCTCGAAGTCCCCGACCGCGGCGCTCGTCAGGTGGGGGCTGACCGGCACGCCGAAGAGCAGCCCGGCCCGTTTGACCGCCACGGTCCAGTTCGCCTTCGTCGGCATCGGCTCCGGACGCAGCTCGGCCTCGTCGCGCAGGGCGCCCGGCCTGGGAGCCGCAATCGGGCCGTTCAGGTACCAGGCGCGCTGTCGCAGCGTGGCCCACGCGAGGATGACCAGGTCGACGACCTCGCGCCGCAGGCCCATCGCCGGCTCGATCCGCTCGATCCATTCACGCAGCTGACGAACCCGAACCGGATCGTGCGGCCCGACCCCGGCGGCGGACGCGGCCCGTTCGAGATGCCCGGTCCAGAAGGCGAACTGGTCGTCCCCGAACACGAAGGCGGTCTCCCCGGTGCTGCCGAGCCGCAACTCGCCGGTGATCCGGCGCATCGCCGGCCGGTCCGCCGAGTCGACGATGACCCGGCCGTCAGCGGACGAGACCGCCCGTTCGATATAGGTGGCGACGATCGCCAGGTCGCGCGACCTGACCTCGACGTCGCCCGGTTCGAAACGCGGATGAGCAGGGAAGCTCGACGCGAACGCCCGGTCGATGAGGTTGTCGAACGCAGCCCTGAGATCGACCCCGACCGGCTCGGCCGGCGCGCCGAGTGCTGCGTCGAGGCTATCGAGGATCCGCTCGTGGGCTGCGTCGTCCACCAGCACGCCCTTCATCGGGGTGGCCGCCCCGTAGGCCTGCTGGATCGACGCCACGATCTGCGACCGCAGCGTGAGTCGTTGCGCGGAGAGGATCGCCCTGGCCTCCATCCGGTCTGCCTCGGCCAGATGGTCGGAGTACGACGTCCAGCGGTCGCCTGGGCCGGTGAACAGCCACTCCAGGACTACGAGCCGCCGCAGGTCGCGCATCGTCTCGTCGGACAGGTGCCGGGGCACCCAGAGCACCGTCTGCGCGCTGACCACGGCCTTCAGCTGGTCGATCCGGGCGAACGTCGCCCGGACGGACCCGTCGGTGTCGCCAAACGGGTAGTCGACAGCGAATCGCCACGTGCCCGGCCGGTTGCGCAGGTGATCCTCGGTGATCCAGGAACGGTCCCGAATGTTGCCGAAGACCAAGTCGACCTCGCGGGCCGAGCCGCGCCAGACCACCGGATGCGTGATCGCGCCGTACACGTCCAGCGTGCGGGCCGAGACACCGAGAGCCTCGTGTACCAGCGTCTTGATCAGCTCGCGGCGGCGGCCCTCGTTGTCCTCCTCTCGAGCCTTGTCGACCACGGACTCGTAGTTGACCTCGGCGAGGCGCACCCGGATGACCGGGTGGCGCGGCTCGTCCCCGATCTGGATCTCGGGAACCTTCGACGACCAGCCGCGCACCTTCGCCAGGACGACCGGCCCCTCACCGCCGGGCAGCGGGGAGACGATCGAGCCGTGGTTCAGCGAGGCTAGCCGGGAGGCCGTGAGGTCCTTGAGCGCCGGCACGTCCGGCGCCACGGCGGCGAGCAGTAGTGTCTTCGCGATCCGCTGGTCGGCCCGCAGGGCGGGTGTCCACTGGTTCGGGTCCGCTGCCAGCACCTGCTGGGTGACGTTGTGGTTGGCCAGGATGGCCGGCCAGAGCTTGTCGCGCAGCAGCGTCGACGCGGCGCGGAAACGGTTTGCGGCCGTGTGGTCGAGTGGCTCCTGGCCCTCGACGATGTCGTCGAACGCATCGCCCACCGGGATGACGTCGTCGATCGTCAGCTCCATCCGCCGGTCGACGAGCATCTTCTGCATGACCTTCAGCGCGGTCCGCTCCCGCTGCATCACGCCGGCGAGCGATCGGAGCGTCGAGACGAGCGCGGGGGAGAAGGGGTACGTCCGCCGGAACGCCTCCTCGTCCGCGCCCCGGTGCCGGTCGTCTGTGTTCACGCCGTCCAAAAGCACGTTCCACAGCTCGGGGCGGCGCTCCAGCCGGGCGAACGCGTCGCGCAGTTGCTGCTTAGCCAGGTCATCCTTCGGCTTCAGCAGCCGCTGCTCGGCGACGAACGGCAGGTTGCCGTCACCGAGCTCGATGGTCACAAACCGGCCGTCCTGGTGGCGCAGCGCCTCGTCGAGCACCTTCTGCTCGGCGCCGGACGCGCCCGAGTCGGCGTACCACTTGCGCAGGTCGAGCTGGCGGGCGACGAACGACACCAGCGGAATGGCGCGCGGGCCGGTCGACGACTCGACCAGCTTGGTCAGCTTCGGGGCCTCCCGGGCAAAGAACGCCCGGTCGCGGACCTTGTAGGCGAGCCAGAGCACGAGTTCGTCGAGGAACAGCACGATCGCGTCGTAGCCGAGGCCCTTGGCGTGCCGGGCGATCGCCGCAAGGCCAGTATCCAGGTCCACATAGCCGGCCTGGGCCGTGTAGGACGAGAAGTAAGCCTTCGCCAGGGCGGTGACGAGCCGCTGCCGCTCCGGGGTGCCGGGCGCGGCGGCTCTGGCCTGGTTGTACGTCTCCAACGTCCAGGCGTTGCCATCAAGTAGGCCGACCCGGGACCAGATGTCGCCGGCCGCCGGCTGGCCGCCGCTCGAGGAGCCGCCGCCCAGGTCGGCGAGGAACGCCTCGTCGCCGCGCATCGCGCGCATCCGCTCCGCGTCGTCGAGGATGGCGTCGCTGTGGTGGATGGCCGGCAGGTCCGCCTCCGGGCGCAGGTCGCGGATCTGTTCCCGGTAGCCACCGAGGATCGCCTGCTCCATCGACTCGGCGGTCAGCATGTGGAAGGCGAGCCGGAGAATCCGCCGGTTCTCCAGCACGGGATCGCGCTTGGCGATCACGTTCTGGAGCGGCCTAATCTTGCGTGCCCCGGGGTCGTGGCCGAGCACCGCGTGCAGGACCGCCATGAAGTGGCTCTTGCCGGAGCCGAACGAACCCGATAGGAACGAGGCCCGGCTGGTGCCGGTGCGTACGGCATCGTCGACGATCGCCAGCGCCCGGTCGAACGCGTCGGCGATCTCCGGTGTGACGACGTAGCTGTCGAGCGTGGCGGCCAGGTGGTCCCGGTCGACGCCGTCCGTGAGCCGCAGGACGTAGTCCTCGGCGCCCGCGGTCGTCGGGATCTCGATCACGTCCCGCAGCGGCGTACTCACCGGCACCCCCTGATCCCCACCGACCCGGTGCCTCACACCGCTGGCTGGTCCCCGCAATCCATCACACGCCGCAAGCTACTTGCGACGCGGCAGTTGGGTAACAACTTATCGCCTACACACCCAGCCTTCGGACGACGACCCGGCCTGCCCGTCGAGCTACGTGTCGCTCGGTGACGGGTCCGCCGCGCCCGCGTCCTTCTTCCGCTGCGCCGGCACCTTCTTCGCCTGCCTCGCCGTCGCCTTCTTGACCGGCTTCGCGGGCACCCACTCGACAAGTTCCTGGGTCGTCATCCGCACCTGCGCGGCCCGCCTGGCCAACTCCTCCCGGCAGAACTCGGCCATGCTGACGCCAAACTTCGGGTCGATCTCCGCATGCCACTGCTTCACCCACGGTTGCAGCTCCGCGAGCCCCGCGACCAGCGGCACCAGCCGCTCATCATCCCAGCCCTCTGCCTCCCGTTCAGCGATGATCGTGGCCAACGCCAATGCCTGCTGCGCATGATCCCATCCAGCCCAGCCCAGCATCAGCGTCGGGTCGTTCTCGCGGCCAGCGTCGGGGTAAAGAATAAACCTCTCCTTGGGCACGTCGAGCTTCCCCCGTCGATGCCAGTAGGACGGCTTATCGAAGTCCCCGGCGACGTAGTTCTTGGGCGCCGGGATCGGTCCGATTTTCCCACGAGCCGCGTCCATTGACAGACCCTCGGCCACAGCATCGTCCTCCGCGCGCTGCTTATCCCAGGTCTCCTCCCACACGCGGCGCTTCCGCAGCCCGGACGGCTTGTATCGGTAGCCAGCATGGAAAGGCACAGCTTCGCCGCCAAGCAGTTTTTCCAAGGCTGCGGCGACGGAAACATCCCGTTGGCCTGACCAAAGTGCGAGAACGCTTACCACGTCAGCGCGACGTGCGACCTCGTCGGCGAGCTGAGCGATGCTCTTTGGCGCGGGTCTCCCTTGCCGGTCGAGCCAGAAACGCGGATCATCCAGGCGGCCCAGCAGCCAGTCCCGTAGCGCCTCCGTCTCCTGCTTCTCCCACGGATCGACCAGCCAGCGCCGTTTGTATGTCGGCTGCTCCAGGAGACCGATGAACCGGTTAGCCGCGATCAGGTCCAGTCGCCGCTGAACTATCTCACGGTAGGCTGCCGGCCAGTGCGCGGGGACCTCGGCGACCGCGGCGGAGCGGTGACGCCTGAACCAGGCGTCCTCCTCGATGCGGGATTCCACCTGTCTAGCCAAAGAGATCTCGAATGCGCGCTCGCCAAGCTCCAATGGTGGAAGTATATCCGGCGGACACGTCAGATCATCGTTGATGATTCCGTAGTGCCGGTAAACTTCCCAATCCAACTCTTCCTGGAGCGAGATCATTTGCGCGCGGACTTGGGCCCATTCGCGGCGAGCGTCGTCGAGTAGAGCGCGCGTCGGGACGGTCTCCTTCACGGTAGCGCTAGGAATTTTTTCCGCGAGCCTTATTGCGAGCGAGTCGAGTAGATGGGCTCGCGCCAACGGAAACGTGGCTGGAAGGGGAAAGTCCTGTAGCGTCGTCCCGGTGAACTCGTAGAACCTCTCCCAGGGTTCTGCTTTGATGCCCTCGTTAACTCCCTGGCTCCCCTTGTCGTGGCTCACCTGTTTTAGCCAAAAGCAGCCCGTCGAGGAGTTCAGTGGCCCGAGCAGTTCAAGATGTCTATTCTCGCCCGCATTGGCGGGGAGCTTAATAGCTGGCGCGGACCGGTTGAAGACGACGCCGCCGCGATCCAGGGCGAAGTTGTTGTGCGTAGCGACGAACGCGAAGTTTATCGAGAGCGGGAGCGAGTAGGCTGACGACGTGTGCTGCATATACTGCCACCAGGCGTAACCTGCGTCGGCCATATTCCCCTCGAAGGTCGCGCGGTTCGCCAGAAGGGTACGCCAAGGCCAAAGCTCGCGTGATATCCCCTTGTCGGTCGCCGTCGGCGTACCATAGATGTACGGGTACCAGACCAGCGACTCCGGAGCAGCGTGCCAGTCTCGGATGTCCTCGCCGGTGAGCATTGGTCGCAGGTCGTTCTCCGGTATCTTGCCGGAGAGGATGAGTTTTCTCGGCCGAAGGAACGCCTCGTCCGCGCCAATCCGCACCGACCGGCCGATGGGCGGCGTGATCCGCGAGCGCAGATAGCTCTTCGTCGCCTCGATCGTGCGCTTGAGCTCGATTGCACCACCGCCGGCGAGCGTCCAAGGGTGGTCCTTCAGCCAGGAACGTTCGATGTCAGTGACGGTGACCCAGCGATTTTCCCAGCTCTCACCGACGGCCAACGTCTCATCGGCGTGATCGCGGATGCTCGACCATACCAGGCCGTTCTCCGGCTCGTCTGGGCGCCGCGGTTCGCCGCGGATTCCCAGCACCGCCCGAACCCTGTCATTGGTCATCGGCTGGTTGCGACCGACAATTATGACCGTCGGCGTGCCATGGCCTGGAATGAACGCACCCGAAGTGTCAGCGACGAGACGGAGATCCTTGTTCGGCAGGAAGTGTTCGACTAGTGGTACGCCGAATTCCCGCTTTATGAAGCTGTTCGAAGTGATCTGGCCTACCCAGCCTGGCCGGTCGCCGCCGCGCGCCAACATGAAGAACTGTGCCATGAACGGCACGGTCAGCGCATAAGTTCCCTTGCACAGGTTTGGGTAGCGGCGTCGGTATCTCTTGTTAGCTGCCTTATCCTTGACGGTGATGTAGGGCGGATTCCCTACGACGACGTCATGGCTGTACGCCTTCAAGATGCGTCTGACGTGGTACAGGTCTTCGGATGTGTATCCGAATCCTGCCTTGATCTCGGCCTGGTCGAGTGTGCCGTCGAAGTACAGAGTCGTCTGATCGTCGCCGTGAAGCAGCGCATCTCCACATGCGAGGTTTATGTGGAAGTCAGGTGCCGCCTCCAGCCGGCGGAACCCACTGGTCTGGGTGGCTACGATCGTCAGCCGAAAACGGGCGATCGCTACGGCATAGGGGTTGATATCGACACCGTGGATGCTGTCGAGCACCTTCTGCACGCGAGCGCGGATTTCCAGCGCCTCGTCGTGTCTACTCCACGCTTCGAGTAGCCGCGGGAAGGCGCCAAGCAGAAAGTGGCCGGATCCGCAGGTCGGGTCGACTAGGCTGAAGCCCTCCAGAGATCTGTCCTTCAGTGCTGGCGTCAACGTGTGGTCGAGGATGAACTCCTCGACGAACTCGGGCGTCTGGAGAAGAGCGAAGCGCTCCTTGGCTTCTTCGGAGAGGTTCTCATAGAGGTCGCCCAGGAACCGGGCGGAGAGTTCCTCGTCGTGAAAGCCGCCGGTCTCGCCGTCGTCGGTGCCGTGGACGAGGCGGCCGGCGTCGTCCCGCTCGCGCCAGAACTCCAGAAGTCTAGTGACGGCGTCGCCGGACGGTGAGACCTTCCACAGGGGCGCATGCTCGTCGACGAGCCCCTTGGTCGCGGGGACTGACTTCAGGTAGTTGACGGCTTCGAGTAGCCACTCGCGGTCAGTGCCGGTGCGGTGGGCGGGGTCGCGGAAAAACTCGGCATACGCGTCGGCCGCTTCTTGGCGGCGGTGGCACGGCGCGATCCAGACCGGCTTGAGGAGGTCATTGTCCTCGCAGAACCGGATGAAGACGGTCGTGAGGACCCAGGACACGGCGACCAGGGTGACCTGCTCGTCCCGCCAGGTGCCCCAGGCGGCGGCCGTGCGCTCGTCCTTCACCGCGGCCTTGTGCTCGGTCTGCCAGGCGACCTTGACCTCCGGCTGTGACTCGACGCGGGTGCGCAGGTCGTCTTCGAGCAGCTTGACCTGCGTGGCGAGCGCCGCGGTGAGGTCGCTGGCGGCGGTCATCGGGTTACCCGCTCGCTGACCTCGGAACCGCCGGCGGCCCCGTCGAGCCATTCGTTGTCGAGCATGAGGAACTGGCCGGGGGAGGCCAGCGGCAGCGGGTGGCCGTCGACGACCGGTTCCGATGCGCCTCCGAGCTGCGGGACGAGCAGCCAGACTGCCTGCATGCGATGCAACCCCAGATCCGTCCAGTGCCCCAGAAGGGCGAGGTGTCCATACCGGGCCAGTGGCGCTGACTCGGTGACGAGAATGGGCCGGGTGCCCTCCGGCGCCCCGGCGCCCGCCTGCTCGATCGCGTCGGTCACGGCCGGCAGAGCGCGGGCCACGAGCGCGGTCAGGCCCTCGGCGTCCCGGCTCCCGGGCGCGGCGGCGTCCGCGGCCCGTACTACGTCCCAAGGCAGCCCGAACTCGTCCGCGTTTCGGTGCAGCGCGTCGAGCAGGACCCCGGTGACGTCGACGCGGGTGGCACCGAACTGCTCCATGAGCACCTGCTCGGCCCGCTCCAGTCGCTGCGCGACGACGCCGAGCGCCAGGAACGAGCGGCTTGAGGCGCTGTCCCCGAGTCGGCGGCCGATCTGGTCGCCGCGGTCACGGACCTGCTGCGGGATGTTCGTCAGCCGGGTCCGTAGCCGGGTCCGCAGCGAGCCGCTGCCCTTGTCCTGGTTCGACGTCCCACCGGCGACGACGTAGGCCCGGACTGCCTGGTTATAGGTCCACGGCGGCTGGACGCCGGCGAGTAGGTCATCCAGCTGGGGACGGTCCGGCAGCGGCGCGAGCGCGGGGAACCGGACCCGGTACCGGTCCTGGATCTCCTGCGTGGTGAGCTTGTGACCGCGGCTCCGGTCGTCGGCCGCGTCGGCCGAGGCGCCGGCGGCGACGCCGGACAGGACGAGTCGCAGCGCCCCCGCATGGGTCAGCCGGCGGTCGTGCAGCTCGCCGCGCCCGGACGCGGCCGCGTGCCCGGAGAGAGCAGCAGCCAGCCGCACCAGGCGCAGGTCGTCCGGATCGGTGCCCGTCCCGGGCTGCCAGGCGTCGCGTACCTGGGTGAAGACGGCCCGCAGTTCGGCGGCGGCGCGGGCGGCGGGGACGAGCGGTGTCTCCGCCTCCGCGAGGCCGGCGACGAGCTTGTCCGCTTGCCGGCCGATCGCCTCGGCGGCGTCGAGTAGCGAGACGTCCTGGGCGAGCAACGCGACCTGGCCGTTCCGGCGCCGGCGGGCGAGCGTGGCCGCCTCGCCGGACCGTTCCCTCAGCGCGGATCGGTCGAGCGCGAGGCGCACCAGCCCGGCGGCGATCCGGTCGACGCCCACGGCGTCGTTCGTCGGCCCGCCGCCGGCATCCTCGGCCGACTGTGGCAGCGCGGCCAGCGCGGCGTCGGCGAGCTCACCGACGGTAGCGACGCCACCCGTGGACTGGAGCGCCGCGAGCGCCACTCCGGCCAGCATGTCAAGAAGGGCGCCGCAGGTGGCGTCGTCGGCCCACGCGCTCTGCATGGCGATGAGGTGTTGGGTCACGCGCGGGCGAATGACTCCGAGCTGGCTGGCGAGCTCGCCCTGCGTGGCGAACGCTTCTAAATCGTCATCGAGGCCGAGCAGCAGGCGGGCGACCCGACGGCGGGCCTCGGCCCGGGCGCCGCCACTCTGGTCGACGAGCAGCGCCGCCGCGGTCCGCGGGTCCGGGAGCTCGCTCGTCGCGGGGGTCGGCGATCCGAATCGTTCGCGCCACGCCCGGACCCGGGTGTTGATCTCGCGCCGGGTGCTGTCCGAGACACCGGCCAGGCGCGTGAGCCGCCAGGGGTCGACCGCCAGTAGATCCGCGACGGTCACCGCGCCTACCTGACCGAGCGCCGACAGGGCCCGCGGCGAGAGACCGGCCTCGGAGAGCGGTGTTTCCGGCCGGGCCTGTGCCGCGCGCCGCTGTGCGTCGTCGTCACCGCCCGGCCGTGGCGTGACCGGATGGAAGACCGCCTTCCACGTCTCGAGCATGTCGCCGGCGGTGTGGTGACGTTCGCGTGCGTCCCGGGCGAGCGCCCGTTGGAAGAACCCGGCCAACGCGTCCGCGACCGCGGGGTCGAACATCGCCGGCTCGACCGTCACCGGTTCGGTGATCGTGTTGGGCGCCGAGACACCGTCGCCGTACTGCGGCGTGCTGCCGGTCGCCATCTCGAACAGCGTGACGGCCGCGGCGTACCGCTCGGCGGCTGAGTCGAAACGGTCCCGGCCGGCCTCGCCGAGGAACGGGTCGAGGTAGGGCGGTGTACCGACGCCCAGCGCGGTCGCGTCCGCGCGTGCAGAGGAGAAGTCGAACAGGACGAGGTGGTCGCTGCGGTACTTCGCCGAAGTTCGGATGCCAAGGTTTGACGGCTTGATATCCCGGTGGGTCTCGCCTTGGCGCTCCAGCTCGACGACAGCTTCGAGCAGCTCGCCACCCCAGCGTTCGAGCAGGTCCAGGGACAGCCGGGCCCGTCCGCGCAGCCGGTCGGCCAAGGTGTCCTCGCCGGCCTGATCGAGCAGCAGCGCTTGCCGGGGCGGCCGGTCTCCGAGGACGAGCGGTCCATCGACGAGTCGGACGAATCGAGCACCCGAGATACGCCGCAGAACCTCCGCCTCGTCGGCGAGCCGCCGGCTGGCCTCGCCGTCCACTGCGACCTTGAGCACGCGGCGGGGCGCGGCTGAGGCCTGCTCTGTGAGGGGATCCGCCTCCACCAGGTCAGCGTCGGTATCTATCTCCGCTTGGGCCGGCAGCCCGAGATCCTCAACCAGGAGTCCGACAGCTGTCGAGCCGGAGCCTAGCCGGCGGACCAGCCGGAACCGGCCACCGAGGATCTTGCCGGGGGCCGCATCGAGTGGGTCGACGTCGTCGAGGTCGTCTGGACGGGCGAGCGCTTCCTCGACCTCGGCCAGCGATGTTAGGAAAGTGGACACGTCGGCCAGCCGGGCAGTCACCATCGGACGGGTCGCCGCCAATACCAGGTCGCGCAGCGCCGGTAGTACCTGCGGGACGTCGACCGACACGTCCAGCCCCTTCTCCCGACGCAGTCGCTCGGCGAGCGCGGCCGCGTCTGCGGCCGGGGGCCGGCCCGCGACTAGGTAGTAGGCCAGGGCTCCGAGGGCGAACACATCGAGCCGGACGCGGTCTGCGTCCGGTGACCAGACGCCCTCGGGCGCCTGGAAGGCGCCGGCGAACCGGGCATCCGCGTCGCCGGCCGCGCGTCGCAGCTGGGTGAGCGCGGCCGACACGGCCGTGTCCCGCTGATCGTTCGCCTCGAACGGAGAGTCGGACGATCCGGCGGAGCTTCCTCCGGGCAGCAGGCCGAGCGTGTTCCAGTCGCTGACCTTGACCCGGACGCCTCCGGCCTTCGTTTCACGGACGAGAACAGCGGCCGGCGTGAGGCCGCGGTGCACCACGCGGTGCCGGTGGGCGTACTGGACGGCCTCGGCAAGCTGACGAACGAGCGTGAGCTGCGTGGCTATCGGGATGCCATCGGGATGCTCGGCGAGCCAGAGATCAAGCCGGCGGAACCGGTCGTCCGCCCGGTAGACGAGGCCAACGCCGAACTCGTCGTCGACCAGATCCCGCGGGATCTCAAGAGCGTCATGGGAAAGGCGCGACAGGATGCGGAACTCGGCCTCGGCCAGGCGGCGCACGTCAGCGCGCTTCCTCGCCTGGGATCCCTCCGGGACCACCGCGACCCGGATGCGCGCTCGGTCGGTCGCCGCGACCCGATGAAATGCCGGCCAGTCCTGCCAGCCCTCACCTTCAGCAACCGGCGCGCCGTCGATGATCCAAGAGCCGACCTCGCGCTGTCGTCGCGGCATGTAGACGATGCCGGAGTACTTCAGGAACTGGGTAATGATCTCGTCGCGACGCGGCTTGTTCGGGTCTGCCTTGGGCTGGTAAGGGTCGGGTGGCTCCAACAGCCGTTCGGAGATGCCCGGCAGTCCCGAATGCGTCGTCGCTTCGTTGAGGCCGAACAGGTCCCGACGAGACGACGGCGGGAGTTCGCAGCGCAGCGACGGGTGGTGCAGGAACACGCACTCCTGGACGAACGGGAGGACCTCACGAGGGTCCGAGGGGGCGTGTGGATGCTGGCGCTGCCATTCCAGGTAGCCGGCCTGAAGGCGGCTGGCGAGGCGCTGCGCCTTGCGACGCGCCAGCTTGAGCGGAGAGTCTTCAACGCGGTGCCCGTCCCGCCGCCAGAGGTGGTCGTCGCCGCGCAGCGTGCCGCTGTAGAACTTCAGCTCGACGAGATGCAGCCGTCGCCGACCGAGGACGAGCAGGTCGACCTCGTGCCAACGTCCGCCGGTCTCCCGGAACTCGAAGTTCGTCCAGGCACGGAACGGGGCGACGGAGGGCAGGAGCCGGCGGATGTACTCGAGCCCCTCGCGCTCGTGGGCGAACTGTGAGTCGGTGATCTCGACCCACCGCTCGTCTGCCACCCCAGCACCCCCTTCGGTCGCTCGCACCGGAGTCTTCCATCCAGGCAGGACATGCACTCTTCTATCAGGCGCGGCCAGGTACGCCATGAGTAGCGCCGTCGTGGCCGTTCGTGGCGGACGTTACGAGCCGAGGTTGGTGAGCATGGTCAACAGCTGGTCGACCTGCTCGATCTCCTCGTCGGTAAGAGTGTCGGTCCGGAAGTGGGCGACCTTGTTGCGGACCCGGCCAACCTGACCGAGCAGTTCGAGGAAGAGCTCGCGGTGCATCAGCGGCGGCCAGGTAATCAGCCGCCAGTTGCCGTCGTCTTCCAGTAGCTGCTTGTAGTGGCCGAACGTCATCGCCTCGACCAGGTTGCTGCGCTTGACGATCTTCTTCACCGTAGGCGTGCCGTCGAACGTCGGCGCGAGGAAGCTGCGGAGCCGGCGTTCGATCTCGCCTATGACGAAGAAGTGCCTGGCCAGTTCACCGAACCTCATGGCGAAGTCCGCAATCGTGACGATCCCGCAGATCCTCAGGTCGTCGTCGCGCACGAGCGCGAAGTCCGCCCTGTACACCTGGTCAAGCACCCCGAGGAGGCTTTGGTGACACTGGACCGTCTCCGGGTACTTCTCCATCGCATTGGCCAAGGTGGCGACCGCTTTGCTGGCGTACATCTTGGTGAGCGACTTCCAGGTGACGACGCCGAGCACCTTGTGGTCCCCGTCCAGCACCGGAATCTGGGAGAAGTTGCGCGACATCATCAGGTGCGTGGCGCGGTGGACTGAGTCGTTCGGTCCGATGGAGACCACTGGCGTGCGTGCGGACGGTAGATCATCCACGCGGAGGGCGACCCGTGGAAAACTGTCGGCGGTCAAGTCGTCGACTGCCGCCTCTGCCTGGTCGTCCGCGGCCGTCGCCTCGACGCTTTCCTGCTCACGGCCTGACGGCGCGCCGCGGTCGTCAGCGTTACCGGCGGAGGGCGGTGGCTGCACGGCGGCGACCGGCAGGACGGTGAGGACGGTACCCGACGAGCCCTCCGTGAAGGGCGGGTCGGTCGTCAGGCCGGCCTGATCGAGATCGAACCGGATTCGGGAGATCGACTCGGCGTTGCGGACCCGGTAGCCCCACTTCCCCAGGAACTCCCGCACCGTGTGCGGTGTGCCTACCAACGCCTTGAGCGTCTCGATGTCCATCCTCTGGCCCTTGCCGCCCTCTAATCCTTGTCAGCGCGCCGGTCAGATCGCGGATGCGGCCGAAGCCGCGCGGACGACCGGCTTGCCCATTGCGCTCTCGATCAGACCCAACAACTGTTCGGTGCGGTCCCGGTAGAAGGCCTCGTAGTCGTTGGCACGAAGCGTCTTGGGGTCAATGAAGTGCGACTCGACGAGGTCATCGACCCATTCGGGCTGTGCGCCGGACTCGCGCGCAAACATGTCCAGATACACGGCCGGTGCCCGGGTGCCGATCGTCTTCGCTGCCCTGGTCGAGAGCGGGGTCTTGTTGACGACGCTGGTCACGTGCGCGTTCTTCAGCGCGGCGCTGTCGAACCAGGCTTTGGGGAACACCAGCCGGAAGTCGACGGCCTCGGCGACAAGGCTCTCGCCGCTGATCGGGGAGGCGGAGGCATACCAGTCGTAGCAACCGTGCTGCAGGAGCAGCGCGAAGACACCCTTGTAGGCGGCGCTGAGCTTCGAGCTCATGGAGCGAAGGCGCTGCTCCTGGAAGGACGCCTCGGTCACCGTGTCCGGCTCGGAACCGCCTTCGATCCAGTCGATCACCTGCTCGATGTCCTTCGCGAAGCGGGTGTCGGTGGTGCTGCCGTAGAGCTCGCCGAACACCCCGCACCAGTACCACTGGACGATCTTCTTCCGGGCCTGGGGCGTGTCGATGGCGTCGCCGAGGATCACCCGGATCGTGGCGAGCGGAACGAGCTGGGTCTGGTACGGCAGTTCGGCCTCGCGGAAGACGCACTGCTCGCTCAGGAACTCGCTTGCCCAGGCGAACGCGTGGGTGATCTTCGGGGTCCACTCTCGGTAATCGGAAAGGGGTAGTGCGAGCAGGTCCTTGCGCTTGCATCGGATCGACGGCGCCTCGCTGCTGTTCGGGTGCTCGGCGAGGAACTGGCGCCGCCGCCGGTAACTGAGAACCAGCGCCAGTGCCTGTAGGAACTCGAGGCTCGCCAGCTTCTCGAGCACCGGGTACTTCTCCGCCAGACCGTCCTTGATGCGCTCCCAGTCACCGCGTAGGTTGAACTCCTTGCCGTGCTCGTCCGCGTAAGCCCGGTTCCCGGCGTACGTCGCCGTCAACAGTTCGAACACGTTCAGGTTCAGACCACCGGTGTTGACCCGTTCGAAGACAACGCACACCGCCTCGGTGCTCGTGTCCTTCCTGAGTTTCACCCAGGGCACCTGGAACTGCTCGATCTGCTTCAGGACACCGGCGTCGAAGTTCTCCCAGTGCCGCTCACGCGCCTCGTCTCGATCCTCGTATGCCCGCTGCCAGGCTCGGAGTGTGCGACGGTCGAAGCACAGGTTTAGCGGGAAGAGCCCGGCGGCGCACTCCTTGTCGCGACTGCTCAGGTCGAGGACGTCCCCGCGCGAGGGACTCCGCCGCAGTATCCGACTGGCTGGAACCGCGAGGATCGCGTCCTCACGGTCCTCCTCGCTGCCCGTGGCCTTGACGATGTCGATGTAGTACCAGACGGAGATGTCGTTGTCTCGGCTGTCCTTCGTCTCCACGGGCTGCTGCGCGACCAGCGCTTGGTAAAGGGCGGTGAGACGCTGTTGGCCGTCGAGCAGCAGGTGCTCGGGTGGTGTCCCGGCTGGGACCTGAGTGCCGGCGAGTGGCCGCGGTTTGAACTGGGGCGCCGTACCTCCGGTCTCGAGCGACATAATGACGCCGAGCGGGAACTCCTGCGTGACCGTAGCGAGCAGAGACCGAATCCGACCGTCATCCCACTTCCAGTCCCGCTGAAAGTCCGGCAGCTGGATCTTCCCGGTCCGGACCGCATCGAGCAGTTCCTCGAGCCGAGTGTCGTGTACCGCCACTTCGCGTCCCCCCTGGAGCCAGACGGTCTCCGATCGTCGGAGCAACGATGCGCTCCGCACCAGATCGGAACGGTACCGAGTCGGCCTTGTCCGGTACGACAGATGCCTTTATTTGATGCGTCGTTGCTCTGCGGGTGGCCCAGGGTCCCCCGACGAGTCCACTCCGCCTGCAGGTCGTGCATATCGGGCCCTTCTGCGGTGACGCAGCTCGAGGTCGGCGAGCTGGCCGCAGGACTGTTGGTCGCGTCGGCGTCGTTGCCGCCAGGGCGAACCCGACGGAGTAGCCCAACCTGCGGCGCTGCTCCCGCGCCAGAATGGTATGGGTGCCACGGGTCGAGTCGGCGCGGATGAGCCCCGACCGGCCCAGGCGCGTCCGTCGCGGGAGGCCAACGCTCTGGTGACGACGGCGATTTGGTCGGCCGCGATGTTCGATCCCGCCTTGCCCTTCCACAACGAGGGCCGAGACGGCGATCGAGGGGATGACACTCGCCCCGAATCTCCCGATCATGGGCACGTGCCCGAGCAGATCTCCGATCACCTCGACTTCGTCGGCCGCGGCTGGCATCCCCTGCTGAGACGCCTGCACGGCCAGTTGCTGGCCGTGTAGGCGTCTCTACAGCGTCCAGCAGGTCAAGGAGAAGTACGGAACGCTGCGCATCCAGCTCCACACCGGCATGCTGCGCCACCTGAGCATGGGCAACGCCGACTGGCCCGGCGCCGACCGTCGGCACGTTACAGGGCCGAGGACGAGGCGACAGTCGCCCTCGTCCACGCTGCCGAGCAGGAGGCAGCCAGCCTCTGTGAGGCCTGCGGCAATCCAGGCGAACCCCGGGAACGCGCCTGGATCAAGACCCTCTGTGGCAGCTGCGCCGCCCACCGCTGAACTCGCCAGCCGCGTCCGCAGGTTGGCGCCAGAGAGGAGGCGGGAGGACGACCGGGGCGGTAGCCAGCAGGTCCCGGAGGCCTCGCTCGTGCTCGGCGAGGCATCCCGGTTACACGCCCCGGGTCAAGGTCTCAGCGTCGCACCGGCCGCGGGCTGGTTGTCTGGGCGAAGGAATTGCTCGGCGATCGCCGGGACACTGCTCAACGTGACGCCGGTCCGTTGCTTGAAAGCGAGCGGATGGGATCAACCGGGTGCTGCCATTTTGCGTGACCGTGCCCGAGGCACGCTGTAGGCCCCTATCATGTGGCGCGGTCACTCCGTCAATCAGATTGATCACTCATCGTCACCTGCCTGCCCCCAGGGAGTCGCGCATGATGATGGTCGATGGACGCCGAGGTAGCCCCGGAGGGCCGCCTGGCGCACCCGACCAGCCACCTGACGATGACTATCCGGGACCGCCGGACACGCGCCCTGCCGCTGGGCCGTGGTCGAGCATCTGGGCTCCCCTGCTTGCCGGGCTTGTCACGGCCGGCGGCGTGTTCGCGGGAATCGCGAGCAGCATGAGCTCGCCGAACTCCGGGCAGGTCCTCCTCGCGACCGTGGGATCTCTGCTGCCTGGCGCTTTCGCGGCCTGGCAGACCCGTGAGCAACTGGTCGAGAAGAACTCCAGACCCGAGGGCCGGCACGGCGGGCCGCTGGCGCTGCAGGAGTTACCGCCGGACGTGGCAGACTTCACCGGCCGTGAGGATGTTGTGGCGCGTCTGACCGACCTGCTGACGCCGCCGGTGCATGGTTCTCGGGACGTGGTGCCGGTGGTGGCGGTAAGCGGCAAGGGTGGCATCGGGAAGACTGCGCTGTCGCTGCACGTCGCGCATAGTAGGACTTTGTTAGGTGACTCCGAGGAGTTGTAGCGGCTGGTCCTGTAACGGTTCGTAGGGGCGGTGGCAGGTGCGGCAGGCGCCGGTCCAGACGTTGAGCAGGG
>Ga0207641_10001739_pt1 | contig 21027 bp, 14 predicted proteins | sample KBSSwiS62_FD_184306 | JGI IMG/M metagenome (GOLD analysis project Ga0207641, IMG submission 184306) | Switchgrass rhizosphere microbial communities from Kellogg Biological Station, Michigan, USA - KBS Switchgrass S6-2 (SPAdes) (version 2) | ecosystem: Host-associated > Plants > Roots >... | reverse complement strand
GGTTGTTCACGTACCTATAGGCGTCGCGCAGACCGCCGAACGTCTTGTGCAGCGTGTACCACGGCGACCATTGGCCGTTCAGATCGAATGCGGCGGACTTGATGATTCCCTTGGACAAGTCGCCGAAGGCCTGCCGCCCGCCGGCGAGCGCGCTCAGGTAGCCATCGCCGTGCTTGTCCTGCACGGTCTTCAGCTCGCCGACGATGTGGTCCGCGCGCTCCTTGAATCGAACGTCGCCGGTCGCCGCCCACATCAGGCTCACCGCGGACAGATAGTGCCCTGCGATGTGTCCGGTGAGGTTTCTGCCGTCGCCATCCCAGCCGCCGTACGGCTGCGCCTTCGGCACGAGCCCCGCGCGCTGCCGGTAGAACGCGAGCATGCGATCGGGCTCGAGCTCCAGCAAGTACTTCGCGTCCAGCTCCTGAGCGCGCTTCAGCGGACCGCCGGTCAGGCGCACGGCCGTCAGGGGCAGCGGGCGCGCGACGTCCGGCACCGTGTTGACGATCCGTTCGGCGGGCCCGCCTTCGCCCACGGGCTTCGGCGAGGCAGGCCCCCCTTCGCTCGCGGATGCGAGCTTCGGCGGGGCAAGCGCGACTAGGGCGACGAGCGCGGCCGCGAACCCCAGAACCTGCAACGCGCGACTCATTCGAACTCCTGATCGGCGGTCGACGCCTTGTGATCCTTTTTGGTCCACGCCGGCGGCGTGACGCCGAGCAGCTCGCGCACGAAGAAGTCGAAGCGCTTGTGTTCGCCGTAGGCGCCGCCCGGGCCGTGGCCGGCTCCGGGGATGTACAGGAGATCGAAGTCCTTGTCGTGCTTGATCAGCTGATTCACCACCTGCATCGTGGACGAGGGGTCGACGTTATTGTCCATTTCGCCGACGACCAGCAGCACCTTGCCTTGCATCCGGTAGGCGTTGTCGACGTTCGACGACGCTGAGTACTGCGGACCGAGCGGCCATCCCATCCACTGCTCGTTCCACCAGATCTTGTCCATCCGGTTGTCGTGACACCCCGCCGCCGAGACGGCGGCGTTGTAGAACTCCGGATGAAACAGGAGGCCGCCGAGCGAGTTCTGTCCGCCGGCCGACGTCCCGTAGATACCCACGCGAGTGATGTCGTACCAGGGGTACTTCGCCGCCACCGCCTTGTGCCACAGGATGCGGTCCGGGAAGCCGGCGTCACCGAGGTTTTTCCAGGCGACGTCGTGGAAGGCTTTCGAGCGGTTCGACGTGCCCATCCCGTCGATCTGCACGACGATGAATCCGAGCTCGGCCTGCGCCATCATCGGGTTGAATGCCGAGAAGGACTTCGGCACGAACGAGCCCTGCGGTCCGGCGTAGATGTTTTCGATGACCGGATACTTTCGCGACGGGTCGAAGGTCGTCGGACGGACGATGACTCCCCAGATGTCCGCCTGGCCGTCGCGGCCTTTCGCGGTGAACACTTCCGGCGCGCGCCAGCCGGCTTTCAGCAGATCGCCGGCCTCGCCGCGCTCGATGTCGGCGACCAGCGCGCCGTCGGCGAGCGTGCGCAGCTCCGAGACGGGCGCCAGGTCCACCCGGGAGTACGTGTCCACGAAGTACTTCTGATCGCTCGACACGCTGGTCACGTGGTTCGCGTCGGCGTCTGCCGTCAGGCGCGTCAGGCCGGAGCCGTCGAAGTTGATGCGATAGACGTATGAGAAGTACGGATCCTTGGCGGCGTACATCCCGCTCGCGGTGAACCAGATCTGGCGGAGGTCGGGGTCCACTTTCAGAACGCCGCGCACCGGCCAGGCGCCCTTCGTGATCTGATGCTTCACGGCGCCAGACGCGCCGTCGAGCAGATACAAGTGGTTCCAGCCGTCGCGCTCCGACATCCAGATGACTTCCTGGCCGTCGGCGACATCGAACCGATATTTCTTGCCCGAATCACTCTGGCTGCCGTTCGCGGTCCGGTAGTTGAAGAAGGTCTTCGGTTCCTCGGAGATCACGGCGCGCGCCTTGCCAGTCGTGGCGTCGGCCTCGATCACGCGATACACAGCGTGGCCGCGCTGGTTGTACTCGAAGGTGACCGCGCGGCTGTCTTTTCGCCACTCGAGACGCGAGAGCGCGTACGGATTCGGGAACAGGCTGTTGTCGATCGCCAGCGCCGTCTTCGACGCGACGTCGAAGATGACCGGCTGCTGAACGTCGAGCACGTCTCCGGGCTTGGCGTAACGCAGCGTCGAGTACTTCGGCTGCAGTTGATCCTCCGGAGACGATTGGACGTAGTGGACTTCACGCCGGTAGCCGGGCTTCACGCGGTAGGCGGCGATCTTCTTCGAATCCGGCGACCAGGCGATTGACGACAGCTCGTACGGGTTGCCTTCGGAACCGTCCAGGCTCAGAACCGATGTCGTCCGGCCGCCCACGGAACGGACGGTGATGTTGAAGTTGTTGATGACCGCTTCCCACTTCTTGTCCGGCGACACGCGCGGCCTGGTGTTTTCAGTCCGTCGTCGTGGCTCGGCCAGTGAGCACACGTAGTCGGTGAGCGTGCACGACCACGAGGCGCCGTCGAACGTCCCGTCCAACGTCTTTTCGTCGTCGGCGATCGTGAGGTTGGTGAAGGGCAGCGTCGTTGCCGAATAGGACGTGCCGGTCGCTTTGGAGAGCGCGGCCGCGAGCCTCGCGTGATCGAACGCCGGCGTCTTGCGCTGGGTGTCGGCGTCGACCATGACGAATTCGTACCCGCCTCTGGTGACTTTGCGATACCAGAAGCGATGGGTGTTCTCGATCCACGTCACATTTCCCGGCACGTTGGCGACGAGCCCCTCGAACTTCGCGCGGAGGCCATTCGCGCGCTCGTAGTCGGCGGCGGTCCCTTGTGCGCATACGGCTGGCGCGTATCCGGCTGTGAGAACGATTGCCAGACCAAGCAGTCGAGCAGGCTTCATAGCTCTCTCCAAAAAAGGCGCGCGCGTCGTGTCGCTTTTGGCGCGGGACGTAATAGTATGACGCCGCCGACGTCGCCGGTTGGCAGGAAGGTTCGGATGCCTCCCATGAGGATGAGCGTTATACACCGAAGGACGGCGGTCCTGTACGGCTGCGCGGTGCTTGCGGTCGCGCTGCCAGGCGGCGGGCGAGCGGAACAACAGACCGCCCGGGCGGGCGACGGCGACTGGCCGATGTACCGCCACGATTACTCAGGTTCCGGTCACTCGCCGTTGACGCAGATTGACACCAGGAATGTGACCGCACTGGCTCGAGCCTGGACCTACGGCTTGCAAGGCGATTCGCCGCCGCCACCCACAGGACGCGGCGGGCTGAATTCCGAGGCCACGCCGATTGTCGTCGGCGCGGTGATGTATCTGCCCGCGGCGGGCCGCATCGTGGCTCTGCAGTCTGACACTGGGAAGGAACTGTGGCGTTACGTTGTCACTGGCAGCGTGCCCTCCCGACGTGGTGTGGCCTATTGGGCCGGCGATGCCTCGAACCCGCCACGCATCGTCTTCATGGCGGGACGGCGTCTGATCCAGCTGAGCGCGAAGTCGGGTGAGCCGGTCGCGGCCTTCGGGAGCGGTGGCGAGGTGGACGTCGGCGTGCCCTACAACTCCGTGCCGCTCGTCTACAAGAACGTGGTTGTCGTTGGAGCGAACTCGCCGCCCGGGTCGATTGGCGGCATCGGCAATCCGCGAGCGTTCGATGTGCGGACCGGCGCCAAGCTCTGGGAATTCAACGCCGTTCCTCAACCCGGCGAGGTCGGACACGACACCTGGGAGGGCGACAGCTGGAAGGGTCGCCTGGGTGTCAACGCCTGGCCGTTCTACTTCACCGTCGACGAACGCCGCGACCTGCTGTATGTGCCGCTCGCGTCGCCGGTTCCCGACGCCTATGGTGGCGACCGCAAGGGCGCGAACCTGTTTGGCAATTCCGTCGTCGCGCTGGAGATCGCGACGGGCAAGTACAAGTGGCACTTCCAGACGATTCACCACGATCTCTGGGACCACGATCCGCCCGCGCCTCCCGGGCTCTTCGACATCGTTCGGAACGGTCGGACCGTCCCAGCTCTCGCGCTGACGACGAAGTCCGGCTACATGTACATCCTGAACCGGGAAACGGGGCAGCCGATCTTCGGTGTCGAAGAACGCCCGGTTGAGAAGAGCGCGGTGCCGGGCGAGCAGACATTCGCCACGCAGCCGTTCCCGGTGAAGCCACCTCCGATCGCGCGGACGGCGTACCGGCCGGAGGATCTCGTGAGCGCATCGGACACGACTCCCGAGCACGCGGCCGCCTGCAAGGAGCTCGTCGACACCAATGCCATCTACAACGCGGGACCATTCACGCCGTGGGCGTATCGCGCTCGAGGCGCCGCGCCGAGAACCGCGCTCAATTTTCCTGGTGGGCTCGGCGGCGCGAACTGGGGCGGAACGGCCTTCGATCCGCGGACCAAGTACGTATTCATCGCCACCCAGGACAATGGCGCACTCGGTTGGATGGAGCAGAGCCGGGACGGATCGACGGTGACCCTCGACAAGGCTGCGCCGGAACGTCCTGCCGGCCGCGGCAACTTCGATGTGCGGATCAACGGCCTTCCGTGGCCGTGTCAGAAACCGCCGTGGGGCCGCCTGATCGCGGTGAACACCGTGACTGGCGATTTCGCATGGCAGGTGCCGCTCGGCATCACCGAGGGTCTTCCCGACAGCAAACAGCGCACGGGGCGGCCAGCGCTGGCCGGCGCCATCGTCACCGCCGGCGGAGTGCTGTTTATCGCTTCGACGGACGACAATCGTTTTCGAGCGCTCGAAGCCGCGAGCGGAAAGGAGCTCTGGGTGACGAAGCTCGATCGGCGCGGGAACGCCGACCCGCTGACGTATCGAGGCAGTGACGGCAAACAGTATGTCGCCATCGTCGCGGTCGATACGTTGGTGGTGTACACGCTGGCAGCTAGCCCCTAGCTTCTAGCGCCGAGTCCCGAATCCAGTCCCGACGTCGTCCTTTTCTACATCGTGTTCGCGATCAGCGGCAGATCCAGGGTCCGCGTCTCGCCTTCCCGCAACGTCAGCGACACCGCCCTGCCGCGGACACGCTCGAGGAAGTCGGGGTCGCCCGACTGGCCCTGTTCGAGCCGGTCGACTGCGACGGCGTAGTACTCGCCGGGCGGCAGCCCCGTGATCTTGAAACGGCCGTCCTGGTCCGGCCGGCCGGCGCTCTGGTACCGCGTATTGCCGGTCCATTTCTCCTTGTCCTGCGCGAACACGATGGCCGTGTAATCTTTTGCGAGCTCCCCGCGACTCGTCTTCACCGTTCCGGAAACCGTTGTGACCTTGTTCGTCAGCTCGACTTCGACTCCGGTGATGTCTTCGTTGGGCTTGAACTCGATGCCCGCGTCCGTCACGTCGACGCCATTCAATCGCACGGAACGGATGGACCATCCTGTCGCTTGCGGGCCGAATCCGCTGCTGAGTGAGAGTCGCATCACGCCCGGCGGCGACTTGAGCTCGAACGTGTAGTCGTCAGCCATTCGAGCCGGCGGCGGAGATGGCATCGGCATGCCGGTGAAACTCGCGGGGAACGCCCCGATGGTGAGCGTCCGCGGCAACAGTGATGCGGCGGCCGGATCGACGATGATTCGCCCGGTGAGCGTAGACGGCTTGGTAGCCACGAGCTGCACGTCCGTGATGTCGTCGCCGGCGACCGTGACGGTAGCCATGGCAATCTCAGGTCCATCAACCGGTGGCCCCATCCGCTGCGTGCGGAGCGTGTAGGTGCCGGGCGCCAGCCCGCTGACCGTGAACGTGCCGTCAGGCCGCACTTGCGTGGTGCCAGCCTCGATCCGAACGCGGCACTCGACTGCATCACCATGACAATGGCGGGCCCCATCGGCCGGCCGTCGACACCGGTCGCCGTGCCGCTCACGCGCGAGGCCTTGATCGGCTTCAGTACCATCATCAGGTCGTCGAGTTGCTGTCCCGCGCTCACCGTGATGCGCTGCGCCTCGTTCGCGTTCATCGTTCCCGGGAAGTACAGCGGCACATAAGCGCTGCGATCGCTAGGACTCTCGTTGGGGTTGAAGCCGCCCGATCTGCGCCATGTGGCCGAGAGATAGTACTGGCCGGGCGGAATCCCGAAGAGCCGGAATTCCCCGATGTCGTTCGTCATGACGCTGCGACCGGAAGAGAACAGGCGTCGTTGTCCCTGAATGACCTGGTACCGTTCCATCGCGACCTGAATATCTGACGCCGGCTCGCCGAACTCGTCGACGACGCGGCCGGTGATGATGGCGCCGCGCGGCAGCATCAGGTCCACTCGTTCGACGGTCTGATGATCCAGAATCTCGAGCGGCTTGGGGGCGTCAGTGGGCCGCTGCTGGCCGTACGACACGCTGACGTAGCTGCCCTTGCTTGCCGAGATCGTGTATCGCCCTGCGCGCACGTCCTTGAACTCGTAGAGACCGCTCTCGCTGGTCGTCGCCATCCGGTTCTCGCGAATCTCGCCGGCGATCATGCGCACCTGCGCCTTCCGGAGCGGCTGGCCGGTGTCCGCGGCAAAGACGTGGCCGCGCAGAGTCGAGGTGCCAGGCGGCGCCGGTGTCTGTGTTTGCGGTTGTGGGGGTGGCTGCGGCGGGGCGATTTGCGCGGACAGCACCATCATTGCCGTGATTGGTAACACGATGAGGCCGATGAACAGTGAGCGCATGGCCGTGGCAATCCTCAAAATACCGGCGCTGGCATCAGGCGGAGGTCGATCGTCTTCTTGTCGCCATCGGCGATCGAAAATTTCGTCGCTCGATCGCGGACTTGCGACAGGAATTCGGGATCGGTCCAGGCGCCGGCCTCGACATCGGCCATCGCCACGGCGTAGTAGTCGCCCGGCAGCAGCCGCGCCTTGTAAAGATCGTCGGCCGCCGGACGCGCGACGTTCACGTACCGCGTCTGCACGGTCCAACGCACGGGATCCTGCGCAAATACGATGACGAAGCAGTCGCGCACGACGCTGCCGTCGGCGTCGGTCACGTGGCCCGAGGCTTCGCCCACGTGGTTCGTCATCTCGACGATGACGTTATCGACCGTCGTATTCGGCGGCACCTCGATGCCCGTGTCGCCGACGTCGCTGTCGTTCATAATCACACGGCTCAGTCGCCACGGGGATGGCCCGCCTGGCGGCGTGGGTCCCACGGGCGCCGCGCGCAGTTGCACGTGGCCGGGGGCCATCGAGATCTCGAATGACCCGTCGTCTCTTGTTTTCGCCGGGTTTCGTCCCTGCTGGCCGGGCGCCCCGTCGCGCCACGCCCCCAGGTCGATGGCCGTCGGCTTCGGAGGACCCTCGGGCGTTGCGCTCTGCATGAAGACAATCCGCCCTCGCAGTGTCGACGGCTTCGCGGCGATCAGCTGGACGTCGGTGATGTCGCTGCCGGTCACCGTGATGTCTGCGGTGGCCGACTCTCCGTTGGGCACCATCGCGCGCACCGTGTAGTCGCCGGGCGTCAAGCCCGAAATGGTGAACCGGCCGTCGGGCCCTATCGGCATCAAGGTAAAGGCCATCTGCGCGAAGCCGACGCGCGGCATAGCGCCGACCATCGCGCCGGTCAGCGGCCGGCCATCACCGTCAAGTGCCATGCCGCTCACTTTCGACGTCTGAATCGGCAGCAACGTGATGTTGACGGCCGTGACGGTTTGCCCCGGCTCAATCGTCAGACGTTGCGCTTCGGACACGTTGCCCGTGCCAGGATAAAACGTCGCGGCGTATCCGGCGCGATCGGTCGTTTCCGTCATGGGGCCCATGAAACTCCGGAGCGTCGCCGAGATGTAGTACTGGCCGGGCGACAGGCCGTAGACACGATACTCGCCGAGGTCGTTGGTCTGGCCGCCGCGGCTGCTTGGCATCAATCGCCGCGATCCCTGGACGTACTGGTAACGCATCGCGCTCACTGACACGTCGGTGACCGGATCGCCAAACTCGTCGACGATCTTTCCGGTGACGACGCCGCCGCGGCGCAGACTGATGTTGATGTTGTCGAGCCGCTGGCCGTCCACGAGAGTGATGCGCTTGCCCGGTCCTTCGGCCCGCTGCTCGCCCCAGGACGTCCTGATGTAGTTGGCCCTGGTCGCGCTGACCGTGTAGGTGCCGGCCGGCAGGTCGGTGAGCTCGTAGCGTCCCTCGGCGTCGGTCAGCGCGCCAGCCTGTGCGCCGGTGCCCGAGCCGGCGCGGATCTCCACGCGCGACAGCGGCCGGTTACTCGGACTCTCCACGACGCGGCCGCGAATACGTGCGGTGCCGCTGGCGGGTGCCGCGTTATCGCGTGCCGGCGGCTGGGGCAGGGCCGGCACCGGCAACATCAGAAGGGCCGCGGCGCAAAGGGCTGCTCGCGACATGTGCGTCCTCCCGAAAACTATCGTGCAGAACATCTCCGGGATCAAGGCTTTCGGCGCGGGCCTTTCGGGGGGCTGAACGTCTCGGTTAGCGCCGGGCTTCGCGCGCTTTGACGCCGCGCACGGCGCCCTGGACCATCCGGTTCACCGCCGCGATGGCCAGCCCGCCTTCATCCGGCGACGGGATCGTCGCGAAGCCGATCGCCGATGCCTTCGGATAGCGGCTGAAGATCTGCTCGAAGAGCGCCGCCAGCTGCTCGCTCGACGGCCCGTTGGGCACCTTGTTCTGATGCGCCATGACCTCGCGCGGATCGAGCACGTCCATGTCGATGTGCACGTAGATCTTGTCCGTGATCCGATTCAGCCGATCGAGTTGCGCGAACACCGCGGGCGTCGCGTGGCGCAAGTCGTCCACGCTCAGCTGCTCGATGCGCGAGTTGTCCAGCAGCTGCTGCTCGAGCGGATCGACCAGCCGCACGCCGCCCATGACCACGTGCGTGTCGGAGAGCGGTGGATCCAGATGCGCGTCGAGGCGCATGCCCTGCAGCGCCCGGCCGGTCGCGACCGCGACCGGCATGCCGCCGAGCGATCCGCTGCGCGTCGTCTCCGGGGTGTTGAAGTCCGGGTGGGCGTCGAGCCAGAGCATGCCGATACGGATCGGTTCCCGCGTCGGCCCGGAGTGCTGCAGCCCCGCGACCATCCCGGGCATCGACGGGCAGGTCGCGTAGAGTCCGACCGTGAAGTAGCCGTCGCGTTCGTTCTTCGAGACAAGGTCCGCGAAGTGGCCCAGCGCCATGCCGAGCCGCTTCCACCCGCCGTACTAGGTGTTCTCGTCCGCGGTCAGGGCGGCCTCGTCGACGCGAACGACGGCGCCGAGCGCCGCCAGTTGCTGCTGAATGCCGCCCGTTGCCATCGTTTTCGGTCCGGGCGACGTGCCGTTGGGCGAGAACGGCTGGTGCGCCAGCGCGACGCGCAGCTTTCCGTCGGCGCCCGAATAGCGTTGCGCCCGCGCTGGAGCATAGAGAAGGCACGCGACGGCCACAGACGTCGCGATCGTCCTGAGGTTCATTTCTTCGACACCGTAAACGAGCCACCCACCAACTCGGCGCCGCCGCCTTTTGGCCGCAGCGACCAAGTGCCCGCGGCCTTTGCCGCTTCGAACGTGGCAGCCAGCGCCACTTCAGCGCTGGGGTCGAGAGGGAAGTCGTAGACGGCGGTCATCTTGTTGGCGTTGAACGACACGCTTTTCAGATCCGCCGTGTAATTGCCCTGTTCAGTGGTGACCGCAACTTTTCCGGCGATCCCTCCGTCCTTGGCCTTGTCGAGGGTCAGTTCGAAGTTGCCGGAGCCGGAACCATCCCAGGTGCCGGTCCATTGACCAGCGTAATCGGCGCCGCTCTGCTCGGTACTCGCGGCCGTGCCGGCAAGAGCGGCGCAGAACAAAGCGGCGAGTACCCACACGCAGGATCGAACGTGCATTCTTCCTCCCTACTCAGATCAGTCGTCTGAGAATAAGCTGACAGTGTAAGCGGTGCGGACAAGTCGTGTCGTGCTCCCTTTCGCCGCGTGGAAAAACGGCCCCTCCGCCGCAGCGCTCACGCTCCCGGCGTCGGTTGGGGATTACCGATCGCCGGTGAGCCGACTGGTCATCATTTGGGTTTGTCGATCGCCGTCCGCGTACTCATCGCCGACGCCGATCCCGTACGGCTGCGGGGCCGTTTTACAGCTTCGTCTGTCACGCGGCTCAGAGGTCGCGGCGACACGACCTGTCCGCACCGCTGTGCCACACACTTTGCCGAAACTTCGACCTCCAGGCGGCCGCTTGACGGCGCCAATCTGGGTGACCATGTGACTGGCCGGAGGTATGCGAAATGAGTCTGATAAGCTCGGTTCCCTTGCTCCGACTGGCGGCTAATTCCTCGTTTTTTCCATAATCGCCGTGTACTTCCCGCCTTCCTCCGAAAGAGTCTTCCCGATCTCCCAGCCCGTCCCGTCGAGAATCTCTTCCATCTCTTTGCGCGATACCAGCAGGTAATCGAACCACGACCCGATGATCTTCTGGTGCCGAATTCTCATCTTCAACTGGCCAGACATTCGTCCGCGTTTACGATTATGCCGTTGGTAGGCAAGATGGGATGGATCGTTGGTCTGATAGGGATCCACGGCCTCTGCGATGATCTGGCCGAGCGCTGAGGTGATCCCATACAGTTGACGGAGCAGCTTCTTTGCCTTTTTGAAACCAGCGAAAAGACCAAAATTGTTGCCCATCATGATCACGGTATCAAAGGAAGCTGGCTTGAATTTGCCAATCTCCTCGATAGGCCTGAGCAGGACATGTCTGACGCCGCGCAACTTGCAAACTTGGACGGCACCCTTGGAACTGTCGATGCCGGTTACTTCAAGTCCCTTGCGTTGCAGGTGTAGCGCGAATCGTCCGGCGCCACAGCCAATATCAAGGACTCGGCCTTTGACCAGCCGAATTGCCTCTCGCTCGCGCTTCGTCCAACCCAGGTGCTCGGAGAAATAACGAGGTGGCCAGTCTGAAGCTGCAATAAAGCCATCCTCTCTCTCAGTGATTTCAACCACGCCCTGGCCGTTGGTTTTGAGAGCGTTCAACAACAAGGCGCCATAGCCGTCCGTGTCTTTCCTCATGAAGGTAGAATACCGCGCCCGAAACTCCCGCTGAGTCGTCACGTTCCCGTGCCCGCCGGAATTGCGCTGACACGTTAGCGACGACTCCGAACTAGTATCAAAACGATCAGACCCGCTGTTACTAGGGCAAGGCTGAAGCCAAATGCGACAAGCACCGTCTTCGATTGCGGTTCGGTCCCGATTCGCGCGCGAACGCGATCAGCATCGCTGCGATCGTTCCGGCGACACCAACAAGCGGCGGTCCCCAGGTCAGTAACCTCGGTTCCTCTGCTGGCATGGCTGCCCTCCTCCGACGCTCAAGGCTACCGCTTCAGATGTCCGATAGGCTCGGTTCCCGGACGTCGAACGCTGCAGAACGACTCGTGAGGGGAGAGTGATTCTCGTGTCGTCAAGTGTTCGAGTTCTGTTGCTCACGCAAGTGGTCTGGAAGAGTGGAGGGGAGATCATCTGCGCCGCAGAGCAGCCGGTCGCCGTGGCCGCGACACTTGGATTCTCGCCGCAGACGAAAAGGGGAAAGCGATCTGCCCTACTCGGGCCGCCGCGCGGCACCACGATAGGCGATGCTTTTTCTCGATGTTGATGTCAGTGCCCGCCTCAGCGTCGGCGGAGAGGTCAGTATTGGCTTGGAGCTCAAGGACGGTCAACAACAGCGCATGTCGGCCGGAACGAACATTCTCAGGAGCCGACACCACGACTCGATCCTTTCGGGCATGGTAAAGGTGACGACGACCAACGCCGGGCCAGTTCAGGTTGCTGCCGTCGCTGGTGGGCCTCGGATGGCGTCCAACGATTCGTGAAGGTTCCTTTCGTTCGGATCTGCCACCGTTCAGCACGACCCAGTGGAACAATCGCTGTCGGACGCAGTGTTCACGACAACCTTTGGTTTCGACGCCGTTCTAGCAGTCAGCCCGCGCACCGCGCTGGTCTGGACCGGACGTTTTCATCTGCTCAACGATGATGATCGTGACCCGAGCGGCGTGGTGCGTCGAGGTGTGTCTTCCAGTGTCGCTCGGTTTGCGGGCGGGGGACAGTTCAGGTTCTGACTACTATACCGGAGCGACCAGGTCGCTCCGGGTTCTCGCGGAGCGGGCTTGTGGACTGTCAATCGGAAAGGGCGTTCGACCAGCTGTGGCTCACAGTTGCGCACGCACCTTTGCCTTCTGAATCACAGCGTCCATCTCGGCACGATAGCTGTCGAACGTGTCGTCCACGACATTCAGCGTCGGGATCGTCGTCTCGGTGAGCGAGAGCGTTTGTGGATTCCATCGGCCGAAGCCCGCCTCATGCACGCCCGTACTTCCACGCCCTGGCGCCGGGTGGCTCAAATGCTGAAAGAAGCGGCCGTGCCGCTGAACCAGGTCCGCGACCAGTGTCTGCCCGAACGAGTGATACATCGGTATGAACTCGAGCAGCGCATCGTAGTGCATCTCGCCGACTGCGGCCACGCGGGGAAACCGCCGGCGGAGCTCCGCCACGAGACGCCGTGTCCCCTCGTGCATGTCGGCCTTCGGGTTGTTCACCCAGCCGCCGACGATGTCGAGGAAATAGGCGTCGACGCCGAACCGTTGAATGACGTCGGCGATGCGATCGGTCATCCAGGTCCGCCACGAATCGACCCCGAGGTTCATGTAGGACAGCCAGCCGTCCTGATGGCGATCGTTGTCCCAGTCGACCCAGTTCAGATCGAAGCGGTCGCCGTCGATCTTCGACGTCGCCGCATCCGCCATGCGTGCGAACGCCGGCTGTTGCCGGTTCGCGGAATTGGCGCCGAACATCGGCATCATCCGGAAGCCGAGCGCCTGACTTTCTTTGATCAGTGCACGGAAGCCGGCTTCGCCTCCCATCCGCCCGGACGGGGCGTAGAGCGGATAGTCCCAGTAATAGCGTCCGTCCCACGACGCCAGGAACACCAGCACGCGCTCCGCCGGAATCCGTGTCGCCATCCATTTCAGAATCGCGAGCATCCGCGCGTAGTCGTTGAAGATGTAGCCGGTGTAGTGCATGCCGTGGAGCGTGACGACCAACGTCGTGCGGCGCATCCAGTCCGGCACGTCGCCGCGGGTATCCCAGCGTGGAAGCCTGAAGACGCGCTCGATGTGCGCGAAGTGCGGCGCCGCCGCCTCCGCAATCGTTGTCGCTCGGCCAATCCGCCAGGCCGGCACTTTGAACGAACGCGCCTGGTTCCAGCCCTCGGCTTCGACGAGCGCTTCGACGCGATAACCGCCTTCACCCGGTTGGAAGTAGACCCGCTTGGTGCGGACGCGATCGTCGAGCGACGACAGCGCGACGAGGGGCCCGTCCGGCGCCTGGACGAGCACGAGCGGCGTGGTCAGGCCGCCATTGCCCTGAGGACCGATGAGATCGCCGCCCGAAAACGGATAGCCGAGCAGCACCTCATCGTCGCGCGGATCGAAAAACGGCGCGCCGGCGGCCGACAGCCGTCCGCGCGGGACACCGCGCAGGATCATCGCCACCGCTTTGATGGGCCGCTCCATCTCGACGTCGGCATCGCATTCGACGGCGTCGCCTCGTCGTGTCAAACGCGCGGTCACGCGCCCCGGCGCGCGCTGCTGTCCTCCGGCCCAAGTGAACTCGTCACAACGGATCTCGAGGCCGTTGTCAGACGCGCGCACCGCCAGATGATCCGCCGCGAGGCTGTAGGTGTTCTCCTGCGTGAAGACCCGGAAGCTGAACTCGTACCCTTCGAAGGCCACCGACGGCTCGGGGCAATCGAAGCTGAATTTCATGAAGCCGCGGCCGCGAGGCGGGATGTAGACGCCGCTCGTCGACGTCCGCGGCAGGATCGCGCCCGTCGATGCCGGCTGCGAAGCGGCGGTGCCGGCGATCATCGCACCGGCGCCTGCCGCGCCGACTTCCTTCAGCCACGTGCGCCTGTCGCGCCGGCGGGTCGGCGGTTCTGGCGCGATGTCGGGCGGCTCGAGATCCGACATCGACGTTATTCGTAGTGCAGCGCCACGAGCGGATCCACGCGCGCGGCGCGGCGCGCCGGCAGGTACGCGGCAAGACTCGACACGATGACCATCACGAGCGTGGCCGCAACGAGCGATAAGGCGTCGGTGGCGGCAAGCCCGAAGAGCAGCGCGGTCACCAACCGGCCCGCGGCGAGCGCCGCCGCCAGGCCGACGACGATGCCGAGAATCACGAGCGTCATCGATTCAGTCATCACGAGACGCAGCACGTGGTGGCTTTCCGCACCCAGCGCCATGCGGATGCCGATTTCGTTCGTGCGCCGCGCGACGCTGTACGACATCAACCCGAAGAGGCCGATCGAGGCGATGAGCATGGCGAGCCCGCCGAACATCGCATAGGCCTGGGCGAACACCCGCTCCTGTTGAAGGTTCTTGTCGATCTGCTCGGCCTGCGTCGACACATCCATCAGCGGGAGGCCCGCATCGACCTGCCGGACGGCTTCACGAATGGCGCCGACGGTCTGGGCGGGATCGCCTGCCGTCCGCACCTGGAACACCGTGGCCGGCCGGCTCTGGAGCGAGGGGACGAACATGGTGGCCGGCACATCCTGCCGCACGCCCTCGTACTTCGTGTCCCGCAGCACCCCCACGATCTCCAGATCGCTGCTCTTCTCGACGCTGGTTCCGAATCGGAGGCTAATCGGATTCTCGTTGGCGAAGTACTTCCGGGCCGCCGTCTCGTTGATGATCACGACCTTCGGCGCGGTCTGGTTGTCGCGGTCAGTGAAACCGCGCCCTGCGACGAGCGGTATTTCCATCGTCTTGAAGTAGTCGGGGGAGACCTGCAGGATGTAGATGTCGTCGCTCTGTCGCGGCGCGTACGTCCGGCCCGGGCGAAAGATGCCGGTGGAGCTGACGTTGTTGGCGAGCAGCGGCACGCTCGACACGCCGACCGCGCGGATGCCTGCGACGCCCTTGAGACGCGTGGCGATCTCCTCGATGACGGCGTTGGATTTCTTGTCATCGTAGCGATTCAACGCCGGGTTGACGCGGAAGACGACGAGATTCTGAGTGTTGAAGCCGACGTCCACGTGCCGGAGGTTGTTCAGCGTGCGCAGGAACAGGCCGGCGGCGATCAGCAGGACGAGCGAGACAGCGACCTGCAGGACCAGCAGCGCGCGCGTGAGCGGGCTGCGTGAACCCGCGATCGAGCGGCTCGTCTCTTTGAGGGCCGCGCTGACGTTCAACGACGTCGCGCGAAGAGCCGGCGCGATGCCGAACACGATGCCGGTGACGACGGTGACTGCGAGGACGAACGACAGCACCCGCCAGTCGATTGTCGTCGCCTGGCCCGCCGCGCCCGGCAGGAGCTGACCGCTCCAGTTCGCGATCAGGATGCCGAGCGCACCGCCGAGCGACGCGAGCAGCAGGCTCTCGGTCAGCAACTGGCGGACCAACCGTCCGCGCGTCGCGCCGAGCGACAGCCTGACGGAGATCTCTTTCTGGCGGGTCGCCGCACGCGAGAGCAGCAGGTTGGCCACGTTCGCGCAAACGATCAGGAGCACGAGGACGACCACCGCGCTGAGGATCGTCACCGCCCGCTCGTCCGACACGTTGACGTCGTAGACGCCGCGCGCCCCGGAGTCGACCCGCAGGTTCGGGATTTCCGTGCGGTTCTGATAGCGCGAGGTCGATCGAGTCTCCGGCGGCAGCGATGCCAGCATCGAATCGAAGCCCGCGCGCGCGGTCGTTCGGAACACCGTCGCCAGATTCGCCTCCACCTGCGCGGCCGTGACGCCGGATTTGAGACGACCGATGATCTGGAGCCACCACGTCGTCGGCGCGGCAAGGCGAGGCACGGGAGGTGGCCCCGATCCCGGCGGCGGCGGCGCGCCAAACTGCTGCGCCAGCTGCGAGTCGAGCGCCAGCGGCACGGCGATTTCGGGACCCTCACGGAAGACTTGCTGGACGCCGACGAGCTCCGGCGTGATGACGCCGACAATGGTGATGGGCGTGTTGTTGAAGCGCACGACTTTGCCGACCACCTGCGGGTCGCTGCCAAACCGCTTCCGCCAGTACCGTTCGCTGATCACGGCAACCGGTGGGGCGTCCGGCCGATCGTCGTCGGGCACGATCGTGCGGCCCGGCGAGGCCCTGAGGCCGAGCATCTGGTAGTAGTTGCCGGTCGAGATGAATGCGGTGGCGATCTCCGCGTGGCCATCGACCACGAGGTTCGCGCGCCCATACGGCGCGCACGCGAACATGTCCTCCATCGTGCGGTTGTCCGCGAGCAGCTGCCGGTACATCGCGTACGAAAACGTCGAGCGGCCCGGCGCGCCGCCGGGCAGTCGGGTCGGCCCGTAGTCGCTCGAGCTCGTGGACATGTCATTGCGGCCGATGAATCGCAGACGCACGAGCGTGTCCGGATCGTTGACCGGCAGCTTCCGAAGATAGAGGCCGTTGATCGCGCTGAAGAGCGCCGTGTTGGCGCCAATGCCGAGCGCCAGCGACACGACGACGACCGCGGTCCAGCCCTTGGCGTGGAATAGAGTACGGATGCCGTGACGAAGGTCTTTGAGCATATCAGGCGAATGGACGGTCGATGGCCGGACTTGGTTGGGTGAAAAACTTCGCTCCGCTCTCAGTGATGTACAGGCAATCCTCAAGTCGAATGCCGAACTCGCCGTAGATCGCGATCATCGGTTCGTCGCTGAAACACATGCCCGGCCGCAGCGGCATCTTGTTGCCGCGAACGAAATTCGTCCATTCATGGCCATCGAGGCCAATCCCGTGCCCGGTGCGATGGGGCAGTCCAGGGACTTTGTAGTCCGGCCCGAAACCGGCGTCCGTGATCACCTTGCGCGCCGCCGCGTCGACCGCTTCGCAGGCGACGCCTGGTTTCGCGGCGTTGAACGCGGCCATCTGGGCGCGCTTTTCGAGGTTCCACACATCGATCTGGCGTTTCGTCGACTTGCCGAACACGACCGTGCGCGTGATATCCGACTGATAACCATCGACGACGCATCCGTCGTCGATTTGGACGACGTCGCCTTCCTTGAGCTTTTGCGGCGTGATGCTGCCGTGCGGGAACGCCGTGTACTCACCGAAGCTGACAGCGATCGTCGGACTCTGCGCGCCGAGAGCGCGGTACGCCGCCAGGATGTTATTCCGCAGATCGCCCTGCGTCATTCCTTCGCGAAGCGTGGCGAGCCCCGCCTTGTAAGCGGCGAGCGTCATGTCGTTGGCGCGCTGCATCAAGGCGATCTCGGCAGGCGACTTGATCATGCGGCAGCCCGCGGTGATCGGATCGGCGCTGACGTATTCGAGCGCTGGCGCCTCTTTCCTTACGCCGTTGAAGACGAAGAACCGAAGCCGTTCCTCGACGCCCACGCGGCCAGTCGCGACACCGCGATCCTTGAAGATCTGCGCGATTAGACGGTAGGGGCTGTCATCCTCCTGCCAGGTCCTCACGTCCTTGCCGAACCTGATCAGCTCGCGCGCACGGGCTTCCTCGAACGTTGGACATACCCACGCCAGCTCGCCTTTCGCGGGAATGACGGCGACGAAGGGACGCTCGCTCAGTCCCCACCGCACGCCCGTGAAGTAGAACAGACTGGATCCGCCTTCGAGGCAGACCGCGCCGATGTTGTTTTCCACCATCAGCCGCCGTGCCTTCTCGAGACGTCCCATTCGTTCGGCGTCCGTGATCGGGGCGATGCCGTCGGTCATCGGCCGAAGCGCGCGGATCGAGGCCGGAACGTTCGCCGTCTGCTCCGGTTCACCGCTGCCGCCAGGACGGTCGGTGGCGCCCTGGGCTCGAGCGATGCGAACCGGGACCGCCGCTCCGCCGCCGCTGACACCCGCGGCGGCGCACCACTGAAGAAACCTCCGACGATGCGTGTTCATCACAGGCCTTGGCTCACTGTTGCGTTCCGGGTGTGGTCGGCGGCGCCACCGACAGGACGCGCGTCTGAGGCAGGCGGCCGCGATCGATCAGGACTCCGTCCTTCCAGACCGCGGCCACACGACGGATGTTGCCGATGTCCGCCAGCGGATCCGCGCTGAGGATCAGCAGGTCCGCGCGCTTGCCGGCCTCGATCGTCCCGAAGTCGTCGAGGCCGCGTGCGGCAACGGCGCCGTTGCGCGTCCCGGCGACCAGCGCCTGCGACGGGGACATGCCGAGCTCCACCAGCCCTTCGATGGCGATGATCGTACCCAGGCCGTGGTCCTGCTCGGGAAACTTCGGCGTGCGCGTCAGTTCTGGCGCGGCGGCCCAGTAGCTGTCGGTGCCCGGCGTCACGAGGCAGCCGGCGCGAATCAGTTTCTGTGCGTTCTTCCGCCGCATCTCGAGATCCTCGCCGACCTCGGCGGCGTCCTTGCGTTTTTCCGCCGTCGTTTTCTCGCGCGCCGGCGATCGCCCTTCTTTCTCCGCTTCGGCGCGTTTTTTCTCGACTTCGTCCTTCGTCTTGAGATGCCGCTTCCACGCCGGACCGGTGATCGTGCTGGCGAGCATCGAGCAGTACAGGCCGCGATCGCGGATGGCGGTGACGAGGTCGTCCGGCATCTCGCGGCCATCGAGCAGTTCGGGGTGCTGGATGCCGTCGATGCCGGCCGCGATCGACACCCGGAGGCCTTCGATGCTCGTCGAATGCGTTTCGGCGGCGCGTCCGCGCTTGTGCGCCTCCTCGACGATCACCTGCTGCGCTTCGGCCGAGAAGCCGAGGAAAGTCGGCTCCGAAAAATGACTCGTTCCGCCGAACTTCAGGAAATCGGGTCCCTTGTCGAGATAGGCGTTGATCGCGCGGCGGAGCTCGTCCGGCCGCATCGCCATCAGCTCTTCGCCGCCCCCTTGGGCGATGAAGTCGTTCATCTGCTCCTGGAAGAGCGTCAGCTGTCCCATGACCCGGCTGAAGGAAAACGAGTACGGCCCGCTCCAGCCGAGGATGTTGCCCGCGGCGAGAATCCGCGCGCCGACGGCGTCGCCGCGCGCGATGGCGTCGCGTACCTTCACCAGCGGCACCAGCGCGCCGTAACTGTCGCGAACCGTCGTGATGCCGTAGCTCAGATCGATCTGGGCGGCCTCGAGGACGATCGCATCCTGCCGTGGCTGATAACGAACCAGCGACTCGTACCGGTCGTTCTGGCCGCCGTACAGCGACAGGTGGACGTTGGTGTCGATGAGACCCGGGAGGATCCACTGGCCGCGGGCCTCGATCTGCCGGGCGCCTGCGGGAACAGTGACGCGGCCGCGAGGGCCGACCGCAGTGATACGTCCGCCCTCAATCAGCACGACCGCGTCCGGAGTCGGGGCGCCGCCGTTGCCGTCGATGACGGTGCCGCCCAGCAGGGCTGTCACTCCCGCCGGTGCCTGCCCGTCCCTCCCAAGCGGCGACGCCGCGGAGGCGGAGGCGCGCGCCACCGGGCGAGGCATTGCGAAAAGAAGCGCGGCCGCGACGCACGCGGTTGAGATGGTCAGACGCACGCGCAGAGGATACGGCATTTTTTGCCCGATTTATCCGACCCACCCGACTTATCCGGCCCACCTGACCCACTCGGCTTGGTTATGATCACTCCATGGCCCTCGACGAACGGGACTTCTTCAACAGCCGCAACGAGACCCGCACCGACAAGCTGCCCTGCCCGCGCTGTAAACGCGTCAACGAGTATCAGATGCGGTGGGTGGTGCGCACCCGCAAGGATCGGATTCCCAACGGCGCGGACGAGCGGGATCGGGCGATGTTCGCCAAGTTGCGCGACTACATGATCCGCGTGGACGACGCGGTCACGTGCAAGACATGCGGCAAGAAGTTCGACATTCCGTCGCAGCACTCGATGGTGTTCATCGACAAGGGCGCCGCTGCGGCCGACAAGGTGTATACCGGCGGCGACGACGACGACTCGCGCTTCAATAGATGAACGGGACGATCCGCCAGCGCACGTCGCGCTGGTAGCGCGTGTAGTCGTCACCGAAGCTGCGCACCAGCGATCGCTCCTCTAGCGGGACGGCGGCGAAAAGATACGCCGCCGTGATGAGCGCGAACACCAGACGATCGCCCGTCATGTGCGCCGCGCCCAGCGTCGCCATTAGCCAACCGAGATACAACGGATGCCGGACGACACGATACAGGCCGTCGACTTGAAGGGACGTCGCGGCAGATGAACGACGGATACCCGCCAGCTCGAGCGGGTCGATGGTCGCGACCGCGCGCGCGATGACCGCGATGCCCGCCAACTGGACCACCGCGAGGACTACCGCCCCGCCGCCGTGAACGTCGAACAACTCCCCGCCGATCGGTCGCCACAGCAGGCAGACGACGATGAGCAGGAGGCTGGCCGTCCAGACGTACACCGAACGAACCAGCTCAGCGGGAACGACGGCGGCGAGCCATTGCTTCACGCTGTCGCGGGCGAACACGCTGTGATGCGCGGCAAACGCCGAGAACAGCAGCACATTCCAGAGCCACGTCCTCGCACCAGCTGGCGGCGCGGAGCGGCCAAGGACGGCCACGAACCACCAGACGCAGACACTCAGCGAGCCGACGAACACCGCCCCGCCGAGCCAGACGAACAACCACGCGAATCTGGTCATTGGGATTGAGGGGACATCTGGTTAATCATAGAGCGACCATGACCGAGCGAATCGTGATCACCGGCATCGGCGTCGTCTCGCCGTTCGGCGTGGGTCGCGATCGATTCTGGCAGCACGTCAGTGGCGGCTGCAGCGGAACGCGGGCCATCACCGAGTTCGACGCGTCGGACTTCGCGTGTCGCGTGGCGGCGCCCGTCACCGGCGTGACGATCGACGATGTGCCGGCGCTCGAAGGCGACGACCTCTGGGATCCTGGCTACCGCGCGGATCCGAAGCGCTACTCGCGCGCCGCGCTGATCGGCGTGATCGCCGCGCGCGAGGCCTGGGCCGACGCCGGGCTGCGCATCGCCGAGCCCAACGCCGGCGTTGTCATCGGCAGCGGCGGCGGCGGTATCGACGTCGGCGAGCGGCAGTACTACGACTTCTTCGCCGAGCACGGCAAACGCGTCACGCCCTATGCGATTCCGGTGTCGATCGTCGGCATGGTCTCGAGCGAAATCTCGATTTCGCTGCGCCTGCGCG
>Ga0207641_10001738_pt1 | contig 21030 bp, 34 predicted proteins | sample KBSSwiS62_FD_184306 | JGI IMG/M metagenome (GOLD analysis project Ga0207641, IMG submission 184306) | Switchgrass rhizosphere microbial communities from Kellogg Biological Station, Michigan, USA - KBS Switchgrass S6-2 (SPAdes) (version 2) | ecosystem: Host-associated > Plants > Roots >... | reverse complement strand
TCAGTCATCGTCGCCCCCCGCATGAATGTTCGGTCAGTCGGACACCGACAGCGCCGTCGAGATGGTCGCCGTAGGGAGCAAGTAGTGGGACGCCGTACCTGATCTTCATCGGGAACCAGACACCAGCCGGATCAGCCTCAGCGTTTACCGTGAGCTTTTCCCCACCCATCCGGTTGCCGTCGATCACGGTCGCTCCGCACTGGCAGCGGCGGGCCATCAGCGTGGACCCGTCGTCGAATTTTGTTCTTTGCTGGCTGGGCTTCCGGTAGGTGTCGCTCATGTCGCGGAAGGTGTCGGCGAGCATCCGCATGGATGATTCGACGGGGCCACCGCTGACCCCTGCCGTCATGCTTTCGAACATGTCGACCAGGCTGTCCGCAGATACCCACGCTGACCCGTCGCGATGCTGTACTTCCAGCGCAACGGCACGTTCAGTCCTTTTCTCGTCGCTGCTCATTCGTCGCCCCCGGTGTACGGGCGCGGGTTCTTCAGTTCGGACCAGCGGTAGGTTTGTTGGAAACTGACGTTGTGTCTGATCCATGCCGATTTACCGAGCGCTCTGTAGCTCGGGTCGTATATCCGGACGAGCAGACCGAAATCATCTTCGACCATCGCCCCGAACTTGGTCGGTTCCTCCATCGGCACCGGACGGAGAGACCCCACATCGACATTGAGGTGCATGCCTGGTCGACTAACAGTCGGCTTTGCACCCGCGCAGCCTGACCATTCATCGGTGACGGTCCATTCGGTGTCGTGTCCGTCGATGGTGACGATCACCCGGTCACCCGGCTTAAACGTGGTCATGCCCGCTTCCCCTTCCGTCGACCCACACGGGCCGCAGCGACCAGCAGAGTGCCGGCGAGTCCGAACCCGATCCCGGCGAGCCACAACGGCCGGACAGTGCTACCGGTTTCAGCTAGTGCGGGTTGGGCGATGGCCAGGGCGGGCGCGACCGAGACGGTGGGTGACGGGGCGTCCAATGCGGTGATCGGCTTGCTGCACTTCGGTTCCGTGACCGTGTACGTCCACGACACCACCGACCCCGGAGCGATCACGAAACCCTCGAACGCGCTGGCGGTGACGTGATGCTGCCCGACCGTCAACCACATGCTTTGCCCTGATGGCACCGGCAGATACACGTCAAGGTCCAGGTAGTACCCGGCTTCGTGGGGTGGGGCGGTGATTGTCGCTGGCCGGCCGCATTTAGCGGGGGTGAATCCCGGGGTGACGGTGCCGACCGGGGTTAATACCGGTGTCTCGGTTGTATTCGACGGAGAAGCCGATGATGTCGGTGAGGCTGTAGACGGTGAGGCTGTAGACGTCTCGGTAGACGGCGGGGTTGAAGTCGGGGAATCCGTCGAAGACGTGGAGCTGCTCGCTGATTCGGATGGTGTCGATGTCGTTGAGGAGTCCGATGGTGTTGTTGACGATGTCGGGTGCGGTGTCGGGCATGAATGGTGACTCCTCGGGTGACAGCCGGGATGCGGGTGAGGTGGGGTGGCGCAGGCCATCAACGCCAGGGCGGTGATAGCGAACGCGGTGACAGCGGCGAACCGCAACGGCAGACGAAGGCGGGTCATGGGTTTTCCTTGTCGTTTAGGGTTGAAGCGGCGGCAGCGGGGGCGGGGACACTCGCTGCCGCCACACACAGGGACGGGCCGAAATCGAGAACATCCTGCGAGAGGCGTCTCGCCGCGATCTCGCAGTAGCGCTCCTCGACCTCCACACCAATTGACCTACGCCCCGCGAACTTGGCCGCCGCAAGTGTTGAGCCCGATCCGGCAAACGGATCTGCGATCACGCCCTCCGTCTTGTCAAGAAGGCGACGCATTATTACCGCTGGCTTCTGCGTTGGATGCCCAAGATATTCACGACAGCCCGGCCCTGCACCGTTGAAGATCGCCGGGTAAGCCAACACGTCGCTCCGCTTCTTGGGTCCATCGGCGAAGTGATATGCGGGTTCATAAGGGCGCCCGTTGACGTTTGTGCGGTGCCAGATATGAACGGCAACAAGCGGCTGTGCGGTGTAGGGCGGTGGCGCAAGCTCGGTCCAGAAGATGATCGCGTCCTTGAAATCGGCACCGCTGACAATGCCCTCGGCTGCCCTAACTGCGTCATCGAAATGGCCCGCGTTGTTGGGATAGGGCGGGTCGGTGACGAGCACATCTGCCGTTAGCCATTCGGTGATCTCTCGGCAATCTCCGTGATAAAGGGTCACGTAGTCGTCGGCGTAATAAGGCGTCATCCGCGCACCGCCGCCACACTCGGCTTGCTGAAAATCTCGCCGAAGTCCGCGCCATCACTCGGGGTCACCCAAGTGCCATGCGCATTCAGGACAAGACCAATTTCAGCCGGATCTGAACATTCACCAGCACGGCGCGTCTTGTCCTTTGACCCGGCGCGATGCTTATCGAACCCACTGACCCCGCCGAACGTCTTGTGGCAGGCAGCGCAATGCGCGATGTTGAAACCGGACCACGACGCGTCGCAGCCGTTGCATCCGTGGCTCATCGGGTCACCGCCGCCGGAGCCGTCTGCTTTTCGATCCAGTCCATGCAGAGCTGCCACCGCTCCTCAGGCGTACATCCGCGCCACTCCTCGTCGTTCATGTAGGCCAAGTGCTCAGCGAGAGTTCGGGCCAGCCCAGCCTCAGCGCCGACAGTGGCCGTTTCCCACACACCGTGGTTGTAGTCATCCAACGTCGGCAGGGCAGCGAAAGCGGCCATCTCGTCGAGACCTGCTTTGACCTTGCGGTACCAGGCGAAAGCGCCGACAGCACACACGCCAGCGCCCTGCTCCTCGACGAGTTCATCGAACTCTCGGGCGGGAAGGCCGTGCCCGAGGTTCTCGTCCGGCCTGCGGCCTTCACCTACCGTGCACAACGCCCGTGCGATCAGCCGCTTCTCCGGCAGGGCGTTCAGCGCGTCGCGCAGATCTGTCAGTGCCCGCTGCCCCCGAGGCGACCCGAGCGCCCGCATGAGGTTCCATTCCCACATCTCGTAGGTGATGGGCGATTCGTCGTCGTAGTAGTCGCTGAATCTGCTCATCGGCGCACCGCCGCCCGTAGTTCGCGCACGTCAGCGCCGTACTCCGAATACAAATCCCGGCAGTCCGGGGTGCAGAACACCAACGGCATCAGACGCGACCAAGGCGACTCATCCCGCACCGCACGACCCAGAAACCCCTTACCGCACCGGTCACAAACCCGGAGCTGCTTCAACTGCTCCCACGGGGTCATCAGTCACCATCCGGGGCGCTGAAATACGACGCCGCTTGAGTCGCCCCAGTCAGCAGACTCACCGCCAGCTGAAACGCTCGCCGCGCCTCATAAAGCCGGTTCTCGACCACACGAACCTTCGGCGTAGCTGCTGACACGTTCGACCCGTTCAACTCGATCTGATCGGCAGCGTCGAGGCTCTTCATGTGCCAAATCAGCAGCGGAATCACACCCTCCAGCCGCTGTACCGCTTCCCGGGTCGAATTGAGTACCTGATAGATCGCTGGGCCATCTGTGTCGTCGTAATGGTCAGCGATCGCTTTCGCGGCAAGGGCGAGATCCCGCGCCGCTTTCTCCGTCGTGATCGTCGAGGCCGTCACGACGCACCGACCGCTGAACGGTGACGGCCCGCATAGGCCGGCCGGTCAAACCGCGCCCGCCACTCCGGCCAACAAGACACCGCCTTGTGAATGCTGAAGAACGCAGCGATGATCAGAACCTCGATCAATCCCAAAGTCATCAGATAGACTTCCTTCCGTTTAGTTGGTGAAGCCGTCAGCTCGTGAAGGGGATGACGGCTTCGCTGTTTTGTTAGACAGTCGAAAGTTGACCGGCGGGCACCAGGCCAGCAGCCCGGCCTAAATCCAGGGCATATGCCTGACGCACATAGAGGGTTTGACGGATCTGGCCGTTGTGGTGCCGGGGCGCGTTGTGCTGAGGCCGCAGATCAAACCAAGCGAACGACTGCCGACCAGCCCGCGGACGGTACTCGAATACCGGCTCCCGACGCTGACGAGTCACCGACCATTTCTCGCCGATTTGGACCCGGTACACGATGTTCTTCTCCCGGAGCAGGGTGTACGCCTCAGGCTCGGTCAGACCGAACTGCTGCCCCCACACCTTCACGATCACCACGTCATCGGCGATCACATACCGTTCGTGGTATTCGATCGCCGGGGTGGCTGCTTCGAGGGCGGCGGTAACGGTCGCGAGTTCTTCCTCGGCGGCGAGGATCATCCGGGCCATGTCAGCCCGTGTGATCTCTTTCGGGTTCACCAGAGCCGTCTCGGCTTCGCGGGTCTTCACCGCGAAGTAGGACTGTGCCCGGGCAACAGCTTCCTTGCGGGGGTCGCTGTTCATCGCGACCATGTACGCCCCGAACCGGGTCAGCCGGTAGTCGATGACCTGGCGTTGGCTGCCTGATCCGAGCTTGACCATTTTCCCGGTGCCGCGAATATGGTCTGGTGCGTCCATTCCGGTGTTGTTCACCGCCGAGATAGCTCGCTCGATCGCGTCCTCGAACCGCTCCCACTTGTCGTAGCCCAGTAGCGGCATCAAGTCCCGGGCGGACCAGTACTCCCCCGCATCATCGAGCAGCTTGATCACGTCGAACGGGGACGCAGTGACGATTTCGGTCATGCGGCACACTCCTGCGGTATGGGATCGACGTACTTCTGGGCGGTGACCGCAGGCATCACGGGGGTCTGCGCCGTGCTACTTGCAGTTGCGAGTGAAATCAGACGGCTGAGGCTCAGGCCGAAATGCGATTGGCACCTGGACACACGCCCGCGCTTCGACATGAAGAAGCTGGGGACCAGCGGTACCGAATGCCGCTTAACGAACATCGGCAATGCATCCGCATACCAGGTAGCGCTACGCGGAGTCGAATGCGAACTGACCGGAGAGCGCCAGATCCCCAAGGTTGCCGAAGGGGACAACCACGTGTTCGTTGTCGACTCAGTCGGACCTGATGCGTACCTGATCATCGTGTGGTCCGATCCGGCGCGCCGACGAAACCGGATGTTTCAGACGTGGCGACCGATTGATCGTTCTGGGCCGCTGGCAGACGAACTAGCTCGACAGCGCGCAGCCCATCCACTGGTATCCGCAGTGCTGCGTAAAGGTCGAAGACGGCTAGCCGGACCTGGCGGCGTAGCAGAAACATCTTCGCGAGCAACGCACCGGCGATTAGCGAAGCTCCGACGGCGAGCGGCCAGGCAATAAGGAAGAAAGCGGAGCCGCAGGACAACGCGGTAGGCGCGGTGACGGTGATCTCTGGTCGGTAAGTCAGATCGACCAGGACCGGCCAGGCACGAGGTGCGGGTGAGGTAACCCATGTCTGCGGGGTCACAACGCCGCCGCTTTGGTTGCCGGACGGACGAACTCGGTCTCGATGAAGAGATCAGCCTTGAACGGCTGGTTCATCGGTGCAAGGTTCAGCAGGTAAGGGTCGCTTACGATGACGATCCAGTCGGTGTCGTGACCATCGATGGTGACGAGTACGTGATCACCGCGCTTGAAGTCGGTCATGCTGACCTCCGACGAGAGTCATCGGATTCGGCTTCTTGTTCGCGGAGCCACTGCTCAACCGCTCCCCTGCGGTAAGCCACCCGCCGGCCGATCTTGAAGCTCGGCGGTCCTTGGGGTGGGTCGCAGCTTCGCCAGAAGTACAAGGTGCCTTCGGGTGCCCGAGTGAGCGCGCTGACCTCTGGGACGGTGAGGATGTCGTCCGCGCTGGTCATGCGGCACCGGCGTCTTCAACGACGTAAATGGTCGCCAGATAGCTGATGTCGTCCAGGTCCACGCCAAGGGCATTCGCCAGGCGGCACATGACGTCGAGTGAGGGCTGCTTCTTGCTGTTCTCGACGTTGGAGAGGTAGGCGAAGTGGATGTCGGCGGAGGTGGCCAGTCGGTCCTGAGTGATCCGCTTTGCCTCACGTAGTCGCTTGACAGCCCCGCCGAGTATTCGGCGCTCATTACGCATCTCGAATGCCATGTGGAGAGAGTAGGCAAGTCGAGGCGAGGCTGTCAAGCGATATGAGGCAAGTTGAGGCGATCCCCGTATTTATTGACTACATGTTTGTAGTTACGAGGCTTGTTGCCGTCGTAATTCGGACTATTTGGACGCAGCTGCCGGGTGGACTTGCCTAAGATTGCCTGTCATTCTTGCCGGTATGGATGGCAAGACGATCCGGCGGGAACGCAAGCGCCGCGGATGGAGTCAGCGGGACCTTGCTGCGCGCATTGGCGTCGGCCCACGGACAGTTGGAGCGTGGGAACGTGGAGAGAACTCGGCCGACGGCGGACGCGACCTGCTGCGCGACCTGTTCGCCTCAGTGCCACCGAGGGTTGTCGAAAACGACGCGGCGGCGGTCCGCCCGTTGGATGCCTATTCTGATGCGGTTCTCCTGGGTGAGCTGATGCGCCGAGCTGTCGATCGCGAGGAACCGAGTCCATCGAAGTAGCCCTCGTCATAGGCCGACTGCCGCATGTTTTCAAGCATGTCGGCGAGGATGGCGCCGAGCTGGACCGAGGTAGTCATAGGACGCTGGGATGAGTCGTCTCGCACGCCGTCACCTTTTCTTCACAAAGTCGTTGACTCTGTGAAGTCTGTGATAAGCGGAGCGTGAGCGCAATAATGAATTGCCTTCAAGACACCTCAACCTCAACCATTGGTCGAGGATAGGACCGTCGATCGCGGCTCTCACCAGAATCTCGCCGAGGTCCCACCCGAGAGCTTCCTCAATCCGGGTCTGAATCGCATCCCGAGGCCATGTACGACCACCGATTAGACCCCACAAAGTGCCAGGGTCGACGCTCGCGGCTCTCGCAACGGCGGAGATGGTCGCGTTCATTTCGCGAATACGTTCGGCGACGGCGCTACCTGCCCGACGCCTTTGCTCGGGAGTCATGATTCTTATTTGAGCGTAGCTATGTCATGACACCCCCGCCAGTCGATCATGACGCGCCGCGCTGAACGCTCTCGGTCATGGCCAGGGGCACGGCACGCCGAACGATCCGGGTACCGGACGAGCTGTGGCTTGCTGCCCAGAACCGGGCGGATGAACGCCGCGAGAGTCTCTCAGAGGTGATCCGGAACGCGCTTGAACGCTACGTCGACGATCCTGATCAGGGACCGCCGGACAAACCGCAACGGTCTCAGTAGCTACCGGTCTAGCACTCTCGCGGCTTCGGAGTTGACGACGTTGCGGCCGAAGTAGACGTCTTGCGTCATGGATGGTTTCGAATGTCCGAGTTGGTCGGCGACCTGGCGTGGGGTCAGCCCAGCCTCCTCGAGCCTGGTGGCCACGGTCTTGCGGAAGGTGTGGGGGACGACCCAGGAGTACGGTCCCTGAGCGCAGCGAACGCGCTTCTTGTTGACGATGTGGTAGCCGCGGTGCCCGCATGCTTCGCAGTCGAGGGAGTCGAGATAGACGCGCAGGTCGCCGGAGGAGTTGGACGGGTCGCGAAGGTGACCGCTTGGTGATCCCAAGATCACGCCGTGCGGCGGTTTGAATCTAGCCTCGGTGTCCCGGCGTCGGACCATCTCCACTGCCGTGGGTGGTAGCGCGAGCACCCGCCAACCGGCGTCGCTCTTCGTCCTCGGCTGGATCAGCAGACCGGTACCGGTCTCCCGGATCACGGTGGCGTTGACCTCCCATGTCCCCGCGTCGAGATCCAGGATCTGTTTGCCTTCGGTGTTGACAGCCCGCCGAGCCGCGCACGCTTCGCCGATCCGGCAGCCGGTGAACAGCATCCAGTCGATCAGGTCGGGCAGGTCATGGTTCACGGCGAAGTCGTCGGCGCGAGCGCGGTCCGTGATGTAATCGACCTCGGCCGGAGTGAGAGCTCGAGGTCGGCCCTTCTTCGTCAGTCGACTGATCGGGCCGGTGTCGCGGACGGGGTTTACGGTGATCGCGTCGTGCCGCATCGCGAGTCCGAGCATTCCGGCCAGGACTGTCCGGGTCATCTTCGCCGCCGCTGGTCCGGATCGGGCACTGATCTTCTTCAACGCCCGGTCGACAGCACCGGTGCTGCACTCCCTCAAACGGAGACCGCCGAGGCTTGGCTTGATGTGGTTGTCGATTGAGTGCAGGTAAACCCGCTTCGTTCCTGAGGCCTTGTCGGTGTCTTTGAAGCTCTTCCACCAGATATCGGCGAGGGCCTTGATGCTCGTGTCGCTGGTGATGTCGGTGCCGGTGGTGCGCTGGCGTTCGACCATGGCTTTCTTCAGTGCACGCTCGGCCTTGGCTTCGCTGTCTCCGTACTTCGCGACGGGGCGGGTCCGTCCGTCGTAGTCACGGAATCGGGCGGTGGCCATGTACTTGTCGCCGCGCGGGTGGATGGTGATGTTGCCGTAGGTGCCTACGTCGAGAGGTGGCCTGCCCATGACCGGAGTATACGGATAAGCGTTGAGTATTCGTTGACCTGAGCGACGGATTCTCGGCTGAGTCCCCGTAGATGCTCCCCCATCTGGACTCGAACCAGAAACCCTTCGATTTACCGTGAACCTATTTGCTACTCGCGACTAGCTTTACAAGCCCCAGGATATCGGCCATACCTACCCTGCTGTCTTGGTCATCTTGACTCTTCATAACAGTATTCGTTGAGTAAACGTTGACTTGATCTTGTTGGTACGGTTGCGCCTCCGATGTGAAGGCAGGATGATCACGGGCGTGACCGAGCCCGCACCTACACCGCCGCCGCCAGCACACCAACCCTGGCAGGCACCAGTCCCGATCCAGCCTGCACCGCCCGTCACTTGGCAGCAGCCGCCCCCGCCAGCAACGTGGGAGCAGCCAGGGGTACCGCCCACACTGATCCCACTGAACTCACGCTTCGAGTTCGACGGTGGCGCAGCCACCTACGTAGCGACCGCGATCGCCGGCTTCGTTGTGATCGTGCTGACGATAGGCATCTGCACACCCTGGGCGATCGTCATGCGGTACCGCTGGAGAACGAAGCACACCCTTATCCACGGATACCGGCTGCGGTTCACCGGGACCGCTCCGCGCTTGTTCGGCATGTGGATCAAGTGGTGGCTTCTGATCATCGTCACCCTCGGCATCTACGGCTTTTGGGTCGCGCCGAGACTCACCCGTTGGATCACGCGACACCAGGAATTCGACCTGACCGCTCAGCGGGTTACCAACTAGCCCCTCCACGTCCCGGTACCGTCGTGTGGCGGGTCGTACTGCACGTCGCGGCAGGTCCGGCAGGTCCAGGTTCGGTGGCCCTCCCCAGCACAGTTGCAGGGCAGCCAGCCGACTATGGCCTGGTGCGGCCCCAGCGGATGCCCATTCGAGCAGGTAGCCGGCGGGTTTTCGCTGAACGTCGGGCCGTCCTGATCCTGGGGGGACTGCATCCTTCGATCGTAACTTTGTTCTAATTTTTCCGGCGCGTTGCTGTTCGCATTATTAGTTGTTATACGAATGACTACCACGAAGTTGCTAAGTCATCTCGCAAAAGGTTTCACATTGCGCTACCGTGACCGGGTAACTAAAACGGCAAGAACGATGATCCCCGTGCCCCAGGTGGGGTTCGAACCCACAATCCCAGCCAGGCGCCGGCTTGACAAGCCGGTGTGTATTCCAATTCCACCACTGGGGCGAAGCGCAGGGATCACCGTTCCGAGAGGCCTCGCCGGTTAGCGCCAGCGGGGCCTTTGCCTTGTCCGGATGGATCCAGACGATCACACCTTACTGCGCGGTGTGACAACGGCAACTGCGACACACCCGAAATGTAATACCGCGTGTCGGACCGACTCCGCACAGCAACCATCGGTCAGAATCGGCCTGAACCCGCTCAAACAATCCTTGGAGGCCGTCATGGGCATCGCCACATCCACGGACAAGAGCCGATCGGGAACCGAGCGCCGCCGCAAGGGTGCACTGGTGCACGCCCGGCTGACGGATGAAGAACTCGCCCAGGTACGCAAAGTTGCCAGTAATGAGGGCAAGTCCGTCTCTGAGCTGATCCGGTCCCGCGTCTTGGTGGCCTGAACGACAAAAACGCCCCACCCTCAACTCACCTATACCGGCAAGGAGGGCGGGGCGTCGGCCAACGGACCGGGGGACGGACCGCTGGGGCTCTTCGTTATGTCAGGCTCGGCTGCTACATGGGTGACACGTCTATGCGGGCCGTTCGGTCATCAGTGCGGCCACCTGTGGTGGTGATGCGGTTGGTGACCTCGTAGCTGGTCCCCGCGGTGCCGCCAGACAGCCACACGGTGGCCGTGGTCGAGTCGTGGGTGGGTGACTGCCCACCGGTACCGAACGTCAACCCGTCCACCGGTAGGAACTGCGACGTGGCGATCGTGTCCGATTCGGTGGCGAGCCACTCCGACCAGTCCCACTTGTAGTCGAGGACAGCGTCAGGGTCTTTACGGAAAGCCATGGTTCGCTCCCTAGATGACGGTGGTTCGGTTATCGGCCGCGACTGGGGTGAGCCGAGGTGAGTCGAGGATCAGCAGAGCCCGAGTGTCGGTCCCAACCGCGGTGAGCCTCGGTGACTTGAGGATCGACAGGGTCCGGGTGGCGGCGGGGACCACCAACGTCCGTTCGGCTGGGGTGACCGCTGATGGAGCGCCACTGGACACACCGGACGCCGTGATAGTTACCGTGGTTGGTGCACTGGCGCCGCCTGTCGCGGCGACGTTGCCGGCGGCGACGATGCCCGCGTTGACAGGTAGTTGAGCGGGCCCGCCAGCAGCGACCACACCCGTAGCGGTGATACCGACGGTGGTCGCGATATTCGCGGTTGAGCTGACCCCTCGGACACCCGAAGCTACTGACGTGACACTCGCCGCGACGCTGCCGGTGGCGTTTGCACCAGTTGAACCGGCGGCTGTGACAGTAGTCGTGGCGGGACGCGATGCGGCGCCGGATACAGCGACCGACCCTGCGGCTGACACGCCAACGGTGACGGTTTGACTGGCGGCCGACGAGGTGCCCGCGGTCACGGTCCCACTGGCGGTTATTGACGCGGCGATGGTGAGAGAGCTGGGCTGGTTCCGGCCGGTCGACCCCGTGGCTGTGATTCCTACGGTCTCGCTGAGCGAACCGGCCGTGGACGCGTTGGCCACACCCGTTGATGTCGCGGTGACATTGGCGGTGAGGCTGGCGGCGCTGGACGTGCCTGCGGTGACAGCCCCCGCAGCGGTGATGGTGACCGTCGTCGACCCAGTTGCACCGGTCGACAGTCCTGTAGCGCCGGCCGCTGAAATACCGACCGTAGCGGGGATGCTCGCGGCGGTGGATAGGCCGGTCGCGCCGCTCGCTGTCGAGGCCGCAGCGACACCCAGGCTGGATGTGCCGCTCAGGCCAGCAGAGCCCGTCGCGGTGATACCGACCGTCTCGGTGACGGACGAGCTGGTGGACAGCCCGACAATCCCCGCAGCGACAAGGGCTACCGCTGCCGCGAGCGTGGCACCCGTCGAGGCGCCCGTGGACCCGGTGGCCGCGACAGTGACTGTTTCCGTCAGGGTGGTAGCGGACTGGCTGAGGCCAGTCGCTCCGCTCGCGGTGATCGTGGCCGATTCGGTGAGCGTTGTCGCTGTCCCGGTGAGACCGGTTGAACCGGCCGCTGTGACCGTTGCAGTCTCGGCCAGTGTTACAGCCCCGGCGCGGCCGGTCGACCCGGCGGCGGTGACCGTGGCTGTTTCTGACACGGACGCGCTGCCCGTGAAGCCCCCCCCACCGGAGGCTTTGACCTCGAGGACAACCTCGTCGTATTGCTCGGCTGACGGGGCGGTGAGGTTCATCGTCTGCGTGCCGCCGGCACCCAAGGTGCTGGTGGTCCGCCAGAAGTGGATGGTGATCTGGCTGGCGACGTTGGATTCGCTGATGATCGTCTGGCCAGACCCGGCCGTGCCCAGCCCGGCCTGGTTCCAGTCCGACGCGGCCGCGAACACGTAGGACCCGGCCACGCAAGAGGTCAGGGCAACCGAGGGGAGGCCTGACGTGGATGATCCGGCGGCGATATGGGTCAATGAGGTGGTGTCGGCGCCGGTCAGGACGACCGCTTGGAGCGCTTTCTCATGCGTCGCGCCACTGCCGAGACCGGAGACGGTGACAGTGATCGCACCACCAGTGCCGACACCGGTCCACATCTCCGCGCCACCATCGACACCCGCCCCACCATCGGATGAGGCGTTCTTGTTCTTGCGGGCACGGCGGGTCCAGGTGATCGCTGTGCCGGTGTTGGTGACGGACGTGATTGAGGCGTCACCCCCGGTTTGGGAGTTGCTGCCGAACATGAGGACGACCGCTGACCCGTTCGGTGGCGTGAACGACGCGGTAGTGAGCGATGTGGTGGTGCCGGTGGTGATCGCTGGGGTGGAGGCGTCGATTGCGAGGGCCATTTGTCGACTCCCCCGGGGTTATGGTTCGGCGGTGATCTGGATCGCGAGAATGTCCTCAATAACGGTCAGGCCCTGAGCGTTGATCTGGGCCTTCGTGTACGTCTTATCGCCCGCCCCGTCCGCTGGGGCAGCCAGCCGTTTGGCTTTCACCTGATCAGAGGGGACATCGAACACGATCGTGTGGTACTGGCAGCCGTCGTCCCGATGGACTGTGGCGGATTGGATGGCCCGGGTGGAGTTGTTGAACGCGACCGAGATCGTTATCTGAAGGCCGACGTAATCACCAGCCGCCCACAGCCAGGGGGACAGCAGCGGATCACCCTTGGCCATCAGGACACCACCTTCCCGGCGTTCGCGCCATCCGCCCACACGTTGCCCGACACGATGACCGGTGAACTGGTCGACGTGAGCGGCCCGTAGTAGCCCGACTTCGGGAAGATCTGGGTGGTGAATTGGTTGTTGAGGATCTGAATGTTGCTCACCCGGGACAGGACATCCACCCCGGCCTGGTAGCCGCCGTACACGGTGTACGCACCACCACCGAGCAAGTTGTTGCTGATCATGATGTTGCGCATGTCATCGGCTGAACCGGTGGACAGGATGATCGCCGACGTCGCACCGGCCTTCACGATGATCGTGTTGTGGCTGATCGTCAAAGACGTCGTGTCCAGGCATTGGATACCGTCGTTGTGGCTCGAGCTGGTGATCGCGAGGTCGTGGATGTAGGAATCCTGGATGACATCACCGGTCCCGACCTTCAGACCGTCGCCCGTGCCGTGGATATTGACCCGGGTCAGGGTGTAGCCGTAGCCGTGAATTCCGGCATCACCAGTGGTGCCGCCGAGCCCGTCGATCTCGCTGTCGATGACCTTCAGCCCAGGCGCCCCGGCGGTGTCATCGATATTCCAGATGCAATCCTTCGACCGGACCAGCGAGTTCTTCACTGTCACGTTCGACGCGGTCTTAGCGATCGTCAGACAGCCGTCGATCTCCATCGAATCAATCACCGTGTTGGGCTGAGTAACCGTGAGCGACCCGCGTTTGGTGAGCACTGTCCCCGCAGGGACACCCGTGTTGCTCGCATTAGGGAAACCAGCTGGCACGACGGTGGTCGTCGCTGTCGGCGTGGGGCTCGGAGTGACGCTCGAGGTCGTGCTCGACGGGCTCGAGGTCACCGTGGCAGTCACGGTCGGTCCCGCTTGCGTGACCGTGGTTGTGGCCTGCGGGACCGTACACGTGATCGAGAACGTCGCACCGTCATAAGACGGCTGACCACAATCAGCGGTGACCGCAGCCCCAGATGACTGCACCGCGGTAGCGACCACCAGCACAGCAACACCAGCCACCGCACCACCCAAAGCCAGCTTGTGCCACTGGCCCACGACCCATTTCCGGACGGAGGTCATGATCTACGCGGCCAAAGGTGTGATCGAGATCGTCAACGATGTGAGGGTGAATGTGTTACCCGACGCCCAAGCCTGCGACGCCGATAGCGCAGCCGAATATTGGAAGTTCCCGGCCGTGGTCGAGTCCCACACGGAGATGTGGGTGAGGGTTTCCGACGTGCCGCCGTTCGTCCACGCCGCCGGCGATGACGTCAGCGACATCGAACCAGACGCGGCGGCGCTGAACGTCAAAGCCTTCCGGGTCGTGTCACCCGCAGCCGCGGCAGTGGCACCGGAAGCGCCCGGGTCGGCCGTGTGCAGCTTCGCCGCTTGCACGGCGGGAGCGGTGAACGTGGTGCCAGCGGCGTTGCCCCGAAGGACGTTCAGCCATGCGTTGGCGGTGTTGACAGTGCTGACCCCTACGGTCATGACGCCTCTCCTTCGAGTCGGGCTTTCAGTTCGGATTCGGTGACGATTTCGACACTCTCGATCGGTGTCTGGTTGAGGAGATTTCCTTCCGCGTCACGGACTTCCCCGGTAGCGGTGATCTTGAGTTGGTACAGCTTCTCGGTCATCTGTCCCCCGGGATTGGGCATGAAAAAACCCGCCACGGCGGTCCGGGCGGGCAGTGAGACGGGAAGGGCTATGCGGCGGCTGGCGGGTCGGTGGGGCCGTCGAAGAACGGGTCATGATCGGCCGGCAACTGCTCCGGCGTAGCGGGGACCAGTGGGGTGCCTGCGTTGTCCTTCGGGTCCGCGACCGGAGTGACCTTCGGGTGGAGGAAGAACTTCGCGACGACGATGCGGATAGCGGCGACCAGCACGAACGACGCGGCGATCGCACCGTCCAACGCCGACACGACCGAGTCCTTGTCGGAGGCCGGCACCAGCCCGAACGACACGGCGGCGCCGATGATGACCACCACCGCGGCCTCGAGGGTGGCCTGGTTGATAGCGATGTTGCGTGAAGCCATGACGATGCTCCTACCTCTTCGCGATGGGGATGTTGGTGATCGTTGTGTTGTCCAGGCCGGGGTTTGATTCGTACCGGCCTGAGGCCTGCAGGTTCTTCGCGACGGCAGCGGTGATCTGGACCCGTTCGGTCATGTCGCCGCGGACCAGCCAGAACGTGTTCGGATTCGTGGGGATGCGGGCAAGGAATGACTTCATGTCGTCGTCCTCCTCGGACGTTGGGGGCTTCTTGATCTCGGTGCCGACGCCCTCGGCGGTCTCAGTGATGTACAGGACGTTGTGGTCACACGCACCGAACGGTGGCGTGGATGACGGCAGGTCGGGGACGTTGAAGTTCGCCTCCCCGTCGGTGTATTGCCAGCCGATCAGGTTCGGGTAGTCGGGTTTGCGGTTCGCCCCACCCCATGAGGCGAGGACCACTTTCAGCCAGGCTGGGCGGGTCGGGTAGATCGCGGCGAGGTCGGAGGCGTTGCCGTACACCCACACTCGCGCCGAGCCGGCCTTGGCGGCGATCGCGTTGGCCAGGACCGTGATCTCACCGGAATGGTCACCGCGGATCTGCCCGCCCCACGATTCGACATCGATCATCACCCGGCCGTCGAAACCCACCCGGGCGAGGTTCGCCAGCACGGCCGTGTTCTGACCCGGCCGATACACCACATAGGTGGTCCAGCCGAGCATGCGGCCCGACCTCACCGCCGCACGTGACCAGGCGACATTCTGCGCTGCGTGCGGGTCGAAAAACCCGCCGTCACAGCATCGGAAGATCAGCCACTTGTGCGGGTAGGAATTATCGACCGGCAACTGAAAATAGCTCACGTCACAGGCGATGATTTCGGGCATCAGATCCCTCTCATTTGGTTTGCGCGGTGACGCACGCCGTCAGATCGCCGATGGTCGCAGTCGGACCGAGTTTCCCCGAGCAGTAGACGGCAGCGATCGTGATGCGGTTGATCGTCCCCACCGCACCCGAGGTAGCCGAGCGGCCTTGCTCGTAACACTTCCCGCCAGGGGTCGTGCAATCGACCAGGCGGTCACTGTTGCGTTTCGTATCAGCTGCGACCCCGCCCAGTTTCTGCAACTGGTAGCCCTGCGCCAACACGATGAACGCCAACGCGACCGCGACCGCTGCGGCCAACGCGACCAGTGAGGCGTGGACCATCTGACCGGCCTTCTCGACCCGCCTATTCCTAACCTCGGTCATGCCGCGACCTTCACCCTGACCGCTTCAAGCACTTCAACGACTTGTTCCATCGTGTTATGAACCCCCGAGAGTCCTTGCATGGCGGCGGTGTGATGGTGGGTCAGTTCGGTCCGCAACTCCTCGAGTAGATCCCGGCCGGTGACCACTTTCTCCAGGGCCTGCCGGGCGGTCCGCTCGGCCAATAGTTCGGCCCGCATCTCTTTCAATTCCTGGTCTTGCCGTTCCAGCCGGGCGGCCTGGTCATCACGGTCACCGCGTAGCGCGACGATCTGTGCCTTGGCGTAGTTGGCTTTGAAGAACGCGACAGCACTGGCCAACGCCGCGATGACGACAAGGACAACCGCGACGACCTGCGCGCCATTAACTGCGTCCATCGGGTTCCTTTCACATCACGGGTTGATCACGACAGCGTTGGGCAGGTATCAGGGGTCCATGAGCCACCCTCCCCAAACGTGTAAAGAGGGCGTATGCTCACATTCATCTCAACCGGCAGGAGAAGCAATTGAAGGTCGACAAGAAAAGCGGACTCATCACCGGAGCAGCCACGGTGCTCGTCGGTGGAGGTGTCGCCCTCGGCCTCATCCTCAGCGGCAACAGCTCGAACAGCCCAACCCCAGCGCCGGTAAAGGTCGCAGACGTGACCGCCGCGCCCGTGTCATCCACCGCCGCGAGCGTTTCGCCTTCTAACGTTGGAGTGAAACCAGCCGCCAACAATGTGGCGCCGATCCAGCAACCGAAGGTGGAAGAGCCAGTGACCGATCCAAGTAGCGAGCCCGATCCTGCGCCCAGCACCTCGGCGCCGGTCCAATACATCACGGTCGTTCCGGATAGCGATGGTCGCGCGGGTAATGCCCCACCGCCGCCACCTGCACCGTCTTACCCAAACGCGGTGCCGGTTCCGTCCGCACCGTCCTACAACAATTCTCCGGTCGTGCCCACTCCTAGCAACTAGCTCTGCAGGCCGATCGCAACAATTCCCCGCACACCGATCGTCCCCGCGCCACTGGTTCGTCGAGCCTGGATGTTCAGCGACAGCGAATCTTTGAAGTTGCCGGGGACAGCGACGGGACCGATGTTGATGTAGCTGAAGAGTCCTGCGGTGACCGTTTGCACGCCGCCAATCACATTGCTGGACTGGTCAATCACCCGTACTTCACCAGCGGTCGTTCCGTCTGATGCCCGTACGAGCAACTGGATGAAGACCTTTGGGTTCATCCAGTATCCGATTGATGTTTGCAGGGTCGTGAAGGTGGCTGAGGTAGTTGTGTCGGTGGGAGCGGAGTTAGACATGAACGCTCCGAATGGGATATACGGGACGGCGATGCCTTGGCCGCCATTAGTGTCATCGGCCATGACGACGTTGCCGGACCGGTCGAACCACTGCATCGCCTGGCTGAACGGGTGCCCGGGGACTGTACCCGCATCGACCATCGTCATCGCAGCGCTGCCGTCGTTGCCACGGAATAGGTAGACAACCATTTGCTTGCGACCGGACCCGTCGAACATCGGCGCGTAACCGACGTAGAACACCTGCGAGCCGGTGGTCTGGTCGAGAACCGAGATACCGCCCTCAGCGTTGACGCTCAAACCGCCCGCGCCGATGCTGGAGGATTCGAGTGTTCGAGCGGCTCGCATTTCTCGGACGGTGCGCTCGAGGTCTTCGATGCGGCGGACCAGCCACGAGTCGTCTGGTGCCCAACCTGCGCCGAAGTTGCCTGGCTGACTCACTCATACCCCCGGGTTGACGAGAAGCGGTTTCACGGTCGTGTCGGACGCCTCGTAGCCGACACATCGGCTTACGCCGGTGATCGGGGTGGGGATCGTCGGTGACTGCACCGAAAATCCGAGATCGTCACCGATGAACCAGTCGAGCCCCAACTGGAACCCGGGGAGGTTGTTTTGCACCGCGAACTGGAACTGCTGATTGCCGTTGCCCACCGCAGCTAGCGTCTCGGCCGCGTGGTTGGCCAGTGTTAGCGAGTCGAAAATCGACGTGTCGGGGGCGTATCGCAACTCATACTTCGGCCGGCCAGCGAAGGCGGTGCTCACCGCTGTGGACTGGACGCGTGCCAGTCCTTGGCCAGGGCCGGTTGCGGTGACAATGTTGGCACCGGTCTTAGCGGACCAGTCGTGTGGGATCTTCGCGTCAGTCATCTGTGTCTCGTCGAACGTCACGGCCGGAGCGAGACCAGCGGGTGGGGATGATCCGATGCGGTTGCCGACGTACAGGACGGGTGTGATGAGTTGGGTGGAGTGGTCCCACATCCAGTCCATCGTCCACTCGGGCCCACCGGTGAGCGCGGATAACGCAGTGAGGGTGGAGTAGACGGTCTTGTCGTCATAGTCGTTGTACTGGACGGTCCGGACTGCCCCAGCACCGCCGACGATGGTGACCGTGATCGGCAGGCCACCGGTGTCCGCGGCGAACTGCTGGACCAGATCTTGCACGATCAGGTTCTGGTCGCGGCTCGTCGCTACGTACGCGCCCGTGTACCGCCGGTCGAGGTAACCCTCAACGGTGATCAGGGACAGGTCGATCGTGTTGCCGAGGTTGCGTGGCGCTTGGGTGACGATGCCGCCCCACACGATCGTTTCCAGCCCCGGCTGGCCGGTGTAGGCGATACACGCAGCCCCGCCCTCGAGCAGGCCTCGTTCCCACTCCGGGTCGGTGGTGTCGCTGACGGTGAATGTCGCGGTGGATGTCTCGTACTGGCCGAGGGTGCGCCGGAACGGGTCTTTGGAGTCCAGCCCTGGAAGGTCGCAGAGGATCTTGCCGGTGAGCAGGTCAACGGCGAGCCATTGCAGGCTCACCTACACCGCTCCCGCGTCATACACCGCCGTGTAACCGAACGAGCAGCTATCCGAACCGGTGCCGCCGGACACACGTGACACTGCGGGATAGAACGTGTAGGTGCCAGCGGTCAGCAATACCGAATGCTCGTCGACCATAGGGATGAGTGATCCATTGACGGTTGAGACGAAGGATTCATTCGGGTAAGGCGAGGTGCCCAGACGCACGACCGATCCGACAACGACGGATGAACCTGAGTTGTAAGCCGCTGTGAGCTGATACCGGCCAGTGGCCGTCGTATTCTGGGTGACAAGCGTTTTAGTGACGATTCGTAGCCGTCGGGTAGTCGCAAGGGTCACGGTGACTGAGCAGGTGCCGCCGGGGACGTACACCACGCCGTTGGTGACCATCGTCGTTGGCGTGTTCGGCCCGTCGACTTCGCCATATAACGCACCGGTAAGCGGCGATACCTGATCCCACGCCGAGCCGTTCCAGCATTCGAGGCTGTTCGTGTCTTGCCGGTAGATCGTGTAACCCTCATACGGGGCGAGGATGATGCTGTCACGATCAGCTTGGGCGATCACCGGCAGGACGCCGCCTGATGCTACGGCGTAGCGCTGATACAGCGTCACGGTCGGTGAACCGCCGCCGGAGAACGGGACGAGGATGTAGGCGAGCATGATCGAGCGGGCGGGCAGCGTCGGTATGAGGGGCGTAGACGCGGCTGTACCTGCGAGGTAGCTGATCGTGGCGTTGCGGGAGCCCGACGAGTCGATCGCCGTGTCATTGACCTGCAGGTACAGAATGTCGTACCGGTTCAGGGTGGCGTGCGCAGCTGTCATCGCACCAGTCACCGCCGCGTCGTTAGCAACGAAGTACGGCGACTGGGTGGTGGTGAACGCCGGGTCGACGATGTAGGCCCCGATTCCGACGGACCATGTAGTCGAAGACGCGGTGATGGTGGGAGCGTGTCCGGCGACGAGGCCCGACTGCGCACCGATCGGACGGGCGGTGCCGCCGGCGACCAGCCCCGAGAAGGCCTGCCGGGTGTTCTGCGCGGTGTACGCCGGAGATCCGGCCGACACATCGATCGGTAGGCAGGTGATTGTCATAGCCACGCTCCTGAGGGCACTGTCACCGTGAGTTGTGCGCCCGCGTTGAACGTCAGCGCCTGAAATCCGTACTGGTTGCTGCCTGGGTCAGCGCCGAACCAGCCGCGGGAAAGGATGTATCCGTTCCGGGTCGCTTGGCCTTGCGCGAGAACGGTTTTCGCTTCCATGTCGACGTCCACCCACTCCCCAGATGCGAGGATGAGTGAGCTGGAGAAGACGAGCTGCAATCCCGATCCGATGTGCGTGACGATCGGGCCTTGCACCGGACCGGAGATCCGAAGCTTCACCGGCGCGATCGTGTTGCCGTTATTCGGTATGGACAGAATCCCTGAGGTGGTCACCCCGGTCCACGTGACCGGGAACGTGATGGGCCACGTCAAACCGCCGGTGGAGGAAGGCAGCCCGGTCGATTGGGTGACCAGGCCCGAGAACTTCCGCGGGTCGTTACACAGGAACACCAGCGTGAACTCGGCTGAAATGTCGCTGGTCCCCCGCTTCCACAGGATCTCGTCCTGCCGGCGGCCTGTGACCGTGACCGTGAAACCCGAGTCGAGCACGGTAATCGTCTGGTCCTGGATCGAGGCTGCCGCGTTGAGTCGTTGCTGAGCGGCGACCAATCCAGCGGCGTCAGGGGCCACTACAGCTCCGGCGACAGTGATCGTGCGGTAACTGGAGAACGGTTCCGATGCGTAGGACCCGTCAGCACGGAGCCGTTGAGTCGGGGTGGATGTGGATGCGGTAGCGCCCCACCCGTCGATGTCGATGAAATACCACTCGACACCGAACCCATCGGTAGCACCCAACGTCAGTCCACCGAAGGTGACCGTGTTCGCGAGGGTGATGATCATGAGGCCCTCATGGCCATCCGGTTAGTGACAGCATGCGACGTGGCCTGCGGATCGAGCTGCTGCGGGACGGTGATGCTGTTGTTGAACACAGACCCGCCGCCGCCGCCGATCGGCAGATTGGCTCCGATGGACGCACCGACCTGCTGTGAGGCGACACGGATAGCGCCCGTGTTGAGGTTCACCGGGTTGGCCGAGAACTTCGACACCGATGCGAGTACTGAATCGAGCGCCTTGGGGACGATGCCGAGGTTGGCGAGGATGCCCTCAGCGATACCGGCCGGGATCCAGCGCCCAATTTCGTCGGCCATCAGCTTCGACGGCGAGTTGATGCCCAGGGCCTTCTTGACGGGACCCGGGATC
>Ga0207641_10001736_pt1 | contig 21039 bp, 22 predicted proteins | sample KBSSwiS62_FD_184306 | JGI IMG/M metagenome (GOLD analysis project Ga0207641, IMG submission 184306) | Switchgrass rhizosphere microbial communities from Kellogg Biological Station, Michigan, USA - KBS Switchgrass S6-2 (SPAdes) (version 2) | ecosystem: Host-associated > Plants > Roots >... | reverse complement strand
TGTGGCGCACTGCCTTTACGCGGGACTCACCACCGACACGGGATCGTTCCGATGGGCCACCGCCCGTGCCCATCGACTGGCCGCGAGGCTGCTCGAGCTCGGCGTCGACAACGCTTCGATCAGCCGCGCGCTGTTCGATACGCATCCGTTCTCCTGGCTGACGATGTTGTCGCGTGTGCTGTCGACGACCCGGCTGCTACCGGATGCGGCGGGTGGACGGGGTCTGGTGTGCGCGGTGGTGACCCACCAAGAATGGGTCGATGCGCGACCGGAGGAAGTGGAGAGCATCGTCGACATCGTCAGGACGACGGCTCAGGCCGAGGTCGCCGCGGTGTTCAAGGAGATCGAGCCGGAGCACTGGTCGGTGTCGATGAGGGCGAAGTCAGCGGTCGACCTCGCGCTCGTCGCCACCTCGTTCGGCGGGGGCGGGCATCGGCTTGCCGCCGGATACTCGACGACCGGCCCCGTCGACGCCGTGCTGGCGGATCTCGAAGGTGCCCTTGGCTGAGCCGGCCGATCCGCAGGCGCCGGCCACCGGTCGCCGCATCGCGCGACTCGCCCTGCCAGCGCTCGGAGTGCTGGCCGCAGAACCCGTCTATCTGCTGTTCGACCTCGCCGTCGTCGGCCGCCTCGGCGCAGTGCCGTTGGCGGGCTTGGCCATTGGCGGTCTGGTACTCGCACTGGTCAGCTCGCAGCTGACGTTCCTGTCGTACGCCACCACGGCACGGGCCGCCCGCTTCTTCGGAGCGGATGACCGCGGGTCAGCGGTAGGCGAAGGCGTCCAGGCGACGTGGTTGGCCGTGGTCCTGGGAGTGGGCATCGTGGTGGTGATCGAGGCGACGGCGGTGCCGTTGCTCGGATTGATCGCCGACGGAGGCGAGATCGCCGAACAGGCCTTGCCATGGCTACGGATCGCAATCCTGGGCGCCCCTGCGATCCTGATCTCCTTGGCGGGCAACGGCTGGATGCGGGGCGTGCAAGACACGGCGAGGCCTCTGCGCTACGTGATCGCGGGCTTCGCGCTGTCGGCGGCCCTATGCCCGACGCTCGTCTACGGCTGGTTCGGCCTGCCTCGGCTCGGGCTCGCCGGATCGGCGGTGGCGAACCTGGTCGGGCAATCCCTCGCCGGAGCCCTCTTTTGTCGGGCACTTCTCATCGAGCGCGTCCCGCTAGGAGTCGATTTCGCGGTGTTGCGCGCTCAGGTCGTGATGGGCCGCGATCTGCTGGTGCGCACGATGGCCTTCCAGGCGTGCTTCGTCTCGGCCGCGGCTGTCGCGGCCCGCTTCGGTGCCGCTGCCGTCGCCGCGCACCAGGTCGTGCTGCAGTTGTGGAGTTTCCTTGCGCTGGTGCTGGATTCGCTGGCGATCGCCGCCCAGTCCCTGGTCGGCGCTGCGCTGGGCGCGGGCGAGTTGGCGCATGCCAAGTCGGTGGCGTGGCGCGTGACCATCTTCTCCACGGTCGCTGCGGCGTTGTTGGCAATCGTATTCGCCGTTGGGGCCTCCGTGCTGCCCAGGTTGTTCACCGATGACGCGTCGGTGCTCGACGCGATCGGCGTGCCGTGGTGGTTCCTTGTCGCCCAATTGCCTATCGCGGGAATCGTATTCGCCCTCGATGGCGTGCTACTGGGGGCAGGCGATGCGAAGTTCATGCGCAACGCGACTTTGGTCAGCGCGTTGCTTGGGTTCCTGCCGCTGATCTGGCTGTCGCTGGCGTTCGGGTGGGGGTTGTTCGGAATTTGGTCGGGCTTAACCACTTTCATGGTGCTGCGCCTGGTCTTCGTGGGCTGGCGCGCGTTCTCCGGACGCTGGCTGGTGGCTGGCACGAACTAGTCGATCCAGTATCGTCGAGCACGCGACTCAATCCCGATGCACAGCCCATGATCAGCGAATACTCTGAGCAGGCCGGCGTAAGGGTGCGCCGCCGTGTCGGGAGATGTCGGTTTGCTTCCGCACTTTGATTGATGCGGCACGTCGAGTGCCCGGGGGAGATCACCATGAGCTATCCGGATCAACCACAGTCGGGCTGGCCTGGTCCACATTCGAATCAGCCGTACCAGCAACCGAATCAGCCTTATCAGCCGCAGGGCCAGTATCCGTCGCCCGGGCAGGGATACCCGCCGCAGGGTCAGTACGCTCCGCCGGGGCACGGATACCCGTCGCCGGGGCAGGGATACCCGCCGCCGGGCGTGCAGTTTGGACAAGTCGGCAGGCCGGGTTCGGTGACGAGCGCGGCAGTGGTCGCGTTCATCATGGCGGCGTTCGAGGCGTTGGCGCTGGTCCTTCTCCTCGGCCTGGCAAGCAATGCCGGTGGTGGCATCGTCTACGCGATTGCCATCCTCAACGGCATCTTCGCCGTCGTCATGGTGTGGGGTGGCGTGATGGCGCTAACCGGCAAGAGCGGCCAGATCCTTGGCTTCGCCGCGATAGCGCTCATCGTCGTCAACGTCGGCAGCACCGTCTGGGTGTTGAGTCAGGGTGGTGGTGCAGCCACCGGATTCCTCGGCATCATTCTCCCAGCTGTGGTCGTCGCCTTGCTTCGGCAGCAGAACAGCAAGGACTTCTTCGCCGCCAATGGCGGCAAATCGCTCTAGCGATCCCGAGTTCACGTGCGGTACGCGACTACTGCCCAACCGTATGGATTGGTGCGCACCTCGATGTCGGTGAACCCCGCTGCGTTCAGCCGTGAGGGCAGTGAGTCCGGGTCGACGGGGTTGTAGACGTCGTCTTCGTGATGGGCCGCGAGCTCGTCGGAACCCAAGCTGTCGCTGGCCACCAGTGGCGCACCCGGCCGCAGTGCTCTGGCAATCTCGCCAAACAGCCGATCCTGTAGCTCGATCGTCGGGACGTGGTGCAACATCGTGAAACAGGCTGCTCCGCTGAACCTTCCGTCATCGTAGGGGAGCGACGTCGCATCGGCGTTGACGATCTCGACCGAAGGCACGTCGGCAAAGCGCTCGCGCAGCATGGCAGCGAGCTCGTCATCGATCTCGACCGACGTCACGTGCGGGACGGCCTTGCACAGCACGTCGGTGACGGCGCCGTAGCCGGGGCCCACCTCTAGCACGTCGTCGCCGAGGTCGGTGTCCGCGAGCGCCCACGGGAGAATTACGTCGCGCATGGCTTGGCGCCACTCGTCGCTTCCGCACATCTCATGTGCTTCGTTCATCAGTTCACCTGCGCCCTTCCTCGTTCCACTACCTTCGCCCGGTTGGCGGCGATGTCGTCGCCGCTGGTGACGCGCATCCACTGCGTCGCCGACGTCGCCTCGATCCACAACCCCGGCGCGGTCTGCTGATCGTCGATGCGGTGGTAGGACTCCAGTAACGCACGCACGGCGTTCTGGTTGTTGCCCACGATCGATGCGGCGACCGCGCGGGCGGCGGGAAGCAGATCCCCGTGCGCGACCACCTCGGTCACCAAGCCAGCCCGGAGGGCGTCCTCGGCCGAAAGGTAGTCGCCGGTCAAGCTCATCCGGCGGGCTAGCCCGATTCCCACCTTCTGCGGCAGGCGCACGCTCAACCCCCACGTCGGGAGCAGTCCGACGCGAGCATGCGTGTCGGCGAAGCGTGCGTTCTCCGATGCGACGAGAATGTCGCAGTACAGCGCGAGTTCGAGCCCGCCCGTCACCGCTGCGCCGTTGATCGCCCCGATCACCGGCTTGCGCATGGCAGGCCACTTCGGCGAGATGTCCGGCAACTCGGTGGTGTCACCGAGTTCCTTGAGGTCCAGACCGGCGCAGAATGCGGGGTCGGCGCCGGTCACGATCACCACGTCGACGGCCTCGTCGGCCTCCGCTTCTCGCAGCGCGGCGTAGAACCGTGTGCGCAGCGCAGCCGACAACGCATTGCGAGACTTCGGCCGGTTCAACGTCAAACTGCGGACGCGATCGGTGGTGTCGATCAGCAGGACTTGGTCGTCGGCCACTTCGGGGTTCGGCATGGCTTCACCGTATCCACCTATGGTTGAACCATGTGTCGCAACATCACCGAGTTGCGCGGGCTGGAGCCTGCCGCAACCCCAACAGAGATCGAGGCCGCTTCGCGTCAGTACGTCCGCAAGGTCAGCGGCATCACCCGTCCGACCGCAGCCAACGAAGACGCGTTCGAGGCCGCCGTCGCGGAGGTGACGGCAACCACCACGCGACTGTTGTCGCAGCTGCCGCCCCGCAGGCAGCCGCCGAAGACGGTCCCCCCGCTGCGACGCCCCGAGGTCGTCGCCCGAATCGCGGCCAGGGGGCAGTGAGCACGCCGGCGCTGAAGGAGTGGAGCGCCGCGGTGCACGCGATGCTCGACGGTCGCCAGACCGTGCTGCTGCGCAAGGGTGGCATCGGCGAGAAGCGCTTCGACCTGGAGGCGTCGGAGTTCGTGTTCTTCCCCACGGTCGCACATGGGCACGCCGACCGGGTCCGTCCGGAGCATCAAGACCTTGTCGGTGCCTCGGCCTCCGACAGCACCGAAGAGGAGATCTTGATAAGGGCGGGCGCGAAAGTGGTTGCCGCCATTGAAGTCAACGACCCCGACGGGCTAGAGGGCATCGCGCAGCACCATATCTGGACGACGGATTCGGTGCGAGCCGACCGGCTGGACTTCCGGCCAAGGCACCGGCTCGCGGTCCTGGTGGTGTCGGCTCGGCCGCTGATCGACCCGGTGCGATTGCCTCGCACGCCTGCCTATGCCGGCTGCAAGAGTTGGGTTCCGCTGCCCGTCAGTCTGGCGTTGGGTGACCCCGTGCACGACGACGAATACCTCTTGGCGATCGCCGAGAGCGTCCGTCGCTCAGTCGGTTGACGGCAGTCGCGAGCCCGAGGGCAGGAGCAGTCGTGAGCGCCCGCCGCGGCCATGGTGGACGGTGTGGGTAGCGGGTGTCATGAGGGTGCCCGATATCGGCGGCTCGTCGGTGCCGAGGTTGCGAAGGAACCGGGGATGCGACCCACCCGCTACGAGCACCCGGATTCGGGATCCGGCGGCGAATCGATGCGCAACGGGATCGAGCTCGATGCGGACCGCATCGGGTTCGTTCCAGGCATCGGAAGACGTTGCTAGCCGCACGAATCCGTCGCTCACGTTGGTCGACCGACCTCGTGCGTCAACCTCGCTAACCCGGACGAAGACGTCGTTGTGCGGGTTGTCCGACGAGTGCGACAATTCGACCGCCGGGTGCCCGACGACGTAGAGATCGGCAGTCAGGGGTTCGCCGGTGAACTCGACCACGTCGGGCCGCAATGCCAGTGGGGAGTCGTCGCGGTAGCCCGCTTCGGACGACAGCAGCCTGCCGCCGACGGTGGGCGTGGGCGAGGCAGGGTCGAAGACGAACGTCGACGGCGGTGCGTCGTCGTCGGGTGGTGTGTTCGAAAGACGGTGCGCGGGTTGCAGATACAGCACCGTGTCGTCCATCGTGGGCGGCCAGTCGGGCAGGTTGATCCAGCCGTCGCCATTTACGTGTATGCGAACGGGACTGCGCTGGGGCGAATCGATGCCCAGGAGGTGAGTGTCGAGCCACGCCAACGTCTCCCGTATGACCATGGCGGCACCCCTTGACATCAGCTGGCCGTGGGTCCACGGTCCTACGGTCATTGCCGTCGTCACACCGCGCTTCCTGAGGTGCCGGTACTGGGCCACCGTCTGCTCGATGAACAGGTCCTGCCACCCGCCGAACTGCAACACGGGAACGTTCGTGCGGTCGAGGGCATCCGCCAGACGTAGCGGCCCCCAGAACTCGTCGTCGCGGTCGGGGTTGCCGATCCAGGATTCGTACCACGTCGCGCCCTTGCCGAGCAGTTTCCTGGCGGCCTCCCCGGCGGGAGCGAGGTGGGTAGTGCGCGCGACGACGCGGTTGGCGGTGGCGTGCCGCGCGATCGTCCGCGCCAGGCCCGGGTCCTCTTGGTGGGCGACCATGTTGCTCCAGCCGAGGAAGTCGTTGATGGTGAAAGCGCCTGTGCCCCAAGCTGCCGCGCTGAAATCGTGGGGGCCGACGCTGATGATCGCGGCCTTCAGCTCCGGCGGTGGATCGACGAGCATGGCCCACTGGGTGAAGCCGAGATACGACAGCCCAAGGGTGGCGAACGAACCCGTGAACCAGGGTTGGTCGCGCAACCACGCGGCGGTGTCCGCGCCGTCGGCGACCTCGTTGACCATGGGGGTGAACTCCCCACCAGAGCCGAACGTCCCTCGCACGCTTTGGATGACGACGTGATAGCCCCGTGCGGCATACACCGCACCAAACAGGGCCGAGAACGGGAACCGGCGTCCGTAGGGACCCCGGACCAGGAGCGTGCCCGACGGAACGTCGGTGTCGGGAACGTAGTGGTCGGCGATCAGGTCGATGCCGTCGCGCATCGGGACGCGCACGTGGCCGTCGACGGTGAAGTCCGTGGTCGGCGGAGGCAGGTGGAGGATGCGGCTAAGGACGCGCGAGGCGAGATTCTTGGCGCTCATTCCGTCGGGCACGCTTGCAGGCTACGCAAGAGTCACCGGCGGATCGTCGTCGGCGATGGCGGCAAGCACCTTGTCCGTCAGCCAGGCCATTGCCACGGTGGCGACGGCGACCCGATCCCCGCCCGCGTCGTGCAGGCGCCATGGCTTCGCACGCTCATACCGGTCGGCGAAGTGTCGGTGGTGTTCGAGACCGCCGACGGCACCGTCCGGATCGAGGGGCAGACGGTGCTGTCGACGCGCGACATCACCGATCCGAGCGAGATACCGCCCGAGATGCTGAAGTTGATGGCGAACTGGTCGTTTCCAGCGTTGCAGCAGGCAGGCGTGCGCTACACGTGGGACGGCGAGGAAACCTACGGCATGCTGGAACGCTCAATGCCCATGGATCAACTCGTCGACGACTGAGACGGTCGTCAGTACACGTCGTCAGTACACGTAGTACGGCGCGAGCTCGTTTGCACGCTGCAGGTTGGTCTGCATGCAGTCGACGTCGTCGGCCGAGTACACGGGTGCGTAGAACAGCGCTTGTTGGATGACCCCGTAGCTGGTCTTGAAGGCAATCATGCACGAGAAGAAGAAGCGGTTGTTGCGGTCCGACGGCTTGATGATCCAGTACTGCGCGGCACGGTGTCCGGCGATGTCCAGTTCGACGGCGTCGGCGGGAATCGTCTGCTCGTAGGTTCGCCAGACGAACGCCTCGACGGTCATCTGGTAGTTGCCGACGTCGTAGTGACACCGGAGGCCGTCCTCGTGTTCGGGCGGTGTGAAGGCCAGCCCGATCCGGTCGATGACGTCCATCGGGATGTCCTCGCAGGGATCGAAGGGACGGGGGTTGACCGTTGCGATCACGGGATACTTGATCGTGCTGTTGACGCCGCTCAGTGGCACTGACGTGGAGCGAAGCCGTACCGCTCCGGCATCGGGCCCGGCGATGGGGTTGACCTGCCACACCAGAATCACCGCCGCAACCAGCGCACACATCGCCGACAGCAGGCGGAACTTGGCAGCCATCACACCCCCTCGCGTTCGTTGGCCCGTGGGCGGAGTCTACAAGTCGGCGAAGGTCGCCAGCACTGGAAGTGAGAACCTGTTCTAGTTGCCGGATCGGCGAGATCCGTTCGCGCCAGTAGGCTGGTCGGTTGTGTCACGAGAACATCGACAGCCGACACTATGGGCGATCAGTGATCTCCACATCGGCCATACGGGCAACAAACCGGTCGCCGAGTCGCTGCATCCGTCCTCGCCCGACGACTGGTTGATCGTCGCGGGCGACGTCGCAGAGCGCACCGACGAGATCCGCTGGTCGCTTGATTTGTTGCGCAAGCGGTTTGCCAAGGTGATCTGGGTACCCGGCAACCACGAGTTGTGGACCACCGCCAAGGACCCCATGCAGATCTTCGGTCAGGCGCGCTACGACTACCTGGTCAACATGTGCGACGAGATGGGCATCCTCACGCCCGAACACCCTTTCCCGGTGTGGACGGAGGCCGGCGGCCCGGCGACCATCGTGCCGATGTTTCTGCTCTACGACTACAGCTTTCTGCCGGAGGGCACGTTCACCAAGGCAGAGGGTCTCGCGGTCGCGCGCGAGCGCAACGTCGTCGGGACCGACGAGTTCCTGCTCTCCGCCGAGCCATATGCCACCCGCGACGCGTGGTGTCGGGACCGCGTCGCGAAGACCCGAAAGCGGTTGGAGGAGCTCGACTGGATGACGCCAAGTGTCCTGGTCAACCACTTCCCGATGGTGCGCGAACCGTGTGATGCGATGTTCTATCCCGAGTTCTCGCTGTGGTGTGGGACCACGGCGACCGCCGATTGGCATACGCGCTACAACGCCGTCTGTTCGGTGTACGGACACCTCCACATTCCGCGGACCACCTGGTACGACGGCGTGCGGTTCGAGGAGGTCTCCGTCGGTTACCCGCGGGAGTGGCGCCGCCGCAAGCCGTATCGGTGGTTGAGGCAAATCCTGCCTGATCCCAAATATCCGACGGGCTATCTCAACGAGTTCGGCGGCCACTTCGAGATCACCAGCGAGATGCGAGAGGGCGCGCAGAAGATGCAGGAGAGGATCAAGAACAGGCGATGAGCGCTCTGCTGCTCTCTGGCGTTCTGCCAGAACGGGTCTCGGCTGCTGAACTGTACGCGGATCCGCCCGACCTCGCGCCGCTGCCCGAGGAGGAGCCGCTCATCGAGCGCTCGGTTGCCAAGCGTCGCAACGAGTTCGTCACGGTCCGGCACTGCGCCCGTGCGGCGCTCGCCGAGCTTGGCCTGCCGCCGGCGCCAATCCTCAAGGGGGACAGGGGTGAGCCCTGCTGGCCCGACGGTGTCGTCGGAAGCCTGACGCACTGCACGGGGTTTCGTGGAGCGGTGGTCGGCCTGCGCTCGGACGTCCGGTCGGTCGGCATCGACGCCGAGCCGCACGACGTGCTGCCCGATGGGGTGCTCGATGCCGTCAGCCTTCCCGCCGAGCGCGTCGAGTTGCGCGCACTGCCGTCCGGATTGCATTGGGATCGAATCCTGTTCTGCGCCAAGGAGGCGACGTACAAGGCATGGTTCCCGCTCACGCATCGGTGGCTCGGCTTCGAGGACGCCCACATCACCTTCGAGGTGGACGGCACGGGCAGCGCAGGTGTGTTCCAGACGCGCATCCTGATCGATCCCGCCGCTGAACACGGGCCGCCCTTGACCACGCTGAACGGCCGATGGTCGGTGGACAGGGGTCTGGCGCTGACGGCGATCGTGTTGTGAGTCTACCGCCCGACCCGGGCTTGGTGATCGTCGACAAACCCGCTGGCATGACCAGTCACGACGTGGTCGGCCGGTGCAGGCGCGTCTTCGGAACTCGCAAGGTCGGCCACGCGGGCACACTGGATCCGATGGCGACGGGGGTGTTGGTGGTGGGCATCGAACGCGCCACCAAGATTCTCGGATTGCTGACGGCCACCGACAAGTCGTATGTGGCCACGATCCGACTCGGCCAGACCACGTCGACAGAGGACGCCGAGGGTGAAGTGCTGCAGACGATTCCGGCCGCTGACGTCACCGATGCCGCCGTTGGCGAGGCGGTCGCCGCGCTGCGCGGCGAGATCGACCAAGTGCCGTCGGCGGTGAGTGCGATCAAGGTCGACGGGCAGCGCGCGTACAAGCTGGCCCGTGATGGCGTATCGGTGGAACTGGCGGCACGTCGGGTTCGGATCGACCGGTTCGACGTACGTGCCATTCGCCGCGACGGCCAATTCGTCGACGTGGACGTCGAGGTGGACTGCTCGTCGGGTACCTACGTCCGGGCATTGGCGCGCGACGTCGGCGCGACGCTGAACGTCGGTGGTCATCTCACGGCCCTACGGCGCACCAGGGTCGGCCGGTTCGGGTTGGGGGAGGCGCGCACGCTGGACCAACTCGCCGAGGCTGCCGGGCTGAGCTACTCGCTGGACGAGGCGTGCCTGCTGGGCTTCCCTCGGCGCGACCTCACTGTGGCACAGGCCGAATCGGCAAGCCATGGAAGGCCTTTGGATGCCGCTGGCGTCGACGGTGTGTACGCCGCGGTCGCGTCCGACGGCCGAGTCATCGCACTCCTGGCCGACGACGGTGCGCGGACGAAGTCCGTCGTCGTCATTCGCCCTGCGACGTTGAGCGCCAAGTAGAACTAGCGGTTGAGCGCACCTACCGCGGGTTGCTCCCCACGCGGGCTGGAGACGTTGAGGTTTCGGCAGGCTGCACGATGAGCGGCGAATCGCGTGGTTCAATCACCCACGTGGCCAAGAGTCTGCTCGCGCGATGATCGGCGAGCACCGAGCCAACGTCGGCGGGGTGTCCACGCGGGTTCTCTCCGTGCAGGGCAGCGGAATTCCCGTCTTGTTCTTCCACGGGTACGGCGATACGGCCGACACGTGGCGCGGGGTGCTCGCGAGGTTGGAGGAAGCTGGTCGGGCCGCGACGGCGTTCGACCTTCCTGGTTTCGGGCAGTCCGGACCGCGTTCGCCAGGGCCGTTGCTACCACAGTTCGACGACTTCGCCGACGCCGTGCTCGCCGACTTCGGCCCCGCGGTGTTGGTCGGCAACTCACTCGGTGCGGCCACTGCGGTCCGAGCGGCGAGCCGGAGGTCGGAGTCCGTGAAAGCGCTCGTCGCACTGGACGATCCGCTCTACGTCCGCCATCTTCTCGCCAGATTGATCCGCCGTCGTGAAGTGCCAGAGCGATTCTGGGTGGCGGCGGCGCGCATTCCCGTTCCCGACTTGGCGCTGAGGTGGGTGACTGCCGTCGGCGCTCGAACGGCGCTGTACGGACCTGGGGCCGGTGCCAGTCCGGAGGTCATCGCGCAGTGGCGTCAATCGATGGCCACCATGGCCGACGTCGCCACCCTCGGTCGCTACGCGGTGCAGTACGCATACGAGACCCGCAACGGACATGAGGATGTCCGGGTTCGCTGCCCGACCGTCATCGTTCACGGCGAGCGTGACCGCATCATTCCGGTGGATGCGAGCCGGATTCTGCACCAACGGATTCCGGGCAGTTCCCTAGTGGTGTTGCCGAGGTCCGGACACTGCCCGCAACTCGACGCCCCGGGTGACGTCGTCCGGCTGATCCTTGGTTTACTCGCCAAGGTGAAACAGGCCGATTAAGCCACAACCCAAATCGCTTGCGCGGCAGGGCTACCCAAGTCAACCGTGGTGCCGGGATCGTCCTCGCGCGCGTCAGCTGCCTTGATGGCGACCGAGATCATTCCCGCGAAGTCACGGCGGGCAAGCACGTGCAGCCGCGAATCCAGGCTGATGCCGACGTGAGCGAAGTACCGCAGCATCTCGGGATCGGAGTCCGAGATGCGTGCCACCGTGCCAGTGTCGCCGTCGTGGCATACCGACAGCTGTCGTGCGTCGGGGGTGGGCACCTGCCCGTCGGCGGCGGGAATCGGATCACCGTGGGGATCGCGCGTCGGGTAGCCGAGCTTCGCGTCGATGCGGCTGAGCATCCGGTCGGACACCGCGTGCTCTAGGACCTCGGCCTCGTCGTGCACCTCGTCCCAGCTATAACCGAGTTCGCGAACGAGGAACGTCTCCATCAGCCGATGCCTACGCACCATGGCGAGAGCGGCGTCGCGACCTGCGGCCGTCAGCGTTACCGCCCCGTACTTCTCGTGGTCGACGAGCCCTTGATCGGCGAGCTTGCGGATGGACTCCGACGCGGTGCTCGCAGAGACGCCGATGCGTTCGGCCAACATCTTCGTGCTGACCTTTTCGTGCGACCACTCCTGTGCGGTCCAGATGACCTTCAGATAGTCCTGAGCCACTGTCGAGAGGTCGCGTGAATTGATCTCAGGACTCACAACAAGGAAGTTTAGGCATTCATCGCCTGATCTGGGGATCTAGCGCAGCCGCATGCGGGTGCGCGTCGTAGGCTTGCCGTCGTGCAGCGCTGGCGGGGGCAAGACGAGATCCCCACGGACTGGGGCAGATGCGTCCTGACGATCGGCGTGTTCGACGGTGTGCACCGCGGACACGCAGAGCTGATCAGCCACGCCGTGAAGGCCGGTCGTTCACGGGGAGTTCCGACCGTGCTGATGACGTTCGATCCGCACCCCATGGAAGTGGTCTTGCCGGGCAGTCACCCTGCCCAGCTCACGACGTTGACGCGCCGCGCCGAACTGGTCGAGGAGATGGGCATCGACGTCTTCCTCGTCGTGCCCTTCACCTCGGACTTCATGAAGCTGACGGCCGAGCGCTACATCCACGAACTGCTCGTCGAACGGCTCCACGTCGTCGAGGTCGTCGTGGGGGAGAACTTCACCTTCGGCAAGAAGGCGGGCGGCAACGTGGCCATGCTGCGCGAGGCTGCCAAGAGGTTCGGGTTCTCGGTCGAGTCCATGTCACTGGTGTCGGAGCATCACCGCGACGAGACCGTCACGTTCTCGTCCACGTACATCAGGTCCTGCGTCGATGCGGGTGACGTGGTGGCGGCCGCCGAGGCGCTTGGCAGGCCGCATCGCGTCGAGGGCGTGGTGGTTCGCGGCGACGGCCGCGGCAGGGTGCTCGGATTCCCAACTGCCAACGTTGCGCCGCCGATGTTCTCCGCGATACCGGCCGACGGGGTGTACGCGACGTGGTTCACCGTGCTCGGGCACGGTCCGGTCGTGGGTACGGTCACTCCTGGCGAGCGCTATCAGGCCGCGGTCTCGGTGGGCACCAACCCGACGTTCTCGGGTCGCACCCGCACGGTGGAGGCGTTCGTCCTGGATACCGACGCCGACCTGTACGGACAGCACGTCGCCGTCGACTTCGTGGCCCGTATCCGCGGCCAGGAGAAGTTCGAGTCTGTCGACGACTTGATCGTCGCCATGGAGGCTGACACCGTGCGTGCCCGCACCATCTTGGCCGCTCAGTAGCGCGATTCTCGATCCGCGGCGCGTCGCTGTTAGACTTCGCAAGACCCAGCATGCGCTGCAGTTCGCGGTGGCCATGCCCTTAGGGGGCCGACGTCTTCAAGGGCGCTGGAGCCCCAACGCTCGCGGACCGATTTGATGGAGTTGTTTTCGTGGCGCTCACTGCCGAACAGAAAAAAGAAATCCTCGGCCAGTACGGCCTGCATGACACCGACACCGGTTCGCCGGAGGCGCAGGTGGCAATGCTCACCAAGCGCATCTCCGACCTGACCGAGCACCTCAAGGCGCACAAGCATGATCACCACTCGCGGCGCGGACTGCTCCTGCTGGTCGGTCGTCGTCGTCGGCTGCTGAAGTACGTCGCGCAGGTGGACGTCGAGCGCTACCGCACACTGATCGAGCGGCTCGGCCTCCGTCGCTGAATGCCAGCTCACGGTGTGCCTTACCGCAAATGCTGCGGTGTAGTATCCAAGTGTTTTGAGCCTGATCGGCTCGAACACACGGTGCGGTTCGTGCACATCCGCGCGCGCCGTTCCAGCGCGTCACCACAGGGCCCGTCCTCGTATGGGCGGTCTTCGGTAGTGGCTGTCGGACACGCGTCCGGCCGCTTCGATCGACGGCCGTCATTTATTTCCTGGCGGGTTTCCGGGGCCAAGGGGCTCCCGAGCGTGACGACGCAAAACGGCTGAAAGAGAACCAGAGAGGCCTGACACACGTCATGTCCGTAGTTGAAACCGATGAAGGCGTATTCGAAGCGACCGCCGTCATCGACAACGGGAGCTTCGGCACCCGCACCATTCGCTTCGAGACCGGTCGGCTGGCCAAGCAGGCCGCAGGCGCCGTCGTCGCCTACCTCGACGACGAGACCATGCTCCTGTCGGCGACCACTGCCAGCAAGACCCCCAAGGACCACTTCGACTTCTTCCCCTTGACGATCGACGTCGAGGAGAGGATGTACGCCGCTGGCCGCATCCCCGGGTCGTTCTTCCGTCGCGAGGGACGTCCGTCCACCGATGCGATCCTGACCTGTCGCCTGATCGACCGGCCGCTGCGCCCAACCTTCGTCTCGGGTCTGCGCAACGAAATCCAGGTCGTCGTCACCATCCTGAGCCTCGATCCCAAGGATCTCTACGACGTGCTCGCGATCAACGCGGCGTCGGCGTCCACGCAGATCTCCGGACTGCCGTTCGCCGGCCCCGTCGGCGGCGTCCGCGTCGCGCTGATCGACGGCCAGTGGGTTGCGTTCCCGACGGTCGAGCAGCTCGAGAACGCGGTCTTCGACATGGTCGTCGCGGGCCGCAAGACCGCTGACGACGTAGCGATCATGATGGTCGAGGCCGAGGCCACCGACAACGTGATCGAGCTCATCGCCGGTGGCGCTGGCGCGCCGACCGAAAGCGTCGTCGCCGAGGGCCTCGAAGCCGCCAAGCCGTTCATCGCCGTGCTGTGTTCTGCCCAGCAAGAGTTGGCCGACAAGGCAGGCAAGCCGACCGGCGACTACCCCGTCTTCCCGGATTACGGCGACGACGTCTACTACGCGGTGTCCTCCGTTGCCACCGACGAGTTGGCCAAGGCGCTGACCATCGCTGGCAAGGAAGATCGCGACCACCGCACCGACGAGATCAAGGTCGAGGTGCTCGAGCGCCTGTCCGAGACGTACGCGGGACGCGAGAAGGAGATCGGCGCGGCGTACCGCTCGCTGACCAAGAAGCTGGTCCGCCAGCGCATCCTGACCGATCACTTCCGCATCGACGGTCGGGGCATCACCGACATCCGTGCGCTGTCCGCCGAGGTCGCGGTCATCCCGCGGACGCACGGCAGTGCGCTGTTCGAGCGCGGCGAGACCCAGATCTTGGGTGTCACCACTCTCGACATGGTCAAGATGGCCCAGCAGATCGACTCGCTCGGGCCCGAGACCTCCAAGCGCTACATGCACCACTACAACTTCCCGCCGTATTCGACCGGTGAGACCGGCCGCGTCGGGTCGCCCAAGCGTCGCGAGATCGGCCACGGTGCGCTCGCCGAGCGGGCCCTGATGCCGGTGCTACCGAGCGTCGAGGAGTTCCCGTACGCCATCCGTCAGGTGTCCGAGGCGCTGAGCTCGAATGGTTCGACGTCGATGGGCTCCGTGTGCGCGTCGACCCTGTCGCTGCTCAACGCCGGAGTGCCGTTGAAGGCGCCGGTCGCGGGCATCGCGATGGGTCTGGTTTCCGACGACGTCGAGGTAGAGGGTGGTGGAACGGAGCGTCGGTTCGTGACGCTGACCGACATCCTCGGTGCCGAGGATGCCTTCGGCGACATGGACTTCAAGTGCGCTGGCACGAAGGACTTCGTCACCGCCCTGCAGCTCGACACCAAGCTCGACGGCATTCCCTCGAAGGTCCTGGCAGGCGCGCTTGCGCAGGCCAAGGATGCCCGCATCACGATCCTCGAGGTCATGGCAGAGGCCATCGACGAGCCGGATGAGATGAGCCCTTATGCGCCGCGGATCACGACGATAAAGGTGCCGGTCGACAAGATCGGCGAGGTCATCGGGCCCAAGGGCAAGATGATCAACTCGATCACCGAGCAGACGGGCGCGTCGATCTCCATCGAGGACGACGGCACGGTGTTCGTTGGTGCGTCGAACGGCGAAGCGGCTCAGGCGGCGATCGATTTGATCAACGCCATCGCGAACCCGCAGCTGCCGAAGGTCGGCGAGCGGTTCCTCGGAACCGTCGTCAAGACAACCGATTTCGGTGCGTTCGTGTCGCTGTTGCCGGGTCGTGACGGGCTGGTGCACATCAGCAAGCTCGGTCGCGGCAAGCGCATCGCCAAGGTGGAGGACGTCGTCTCGGTCGGCGACAAGCTCCGCGTGGAGATCGCCGACATCGACAATCGAGGCAAGATCTCGCTGATCCTCGTCGCCGAGGAGGAGACAGCAGACGCATCGACGCCTGCCGAGGCGCCGGTTCCGGACGCTGCACCTGTAGATGCCGCAACCGCCAGCAGCTGAATCGGTCCGGCGCACCACGCTGCCGGGCGGGCTGAGGGTCGTCACTGAGTTCATTCCGTCCGTGCACTCGGCGTCGGTAGGTGTGTGGGTCGGTGTCGGATCGCGCGATGAAGGCCGCAGTGTGGCCGGCGCCGCGCACTTCCTCGAGCACCTGCTGTTCAAGTCGACGCCGACGCGCTCGGCAGTGCAGATCGCTCAGGCGGTGGACGCGGTGGGCGGTGAGCTCAACGCGTTCACCGCCCGCGAGCACACGTGCTACTACGCGCACGTCCTCGACACCGACCTGGCGCTTGCGGTGGATCTCGTCGCCGACGTGGTCCTCCGCGGGCGTTGTGCCACGGAGGATGTCGAGGTCGAGCGCGACGTGGTGCTCGAAGAGATCGCGATGCGCGACGACGACCCGGAGGACACCCTCGGCGACGTCTTCCTTTCGGCGATGTTCGGTGAGCACCCCGTCGGCCGACCGGTGATCGGCAGCGTGGAGTCGATCTCGTCGATGACCCGCGAGCAGTTGCATTCGTTTCACGTCCGTCGGTACACGCCGGAAAGAATGATCGTCGCGGTGGCGGGCAACATCGATCACGACCGTGTCGTCAAGCTCGTGCGCGAGAGTTTCGGGCCTCGGCTCGTCAAGGGACTGAGTCCGGCGTCGCCACGCAAGGGCACCGGACGGGTGCCAGGAAAGCCGACGCTGCAATTCATCCACCGCGACGCCGAGCAGACGCACATGTTTCTCGGCGTGCGAACCCCCGGCAGGCATTGGGACCATCGGTGGGCTCTGGCTGTGCTCAACGGTGCCCTCGGCGGCGGGCTGAGTTCGCGTCTGTTTCAACAGATTCGGGAGACGCGTGGCTTGGCCTACTCCGTGTATTCGACCATCGACACATTCTCCGACTCGGGTGCACTCTCGGTCTACGCGGCATGTCTGCCGGAACGCTTCGACGAGGTCGTGCGGGTGACGACCGACGTGCTCTGCGAGGTGGCGCGTGACGGCATCACCGAAAGTGAATGCCGAATCGCCAAGGGATCGATGCGCGGCGTTTTGGTGCTCGGACTCGAGGACTCCGGCTCGCGGATGAATCGGATCGGCCGCAGCGAGCTCAACTACGGAGCGCATCGGACCATCGCCAACACCCTCGAACAGATCGACGCCGTAACGCTCGAGCAGGTGAACGCGGTGGCAGCGAAGCTGCTCAACCGATCCTTCGGGGCTGCCGTGCTAGGCCCGCAGACGAAGAGGGCATTGCCAAGGCCGCTTCGAGCCCTCGCGAGTTGATGGCTCCGACGAGACTGTCCCGACGCGGGTTGCTCGTTGGCGCGGCCGCACTCGTCGGTGCTGCCGCTTGCTCGCAAGAGCCCACACCCCAAAGTCGGCCGGATCCCGTTGAGCCCCCTGCGCCCTTCGAGGACCGCGTCGCCGCGCTAGAGCAAGCCAACAACGCCTTCGTCGGACTGTTCGCGGTCGACGTCGATTCCGGAATCACACTGGCCCATCGGGCCGACGATCCGTTCGCGATGTGCTCGACGTTCAAGGGTTACGCGGCGTCGCGCGTGCTGCAGAAGGCAGCCGGCCACGAACTGAGCCTGAAGGATGCGATCAAGATCGAGAAGGCCGACATCCTGCCGAACTCGCCGGTGACCGAGACTCGCGTCGGCAGCACGATGACCGTCGCCGAACTGTGCCAGGCCGCATTGCAGCGCAGCGACAACTGCGCAGGCAACTGGTTGCTTCGATTGATCGGCGGCCCGCAGGCGGTCACCGAGTTTGCCCGCACGATCGGTGACGGCCGCACGCGGTTGGATCGTTGGGAGACGGCGCTCAACTCGGCGATTCCGGGGGACCCGCGAGACACCAGCACGCCGCGCGCATTGGGCGCCGGATACCGAAACCTGCTCGCAGGCGCCGCACTTGGCGAGCCCCAGCGCGATCAGCTTGACGGGTGGATGCGCGCCAACCAGACGTCGAGCGTGCGGGCAGGCCTGCCATCCGGCTGGACGACGGCCGACAAGACCGGCAGCGGCGACTACGGCAGCACCAACGACGTCGGAATCGCCTACGGTCCCGACGGTCGGCGACTGCTGCTCTCGATCATGATTCGCTCGCAGGCCGACGACTCGAATGCTGAAGCCTTCCGGCCCTTGGTCGGTCAGCTCGCCACGCTCGTCCTGCCCTATCTCGGTCCCAAGCCCTAGGGGACGTCGACCACGAGCGCCGTCATGTTGTCTCGGCTGCGGGCTTCCGTTGCTGCCCGGACGAGTGCCTCGCACACGGACTGGGGATCGCCGCCGGTGATGAGCATGTCGCGCATGGTGTCGTCTTCGAGCACCCCGCTGACCCCGTCGGAGCACAGCAGGAGGCGATCGCCGGAGGCGACCGGGACCGTCTTTACCTCGGGGTGCGCGGGCGCCTTCATGCCGAAGTACCGGGTGAGCTTGTTGCGGCCGGGGTGATCCTCGGCGGCGTCCTCGCTGATTGCACCCGCGTCGACGAGCACTCTGGCAATGGTGTGGTCGGTGGTCAGACGGCTGAGCTGACCGTCGTGCAGGAGGAAGGCCGGGCTGTCGCCCAAGCTTGCGATGGTGCAGTTCTCGTCCGTGAAGAGCGCGGCGACGACGGTGGCACCGGTGCCCGCCACGTCCGGCTCGGTCTGGCCGCGAGTGTTCAATTCGTCGGACAGCTGCGCGATCGCCAACCCCAGCGACGTCTCCGGGTCGTCGGGGCTGGCGTCGACGTGCTGCACCGTCGTCAGGCGCTCGCACAGTAGGTCGATGACGGTCTGGGCGGCCAACTCGCCGTTGGGCGCGCCTCCTACGCCGTCGGACACGATGAACAAACCGGCCTCGGGATGGGCTCTACAGCGGTCCTCGTTGTGGTCTCGAACGCCGGTCACGCTTTCCTTGCCGAACGCGAACGATCGTCGTGCGTGTCCCACCATCACCGTCCCCATCTGCCAGCGCGGTCACCCGTGCGGCAATGATGTCATGCGGAACTGTGTCAGGCGAGGACACTCGCCGGGTCTGTGTATGGAAGGTCAAGATCGGTCGCCACTTGTTCGGACAACATTGCGCCTTGATGGGTCGAAAGGCCCTTGGCCAGTGCCGGATCCGCCTTGCATGCGGCCTGCCAGCCCTTGTCGGCGAGCTTGAGCACATACGGCATGGTGGCGTTGGTCAACGCGAACGTCGACGTGCGCGGGACGGCACCCGGCATGTTCGCGACGCAGTAGAACAGCGTGTCGTGCACGGCGAACGTCGGGTCGTCGTGCGTCGTCGGCCGCGAGTCCTCGAAGCAACCGCCCTGGTCGATCGCGATGTCGACGAGAACCGCGCCTGCCTTCATGTGCGAGACCGTCGCGTTGGTGACGAGCTTCGGCGCCTTGGCGCCTGGCACCAGGACCGCGCCGATCACCAGGTCGGCCTGCTTGACCGCCTCCTCTAGCTCCAGCGTCGATGAGTAGCGGGTCTCGATGGCGCCGCCGTACTCGGCGTCGATCTTGCGCAGCGTGTTGACGTTGAGGTCGAACACGGTGACGTGCGCGCCCATGCCCCAGGCAACGGCAGCGGCGTTGTCGCCAGCCATTCCGCCGCCGATGACGATGACCTTGGCCGGTGCGACGCCGGGGACGCCGCCCATCAGCACGCCGCGACCCCCCTGGGTGCGCATCAGGTGGTAGGCGCCGACCTGTGCGGCGAGACGTCCTGCGACCTCGCTCATCGGAGCGAGGAGGGGAAGCGCGCCGTCAGCGGTCTGCACGGTCTCGTAGGCGATGGAGGTGGTGCCCGAGGCCATGAGCGCGTCGGTGCACGGCCTGGATGCCGCCAGGTGCAGGTAGGTGAAGAGCGTTTGGTCCTTGCGCAGCCGGCCGTACTCGGCCTCGATCGGCTCCTTGACCTTCAGCAGGAGGTCGGCCTCGGCCCAGACCTGGTCTGCGGTGGCTGCGATCTGGGCTCCTGCGGCCTTGAAGTCGTTGTCGGTGATCGCCGATCCCTCGCCGGCGCCTGCCTGAATGAGCACCTCGTGACCGCGACGGCTCAGTTCGGCCACACCCGCGGGGGTGATGGCGACGCGGTACTCGTTGTTCTTGATCTCGGTGGGGATTCCGACGCGCATTTCTGCTCCTCAGCTTGCGGCTTGACTGGGTAAATTGTGAAGAACATTCGGCTGATTTGCAATTGCTCCGAGGAATATTCGATATATTCGTGTCATGCCAACGCGATCATCGGAATTGATCTCCGTCCCGACGGTGTCGTCGAAGAATGTTCGGCCCATCGACCTCGACGACACCGACCGACGCATCCTGACCGCGCTGCACGCGGACGCGCGGATGTCGAACAGCGCTCTCGCGGATCTGGTCGGCATTGCCGCGTCGACGTGCCACGGCCGCGTGCGGCGGTTGCAGGAGGTTGGCGTCATTCGCGGCTTCTACGCCGACATCGATCCGTCGGCCATCGGGCTGTCGTTGCAAGCGATGATCTCGGTGAGCCTTCAGGCGAACGCACGCGGCAAGATCGGCACCTTCATCGAACACATCCGACGGAGGCCCCAGGTGATGGACGTCTACTTCTTGGCGGGCGCCGACGACTTCATCCTGCACGTGGCGGCCCGCGATACCGACGATCTGCGGTCGTTCGTGGTGGAGAACCTCAACGCCGACGAGGACGTGGCGGGCACGCAGACGTCGCTGATCTTCGAGCACCTGCGAGGAGCGTCACCGCTGTGACGGCCGAGGGTGGTGCAGACGAGCTAGAGGAGCTCTACGGGGTCAGACCGGAAGACTTCATGGCCCTTCGCACGAAGCTGGTGGCCGCGGCGAAGAAGCGAGGCGACGCAGGTGCGGCCAAGCGCATCGGCGCCGCCCGTCGTCCGACGACCGCCGCGTGGGTGGTGAACGCACTGGTCCACGGTGACCGTCACGCGCGCGATCGGTTGCGGGACCTCGGCGAGCGGCTACGTGCGGCCCACGGTGCGATGGATGGTAACAAAATCCGCGAATTATCTTCTGAGCAACGCAGACTCGTCGACGAGTTGGCGCGCGCCGGATTGGCTGCCGCAGGACTCTCCGCTGCTTCGGCCGCGTTGAGGGACGACGTCGTTGGCACGCTGCAGGCGGCGATCGCCGATCCCGACGTGGCGGACCGGCTTGGCACGATGTCGAAGGCCGAACGGTGGTCGGGGTTCGGCGACTTCGGCTCGATCTCTGAAGTGGGCGTAGCGCCCAACAAGAGGAAGG
>Ga0207641_10001733_pt1 | contig 21055 bp, 19 predicted proteins | sample KBSSwiS62_FD_184306 | JGI IMG/M metagenome (GOLD analysis project Ga0207641, IMG submission 184306) | Switchgrass rhizosphere microbial communities from Kellogg Biological Station, Michigan, USA - KBS Switchgrass S6-2 (SPAdes) (version 2) | ecosystem: Host-associated > Plants > Roots >... | reverse complement strand
TGGATGCCGTCGCCGAGCGGGCCGACGTCGCCGTGCAGACGATCTACAACCGCATCGGCGGCCGCTCCGCACTGCTGATCGCCGTGGCCGAGCGGGCGTTGGAAGAAGACCGGGCCTACATGGACGCGGCCTACGCCGCCCCGGGCGGCCCGCAAGAGCGCATCCTGCAGGCCGCGGCGGCCTATGCCCGCTTCGCCGCCGAACGGCCCCACCAGTTCCGCCTGCTGGCCGACCCGCCGGAGGAGCCCGAGGCCCTCACGCGTGTCGCCGAGCTGGTCGAGGAGCAGAACGCCAAACTCGCTGCGGCCCTGCGTGAGGGCATCGCCGAGGGCAGCCTCAATCCCACCGTGGACCCGGAGCTGACCGCGACCGCCTTGTGGGCCATGATGAACAGCCTGCTGGGCCTGGCCTGGCGCGGTGATCGGCTGCGTGCTGAGCCCCAACGCCTGAGCGCCCTCTTGGACACCGCCATCACCGTGCTGCTCAACGGCCTGAACACCTCGAAGCCCTGAAACGCCAGTCGAATGGCTCCTCCCGATCGGCCGCCCGGCGCCTTCGACGTCTTGACCGCTGATTGAGAACCGCGACCTCGATCGCTGCGGAGGGAACAGGCGGCGAGCACGTGGACAGCTCGCCACCCTCGACACAGCCATATCCGAGGGATTCAACGCTCACCACCGCGTCGCCCCGGGATGGCTCGGTAGCCGGAACCGGGTGGTTCAGAGGGAGACGAGGCTCTGCACGCCGACGACGATCCCGACGGCGACCAGCAGGACCGCGAAGGCTCGGGTGAGCGTCTCCTCGGACAGCCCCTCGGCGATCCGCTTGCCGAGCACGGTGCCGACCACGGCCGCGATCGTGAAGGGCGCGATCACGAGCCAGTCCAGGTCCAGGCCGCCGGAGCGGGAGACCATCGACGAGACCGAGTTGAGCACGATCACGAACAGGGAGGTCCCCACGGCGAGCGCCATCGGCATCCGCAGCACGATGACCAGCGCGGGGACGACGAGGAAACCCCCGCCGACCCCGAGGAAGCCGGTCAGGAAGCCCAAGGCCCCCCCGACCGCCATCACCGTGGCCGCAGACAGCAGGAACTCGGACCCCAGCACACGGGGCCTGCTCGCCAGCGCGGTCCCCGACCCGCTGGTTGCGGGGCGAACCGAGGGTGGCTCGGTGGCGTCGTCGGTGGCGGGCTCGTGCTTGCCGCGGGCGTCGAGCAGCATCGCCGCGGCCGCGACGAGGGTGAGTCCGGCGAAGGCGAGCAGCAGCACCGTCTGGCTCACGCGGTGGTTGAGCAGCGTGCCGAGGTAGGCGGTAGGAATGCCGGCGACACCCAGCGCGGCCCCGGTGCGCCAGTCGACGCCGTGGCCGCGGAGCCGGGGGAGGGCGCCTGCCGCCGCGGTGATGCCGACGATGATGATGCTGCTGGTCGTGGCGGCCTGGGCGCTCTGCCCGAGCAGGTAGACCAGTGCGGGGACGGTGAGCACCCCGCCACCACCGCCGAGGCCGCCGACGACGACCCCCATGAGCAGGCCGAGCCCCAGGGGTGGCAGCAGGGCGAGGACGGGCATCAGGCGACCGTGCCCGAGGTTCCGTCGTCGCGGGTGACCGGGCGGCCGTCCGCAGCCCACGCCTTCATCCCTCCGGCCAGGTTGCACACGTCGAGCCCGGTGCCGGCGAGCGCCGTCGCAGCGCGGTTCGACCGGTTGCCGGAGCGACACACCGCCACGACGACCCGGCCGATCGGCAGGCCGGCGGGCTCCAGGGACCCCAACGGCATGAGCGTCGCCCCGGGAATGTGCCCGGCGGCCCACTCCTCCGGCTCGCGGACGTCGAGCAGCACGGCGCCCTCCGCGGCGAGCGCGGCCGCCCTGGCGGGGGCGATCTGGACGACGCGGTCGGAGATGGTCACGGCGGGCCTCTCGGTGGTGGGTGGGCGCTGCCACGTCGGGCTTGCAGCCGGGCGGCGGCGGATGGTGCACTGGGCGAGTGAGTGCCGAGGGTCCGTCGCGCCGACACGCGTACCGCGTGTGCCTGCTGGCGACCGACCAGCTCTCGGTCGACGACCGGCTGTGTCGTCGGGTTCGCTAGCGCCCTCGCGTCCACCGGCGCGGCGGCGTGATCCGAGCCCGCACGCCCCACCGGCCCAGAGGACGTCCATCGTGAGCACCACCCCCACCGCGCCGCGCGGCCCCCGCCCCGCCCCCGCGCCCGTTGTCCGGACCGGCGGGCGACTGCGGCGCCTCGGCGCGCTGATCGGAGCGGCTGTGCGCTCGGCGCACACCGCACGCGTCCCCTTCTGACCCATCGCCTCAGCCCACCGGCTGGCCGAGCGTGGCCCAGGCGGAGTAGCCCCCGAGCAGGTCGGACACGTCCTCGACGCCGCTGCGGCGCAGCAGCGAGGCAGCGACCGACGAGCGGTAGCCCCCCGCGCAGTAGGCCACCACAGGCCTGTCCGGAGGGATCTCCGCAAGCCGGTTCGGCAGCTGGGCGAGCGGGATGTGCCGGGCCCCCGGGATCGCTCCCGCGGCGAGCTCACCGACGTTGCGGACGTCGAGCAGCACCGGGCGCACCGGAGCGCGCAGCGCGGCCGCGAGCTGCGGCGCGGTGACCCGGCTCGCCCGCTCGACCCGCTCCGGGATCGTCAGGAACGCCCCTTCGGGCCCGCGCAGGTAGCCCGCGACGCGGTCGAACCCGATCCGGGCGAGCCGCACCACGACCTCCTCCTCGCGGTCCTGCGGGGCCACGACGACGAGCTGCTGGTCCGGGCGCACGACCATGCCCGCGGTCTCGGCGAAGCGCCCGTCGGCGGGTACGTTCAGCGACCCGCCCAGGTGTCCGGCGGCGTATTCGTGCGGGTCGCGGGCGTCGACCACCACCGCCCCGGCCTCCTGGAGCCCGAGCACCTCCGCGAGCTCCATCGGCCGCGCACGCCGCGGATGGAACACCTCGTGCGGGCGCCGGTTCAGCAGCGCGTCGTAGCCGAAGTAGTCGGGAGCCGCGGGCTGGCCCTCGGTGACCAGGGCGAGGAACGCGTCCTCGGTCATCGGCCGACAGGCGTAGTTCCCGGCCCGCTGGTCGCCGATGGTCGACGACCGCTCCGTCGAGAGGTTCTTGCCGCAGGCGGAGCCGGCACCGTGCGCGGGGAAGACGCGGACCTCGTCGGGCAGGGCCATCAGCCGCCGGACCGTCGCGTACAGCATGCGGCCCAGCTCGTCGGCCGTGTACCCGACGGAGGCGAGGAGGTCGGGCCGACCGACGTCGCCGATGAACAAGGCGTCGCCGGTCAGCACCCCGTAGGGGACCTCGTCGCCCGCGTGCTCACGGACCAGCACGCTGATCGACTCCGGTGTGTGGCCGGGGGTCTCCCACACCTCGAGCGCGACCTCGCCCAGGACGATCCGCTCGCCGTCGGCGAGGTGGCGGACCGGGAAGTCGGCCTGGGCGCGGGAGCCGAACCCGATCCACGCGCCCGTCGCCTCGGCCAGCTCCAGGTGTCCGGCCAGGAAGTCGGCGTGGAAGTGCGTGTCGATCACCCCCACGATCGTCAGCCCCTGTGTCCGTGCGTCGGCCAGGTACTCCCCCACGTCCCGGCGGGGGTCGACGACGACCGCCTGCCCGGTCGTCTCGTCCCCGACCAGGTAGGACGCCTGCGAAAGACAGTCCAGGTAGTACTGGGTGAAGATCATGTGCCCGCTCCCCGCCATGCAGTCGGCCGAGTGCGACCCGGACCCTCGGTCGCGCTGCGGCAGCTCACCCACAAATGTACGGTCTTTTATCGGTCGATCTCAACATGTGAATTCCACTGGGCGTCCAGTGCCCTGCCCGACCAGGGTGCGCAACCCGTCGGCGGTGCCGGCGGACAGGGGGCGGCCGTGTCCGGGGACCAGGACGCGGGGCTCCCGACCGGCCAGCGCGGCGATCGATCGCTGCGCGAGCGCGGGGTCCCAGGTGGTGTACCGCGGGGGGCCGCCGAGGTGCCGCCGAGCGGTGAGGACGCCGCGCAGGGAGTTCAGGTCGACGGTGGCCACGGCGTCGCCGGAGATCAGCACCCCGTCGCGCGGACGCAGGTAGGCCACGTGGCCCGGGGTGTGCCCGGGTGTGGGGACGACCTCCCAGTCCAGCAGGCCGGGCACGCCGCTCGCCGGGTCGAGCGGGCGGGTCACGTCGGAGATGTCCCCGGCGGCCTCGATCCGGGCCCGGACCGCGGCCGGCAGGAGCCGCAGCAGCGGCACGACGACCCACCGGTCCAGCGGCATGCCGTACTCGGGCAGGTAGCGCGCCGGCGCCATCGGCAGCTCGTCGGCGTGGGCGTACACCGGGACGTCCCACGCCCGGGCGAGCTCGCCGGCAGCTCCCGAGTGGTCCGGGTGGATGTGGGTGAGCAGGATCGCGGCGGGCCGGGCACCGGTGCCGAACAGCGACTCGGCGGCCCCGCGGATCGTCGCCGCGCTGCCGGGCCAGCCGGCGTCCACCAGGACCCAGGCCTGGCCGGACCGCACCAGGCAGACGTTCGACGCGAGCGCCCCGCGGCCCAGCGTGAGGACGTGCACGCCGGGCGCGGCCTCCTGCGGAACGGGCGTCCGCTCGGGTGACCGGCCGCCTCGTCCGTCGTCCACGGCCTGCACCGCCGCGGGCCGGAAGGCGACGAAGGGGTGGTCGCGGACGAAGTCCCGCAACCGGGCGTCGTCGCGCAGGTCCCCCCAGCCCAGGAGTGCGCTGAGCAGGCGGACCCGGTGCGGGTGCTCGCGCCGCAGCTGCGCGGCCGCCTCGAAGGCCTCGTCCTCGGTGAGGAACCGCTGCTGCGGGGTGAAGGTCCGCCCACCCAGCTGGACGCGGGTCGCGGGTCGCTCCCGCAGGTTGCGGTACCAGTCGGTCCGAGGGCCCCAGGCGGCACAGATCACCGCCTCGCCAGTGGACTCGACATAGCGCACCATCATGGCGACGGCCTGGTGCGGCTGCCCGGTCCTGCGCCCGATATGGGTGAACGCCATGAAGGTGTGCCCCATCGCCGGCCCGGCGTCGTGCCGGTAGGCCGCCAGCGGGAGACGGAAGAGAAGGACCGCCAGCCGTCCGGGCCGGCGCCGGAGCCCCAGCAGCGGGCGGGCCCCGCGCGGAGAGCGGACGACGCGGTGCGAGCGGTCGGCGCCCTGCCGCTCCGCGCCCGTCCGATCGTGCACGAACGCGAGCACCTCGTGCGGGACACGGGTGCTCGTGGCGGTCCGCACGTGACCGGCCCCGGCATGCCGGACGAGCGTGCACCTCGGGATCAGCCGGGCCGTCTCCGCCACCACGTCGCGCGGGAAGAACCGGTCCCGGTCCCCCGCGACGAGCAGCACCGGCGCGGTGAGGTCCGGGAGCACCGGCCGGGAGTCGGCGCTCATCTCGGCCTCGGCCTCGACGAGCAGGTCCTCGCGGGGTAACCGGTCGTCGGTGACCGCCCTGCGGAGCAGGAGCGGGCCGAGCAGGCGGCGGAGCCCGCGCGGCTCGCGCCCGGGGAGGAGGTACTCGGCGAAGGCCGTCGCCGCGCCCGCCCGGTCCCCGCGGACGATCGCGGCGGTCAGTGCTGAGTCGACGTCCTTGCCCCACCGGCTGACCCGGTGGCCGGAGGCGACCAGGGCGAGCCGGTCGACCTGCTCGGGATGCCGCGCCGCGAGGTACTGGGCGATCAGCCCGCCGAACGACTCGCCCACGACGAGGTCGACGCGCCCCCCGAACCGTTCGTCGACCACCTGGGCGTAGTCCTCAGCCATGTCGGCGACGGTGTGCCCCGGTGGCATGTGCCGGCGGCGGGTCACGATCGAGGAGGTGTAGCCGGCGTGGACGAAGGAGGCGAACCGGCGGCGGATCATCCGGCCCGTGAGCCCGCCGGGGAGCACGCTGCCCGGACCGCCCTGGATGAACAGGAGCGACTTCGGCCCGCCACCCCAGGTCAGGTACTCCATCCCCGTGCGGGTCCGCCCGCGCCGGGGTCGCGATCCGGTCGTCGGCACAGCGGTCATGTGGTCGCCTCCGATCGCCACCGGCCAGGCCCCCGCGCCCGGCCTCTCCGGCCGGTCCGCTGCCGCGTCCGCACCGTCCCGGCCTCCTCGGTCGCCGCCACCCTCGTCGCTCCGCCCCAGTGGTTCCAGGGTCGTGAGTCCCGAGTGCCAGGGCCCTCGGCCGCCGTGGGGGCCGCAGGCGAAGCGGCCTACGAAGATGGTCGAAGGGCTCCCTTCCGAACGCGCTCCGTCGGCCTCGAGGTCCTCTGCGGCCCGTCCTCAGGGCGACGCGGCTACGCGGACGCGGCGAGCACCTGACCACCGGCCCGGCCGAGGGCGAGGTCGACGGCGGCGCGCAGCCGGCCGACCGGCTCTGCGGCCCTGGCGCAGGTCCAGGCGACATGGCCGTCCGGGCGGACGAGCACCGCGCCGCCGGAGGCGACGCCGTACCGCCGCGCCAGCCGGTGCGCGTCGCACCCCAGCTCCCGGCCGATCCCGAGGACCTGCACCGGCACGGGCGAGGCCGCCGCGGCGGCCCGCCAGCCGTCCGCGTCGGAGCCGACGACCAGCGTGAGCCGGCCGTCGAACAGGTCCAGCAGCGAGTGGCGGCGGCCGGCGACCGACACCCAGGCGTGTGGCGCCCGGCGCCCGGGGAGCACGCCGGCCCGATGCGAGCCGCCCGCCGCGATCACGTCGGAGGCGTACCGCCGGTCCAGGTCGACCGTCCACTCGTCGTCGGTCGGGGGCACCTCCCTCATCTCCAGCGACCGGCGCGCGTTGCGCTCGCCCGCAGGCCCGCGCTCGGCGTGGTAGCTGTCGAGCAGCGCCTCGCCGGCCCATCCGCGCGCCACCCAGGCCAGCTTCCAGCCCAGGTTGTGCGCCGACTGGATCGCCGTGTTCATCCCCAGCGCGCCTGCCGGCGTCATCCGGTGCGCCGCGTCGCCGACCACGAAGGCGTTGCCCGCACGGAAGGTCTCCGCCAGCTCACCGACCATGGTGAACGGCATGCGCGCCAGCAGCCGCACGTCGAGGGCCGGGTCCCCGGCGGCGGTGCGGACGAGCTCGACGCAGCGGTCCGGGGTGAGGTCCGCCGGTGACTCCCCGCGTTCCGGGAACCACTGCCGGGCCAGGGACCACCGGTCGCCGCCCACGCGGACGACGACCGACTCGGCGTCTGGATGGGTGACGACGTACATGCCGAAGCGGCGGTCCTCGCCGAGCATCTCGTCCAGCTTCGCGCTGAAGTGCACGAGGACGAACTCCCCGATCTCACCGAGCCGCTCCAGCGGGATCCCCGACAGCCGGCGGACGACGCTGCGCGTGCCGTCCGCCCCCACCACGAACCGGGCCCGAACCACGGAGGCGGCTCCGGTGGCCCGGTCGCGCAGGGTCGCGGTGATCCCGGCGCCGTCGTCGACCAGGTCGACGAGCTCCACGCCGAACCGGACCTCGCCGCCCAGCGCCCGCAGGTGCTCGAGGAGCACCGGCTCGAGGCGGTCCTGCGGGCAGCAGACGGGCAGCACCGGACTGACCGCGAGCACGTCCCTCGCGTCGGTCGGATAGCCCATCGGCACCGGGGTGGCCTCGCGCAGGGTCGGCGACACCGACCGCAGCGGGCGGACCCGGGCGTCGAGCGCGCGGACCTCGCGGTGCAGACCCCAGGTCCGCAGCAGCTCCATCGTGCGCAGGTGCACCCCGGTGGCCCGCGGATGGATCGACGTGCCCGGGTGCCGCTCGACCACCAGCGCCCGGGCGCCGTTGCGGACGGCGGTGATCGCGGTGGCCAGCCCGGCGGGCCCCGCCCCGATGACCAACACCTGGCAGTCCTCTGAACGTGTGCGTGTCGTCATGGCGACAACGCTGGACCGGCCGGGCGGCGAAGTAGTGAGAAGGACTACGTATCCGCTACGTAGTTCGGGGCGTCAGACCGTCCTCGTGCATCCGCGCGGCGAGCTGGGTGCGCGTGCGGAGCCCGAGCTTGGTCAGGGTGTGGTCGACGTGCACCTCGACGGTGCGCACGGAGAGGTAGAGCCGGCCCGCGATCTCCCGGTTGGTCATGCCGGTGGCCACCAGCTCGGCGATCTCGCGCTCGCGACGGGTGAGGGCCGCGGCCGGGCCGGTTCGCCACGGGTCGTCGGGCGCGTCGGCCAGGCCAAGCGCGACGGCCTGGTCGAGGGTCATCCCGCGCCCGGCCTCGGCGAGCTTCGCGGCTGCCGCACCCACCGTGCGGCGGGCCGGCGCCAGCCACTCGTCGAGCCGCTCGCGGATGTTGTACGGCCGGTAGGTCTGGTTGACCTCCTCGTAGGCCGCGGCGGCGCCGGCCAGCCGCAGCGCGACGCGGGGTCGTCCGGTCCTGGCCGCGAGTCCGGCCAGCAGGCTCAGCCCGACGGCGATGGCGAAACGGTCTCCGAGGTCGACGACGGCGGGCACCCCCCTCGTCAGCACCGCCCGTGCCCGCGCCAGGTCGCCGAGCTCGAGATCGGCCATGCCGTGCAGCTGGCGGGCCCGGGCCTCGATCGCCGGCAGGCCGCGTGCCTCGCACAGCGCCACGCAGCGCTCCAGCCGCTCGCGGGCGAGCCGGTGGTCCTCCCCGAGCATGGCGACCGCCCCGCCCAGCCACAGGGCCGCCGCGAGGCCCGTGTCGTCCCCCGCCTCGAGCTGCAGCTCCAACGCCCGTTCGATGTCGGCCCGGCCTGCCGGATCACCGGTGATCGCCGACGCCCGGCCCCGGTAGGACAGGACCGTGGCCTCGCCGGCGCGGTCCCCCGCGGCCCGGGCGCGGGCGAGGGTCTCGTCGAGCAATGGGACGGCCGCGGCCCGGTCTCCCTGGTCGGTCGCGAGCCACGCCGCACCGTTGAGCGCGTCCACCCGCTCGGGGTGGTCGTCCGGGACCCGGGCGAGCAGCTCGCCCAGGCGCCGCCTGCCCTCGGAGAAGTGCCCGCGGATGGACCAGAACGCGGTGAGCCGGTTCGCGAGGCGCAGCGCCGTGCCCGGCTCCGTCTCGCCGTAGTGGTCCAGCGCCGCACGGAAGTTGTCGTGCTCGCGCTCGAGCAGGTCGAGGCCCACTCGGTCCGGGCCCGCCGGCGGGCGGGCCAAGCCCTCGGCCAGCTCCCGGAACGCCGCCGCGTGGGCCGCGCGGACCCGCTCGTGGCCGGGCAGCGCCGTCAGCTGCTCGGCCGCGAACTCGCGGACGGTCTCCAGCATCGCGAACCTCGGGGCGTCGCCCGGGAGCGGATCGGCCCGGACGAGGCTGTGGTCGACGAGCTCCGCCAGCGCGTCCAGCACGGGGACGGGCAGGTCGGCCGCCTCCCTGCACACGGCTTCGAGGACGGCGAGGTCGATGCCCCCACGGAAGACCGAGCAGACGGCGAGCAGCGCCTTCGCCGCCTCGCTCAACAGCTCGTGGCTCCACACGATCGTGGCGCGCAGTGCCCGGTGCCGGTCCGGGACGTCCCGACGACCACCGACCAGCAGGCCCAGGGAGTCCTCCAGCCGCGCCAGGATCGCCGCCGGCGCCAGGAGCTTCACCCGCGCGGCCGCCAGCTCGATCGCCAGCGGCAGCCCGTCGAGACGCGCGGCGATCGCGGCGACGGCCGCCGCGTTCTCGCCGGTGACGGTGAACCCGGGCGCCGAGGCGGCCGCCCGCGCCGCGAACAGCCGCACCGACTCGCATTCGGCGACCGACGCCGCCGAGGCGGCGGGGCCGTGCGGTGGGACGCCCAGCGCGGGTACCGCGAACTCCTGCTCCCACGACAGGTGCAGCGGCGAGCGGCTCGTGACGAGGATCCGCGGCCGGGTGGTGGCGGCGAGCAGGTCGGCGACGAACCCGCGGGCGGCGAGCACCTGCTCCATGTTGTCCAGGACCACCAGGACGTCCCGCTCGGCCAGGTAGCCGCCGAGGTGCTCCAGCAGCGGCGTGCCCCGGGCGTCCTGCAATCCGATGCCGCGGGCCGTCGACACCGGCACCAGCGCGGGATCGCGCACCGCCGCCAGCGAGACGAAGTGCACCCCGTCCGGGAAGTCCTCCGCCGACCTGGCCGCCAGCTCGATCGCCAGCCGCGTCTTCCCGCAGCCACCCGGTCCGGTCAACGTCAGCAACCGCGTCCCGAGCAGCAGCCCCCGCGCCCGGGCCAGCTCGCCCTCCCGGCCCACGAAGCTCGTCGACGGTCGTGGCAGCACGGCCCCATCGTCTCACCGCGAGGTCGAGGAGGGTGCTGAAAAGCTCCGGCCGTAGCGAGCGGCGTCCAGGTGGTGTCCGCGCAATCCGTACCGCACGTCCGTGCTCGCACCCCGGGAGCCCGGCTCGGTACCTAGCGTTGCCAGACACCGGTAGTCAGTGTTACCGTCTACCGGTACTCAGCGACACCGCATAGAGGAGGTGAGAGATGGGCAACCAGATGACGGAGATGCTGAAGGGCACCCTCGAGGGCATCGTCCTCACGGTGCTGTCCGGCCGCCCGGCGTACGGCTACGAGATCACCGCCGACCTGCGCGAACAGGGCTTCACCGATCTCGCCGAGGGGACCGTCTACGCCCTGCTCATCCGCATCGAGCAGCGCGGGTTCGTCGACGTGGCGAAGGTCCCGTCCGAGAAGGGCCCGCCGCGCAAGGTCTACACGCTCAACGAGAAGGGCCGCGCCCAGCTGGAGGACTTCTGGACCACCTGGTCCTCCCTGTCCGCGCGGATCGAACGGCTCCGCACCGACGCGAGCACCGACGCCACCACGACACGAGGAGAGACCTGATGGCGAAGAAGTGGATCGAGACCGTGACCGGCCCGCTGGCGCAGAAGAAGCAGTACCGCCAGGACATGGCCCGCGTCGACGCGCTGCCGCCCGCGTACGCCACGGCGGCGAAGGCGATGCGCCGCTACCTGAGCTACCAGTCCGGCATCGTCGACGGCGACACCCTCGTCACCATGACCACCGACCTCGCCGACCTGTGGGAGCGCGCCGCCGCCGACGGCACGCCGGTGCGCGAGATCGTCGGCGACGACCCGGTGGAGTTCGTCGAGACGTTCGCCCGGGCCTACACGTCGAAGCAGTGGATCGACAAGGAGCGCGCGCGACTGACCGACGCGATCGCCGCGGCCGAGCGCCAGGAGCAGCGGTGAGCGCCGGGATCGCGATCCGGGTCCGCGGCGTCGAGAAGTCCTTCGCGGACCTGCCGGTGCTGCGTGGGGTCGACCTCGACGTCGCCACGGGCAGCATCACGGCTCTGCTCGGATCGAACGGAGCAGGCAAGACCACCCTGGTGCGGATCCTGTCGACCCTGCTCAAGGCCGACGCAGGCACCGCGACGGTGCACGGCCACGACGTCGCCGCCGACCCCGCGCAGGTGCGCCGGTCGATCAGCCTGACCGGCCAGTTCGCCGCGGTCGACGAGGTCCTCACCGGCCGCGAGAACCTCGTCCTCGTCGCGAGGCTCCGCCACCTGCGCGACCCCGGCGGGATCGCCGACGACCTGCTCGCCCGCTTCTCGCTCACCGAGGCGGGCGGACGCAGGGCCGGGACCTACTCCGGCGGCATGCGTCGACGGCTCGACATCGCGATGAGCCTCATCGGGGACCCGCCGGTGATCGTCCTCGACGAACCCACCACCGGCCTCGACCCGCAGGCCCGGATCGAGGTGTGGCAGACGATCAAGGCACTCGCCACAGGCGGCACGACCGTGCTGCTGACCACGCAATACCTCGACGAGGCCGAGCACCTCGCCGACCGGATCGCGATCCTGCACCAGGGCACGATCATCCAGCACGGCACGCTCGCCGAGCTCAAGCGAGTCCTCCCACCCGCCGAGGTGACCTACGTCGAGAAGCAGCCCTCCCTGGAGGACGTCTTCCTCGCCCTCGTCGGCGCGGCCCCCACGTCCGGGAAGGAATCCCGATGACCGCCTACATCCTCGCCGACACCGGCGCGTTGACCGGCCGGTCGCTGCGGCACATCGTGCGCAGCCCCGACACGGTCATCACCACCGCGGTCACCCCGATCGCGTTGATGCTGCTGTTCACCTACGTCCTCGGCGGCGCGATCGACACCGGCCCGCACGGAGCGGGCGGTTCCTACGTGGACTACCTGCTGCCCGGGATCCTGCTGATCACCATCGCCTCGGGCATCGCCTACACCGCCTACCGGCTGTTCCTCGACCTGCAGGGCGGGATCTTCGAGCGGTTCCAGTCGATGCCGATCGCGCGGTCGAGCGTACTCTGGGCGCACGTCCTGACCTCGCTCGTCGCGAACCTCGCGTCCGTCGCGGTCGTCGTGCTCGTGGCCCTCGCCATGGGTTTCCGGACCGGGGCCTCCGTCGGCGCCTGGTTCGCGATCGTCGGGATCCTCGTCCTGTTCACTCTCGCCCTGACCTGGCTCGCGGTCATCGCGGGGCTTTCGGCGAAGACGGTCGACGGGGCGAGCGCGTTCAGCTACCCGCTGATCTTCCTGCCCTTCATCAGCTCCGCGTTCGTCCCCACCGACACGATGCCGGGCCCCGTCGCCTGGTTCGCCGAGCACCAGCCGGTGACGGCCATCGTGAACACCATCCGGGCGTTGTTCGCCCAGCAGCCGGTCGGCGGCGACATCGGGGTGGCGCTGGGCTGGCTGGCCGGGATGCTCGTCGTCGCCTACGTCCTGGCCATCGCCACCTACCGCCGCCGGATCAGCTGATCTCCCCCGCCGCCCGGACGCTGGGGTCGACCCGGCGCCCGGGCGGAGAGCACGACGATCGGCACCTGGGTCCCGGCTCGCATGACCTCGGTCCCGTCGAGTCCGGGAGTAGCGCGACGAGCTTGCGTTCTCCGCCGCGGGTATCCACGCTGAAGCGGTGAGCCTGATCCGAGGGACGTCGCTGAGCGGCTTCCCGGACCTGGTGCAGCGGCTCGGCGGACGTCCCGCCGAGCTGCTGCGACGACGCCGGATCCCGGAGGCGGCAGTCGGTGACTTCGAGTCCTTCATCGACTACGTCCGCCTGCTCGAAGTACTGGAGGACGCGGCACGGACGACGGGTGCCCCGACGTTCGGGCGGCTTCTCGCGCGGGTGCAGGGCATCGAGATCCTCGGCTCGGTGGGCGCCGCGGCGCGCACGGCGCCCACCGTGGGCGACGCGATGGTCACCTTCACCCGTTACCTGGGCGCGTACAGTCCCGCGATCGAGGTCCGGCTCACGCCCCTGCCCGACCGGCCCGAGCTGACCACCTTCGAGTTCCGGATCCTGCTGCAGCGGCTTCCATCGCACCCGCAGGGCATCGAACTCGCCCTCGGGGTGTCGCTGCGGGTGTTGCGGCTGCTCCTCGGCACGACGTGGTCACCGCTGCGCGTCCACCTGCCCCACATGGCGCTCACCAGCCGAAGCGATTACATCGCCTACTTCGGGGGGCCGCCCCGGTTCGAGGACTCCTTCGCGGGATTCACGCTCCGCTCGACCGACCTCGATCGGCGGCTGGCCCCCGACCCCGCCACCCACGCTGCCCTGGTCGCCTACCTGCAGACCGTCACCCCGCCGGGCGAGGCGGGTGTCGCCGCCGCGGTGGCCGACCTCGTCCGGCGGCTGTTGCCCACCGGCGAGGCGAGTCTCGACCTGATCGCCGGCCACCTGGGGCTGCATCCCCGCACCCTGCAGCGCCGGCTCGCCGAAGGCGACGCAACGTTCGCCGAAGTGGTCGACGCCGTGCGTCGCGAGGTGTGCGAGCGCCTCCTGCGTGACACCGACATGTCACTGGGGCACCTGGCCTGCGAGCTCGGCTACGCCGAGCAGGGTGCGCTGACCCGAGCCTCCCACCGGTGGTTCGGCGCGGCGCCGCTCACGCACCGCCGTGCCCTTCGCCGCCCGTCGCTCAGAAGCCCGCAAGACGCTTGATCGCGGCTCGGTGCAGGCGCCGCGGCGCGCGGTTGAGCACTCCGATGAGGACGTGGTTCCTGCGGGTGTCGACCTTCCAGTGCACGCGGCTCCGGTCGTCGGCGGCCCGCAGGATGGTGGCGGCGACGTCCGCGGCCGTCAGGTTGATACCGATCGAGTCGACGATGTCGCCGTCCGCCGCGGCCATCATCGGCGTGTCGACGAAGTTCGGCATGACGTCGCAGACGTGAATGCCGTGGCGCTCCCATTCGATGTTCAGCGCTTCGGTGAAGCCGCGGACGAAGAACTTGGTCGCTGAATAGGTCGCTTCGCTGGGTACGCCGTATTCGGCGGAACGAGAACACATGCTGATCACCTTCGCCGCACGTCCCTTCGCCAGATGAGGAAATGCGGCATGCGTACAGGCCAGAACGCCGTTGACGTTGACCCGCACCACCTTCTCGTGCTGCTCGAGGCTCACCTCCTCGAACCTGTCGATGAACGCCACGCCCGCGTTGTTGAGCAGGGCGTCGAACGCGCCGCCGTGCGCTCCCGCGAAGGCGCTCATCACCTCGGCGACACGCACCGGGTCGGCGACGTCCATCGGCGCGTAGGTATGGCGTTCGCCGAGTTCGTCACGGAGGACGTCCAAGGCTGCTTCGTCCACGTCGGTGGCGCACACGGTCCAGCCGGCCCGGGCGAACCGCCGAGCGGACTCGGCGCCGATTCCGGCGCCCGCGCCGGTGATCACAATGGTACGAGACATGACACGTCCCAGGGAGTCGGTGAAGCGGATGGTCAGGCGAGGGTCTTGTCGAGGAACGCGATCTGCTCGGCGAGGAACGTCTCGAAGAGTTCCCCGGTGTACGGCTCGAAATGTCCCGCCTCGAAGGTCGACAGGGTCACCCGTGGGTTGCCGGATGCCGCTTTGACGGCCGGCCCCGGCGGTGTGGTGCGATCGTTGGTCCCCACCTGCACCAGCGTCGGGACCTTCAGGCGGCGCAACGCTCGGCCGGGCGAGTACAGGCCGACCCGGAGCGCGAACCGGGCGGCGACCCGCTGGTCGAACGGCATGCCCGGCGGCACCAGCCGTAGGTACCCCGCAGCCTCCGGGGCGGTCATCAACGCGGCCGTGCCCGGTTCACCGGTGGCGGGAACGTAGTGCGGCGGCATCCGCAGCAGCGCCCGGCCCGCGTCCAGCAGGCCGTGCCCGGTCAGCCGCAGCGCCTGTCTCGGGCCGAGCGCCGCCACCGAGGCGAGCCCGTCGACGTGCGGAACCTGGGCGATCACCGCGGCGGCCCGGAGTTCGTCGGCCAGCGCCAGGACGTGCCCGCCTGCCAACGACGTACCCCACAACGCGACCTTCGCGGGGTCGACCTCCGGCACGCTGCGCGCGTAGCGGACCGCCGCGGCCCAGTCCTCATGCTGACGCCGGATGTCCAGCAGCTGCCGCGGCTGTCCCCCGCTGGCGCCGAAGTGCCGGTAGTCGAACACCAGCACGTGGTAACCCGCTCGCGCGAAGCCTTCGGCGTAGGCGTCCAGCCGCATCTCCTTCACCGCGGCCAGGCCGTGCGCCATGACCACGGTGCCGGCCGGTGTCGCGGTGTCGGCGTGGTAGAGCCAGCCGGCGCAGTCCTGCCCGCCTGAGGGAACGACGATGTCCTCACGACGCATGGCGGCCTCCTCGATCGCGACTCTGCGTCCTCCCATGGTCGCGACTCGGATCCGCACCGCCTTGCCCGCAGGCGACAGGTTTTTGGCCTCGGACGACAGCACGAGGCGGGGTCGGGGGCCCGCTCCGCGCGGCGGTGCCCGTAGGCGACCCGTCGCACGACGTCCGGGTCCTCCAGGCCGGAGCCGACCGCGCCCGCGACCACGCCCAGGACCGTCGCCGGCAGTACGACGCGCGCGTAGTGGGCGAGCCCGACCGGCCCGCCGACGACGCTGCCGAGATGGTGCGGCGGGATCAGCACCGCGGCCACACAGGCGTTGAGCACGAACAACGCCGCGGAGAACGCCGGCACGCCCGCGGTCACCCTGAGCACGGTCGCGAGGTTGACCAGCCGGGCGCGGCACGGGGAGCGGCCCGCGGTCCCACAGCCGGTGGCGCACCACGAGCCAGCCGACGAACAGCGCGACCGCCCCGGACGCCGCGAGCGCGAGCCGCCACGGCGCGAGCTGCGTCGCCAGGGTCCAGACGTTCGAGTAGAGGAGCCCGAAGGCCGAGCCGGCCGCCCCGCCTGCCGGCGCGGACGAGATGGATGTGGCCTGGATGCGCAACTACCCCGCCCGAGGGCGGTGCCGACCGCCGGCAGGATGCCCAACGCAGCGTGTTTCGCCGAGTGAGGGGATCGCGGACCATGTCCTACGTCGTGGACTTCCAGACCGTGTCGACCGTCGGCCTGGAGTCGTCTCCGGTCGCGGAGGCGCTCGCGGGCCTGCGGGCGAACGAGGCCCGCTACTTCAGGAACAAGTTCGACCACGTGTTCACCGTGGAGCAGGCAGCCGAGGCGGCCGAGACGATCGAGTGGGTGCACCGCATCCTGCGCGAGGAGCGGGACCTCGAGATCGCGTCCCCGGCGCTGGAGGCCACCGCGTTCCAGGTCGAGAACGTCAAGTGGGCCTACGTGTTCTACGAGAGCGGGCTGTCGGTCAACGTCCTCTACACCCTCGACGACGGCGGCAAGCGCGCGGTCGGCTTCAAGCTCTCCGACGGCATGGAGGTCCCCGACGAGCTCGTCGACCGCTTCAAGTTCGCCCGCCAGCGCTCGAAGCTGGCGGGCACGATCCGCGGCTCGTTCTTCGTGATCAAGAAGGAGTACTGAGCGCCCCTGATCCGTTCCGCGGCGCGTACCGCGGCGCGCAGGCGGGTAGCCGAGAGGACGCACCGGCCGGAGGAGGAGTCGATGGACACCACCGCATACGTGTTCTACCTCGTCGTCGCGGTCCTGCTGACCGTGGTGGTCGGGCAGGTCCTGCTGCGCAGCGGACAGCCCTTCCTGGAGGAGGTGTTCCGGAGCAGGGAGACCGCGCACTCGCTGAACGTCCTGCTCTCGGTGCTGTTCCACCTGCTCACCCTGGGCGTGCTGGCGCTGCTGTCGACGGTCGACGTCCCGATCGACGCCCCGCTGCAGGCCACCGTGACGAAGTTCGGCATCGCGCTCGTGGTCGTCGGGATCGCCTACGGCATCTCGATGCTGGTGCTGCTGCGCATCCGCGAGCGCCGCCGGCAGGCCGGGATCTCGGAGAAGATCGACGAGCGGCTGGCCGAACAGCGCCGCCGCCGCGCCGCCCCGACCGCGGACCCCACCCCCCAGTGATCATGGGCGGATCGGGGCTCTGAGTGATCCACTCACCCCGATCTGCCCATGATCACCGGGTCGGTGGCGTCGTGCGGATCCGGCGGGACGCGCCGTAACCGGTCACGGCCCGCGGACGAACCCCCCGTCATGGGGACCCTGGTGCTGGACGAGGACGAGGCGCTGGAGCTCCTCGCCTACCTCGTCACCGCCGCCCGCACGCAGGTGGACGAGGCCGCGGAGTACGCGCCGATGCGGCTGCTCACGGCGGCGCGGCGGCTCGCCGCGGCCGTCGCGCCGCGTGCCTCCGAACCGACCCGCGGGTTCGTCGCGGAGCACCTGGAGCCCTGGTCGCCGCTCGCCGTCCCGCGGGACGGGCGGGCCGAGTACGCGGACCGGCTGGACGAGCTGTGCCGCGCGCTCGCCACCCACCTGACCGCGCACTTCGACCGATGAAGGACGACCCCGTGCTCGCGGCGATCCGCTCCCGCCGCGTGGTCCGGGCGCTGACCGACGAGCCCGTGTCCCGCGCCGACCTGGAGGCCGTGCTCGACGCGGGCCGCTGGGCCCCCACCGCAGGCAACCGCCACCTGCAGCGGTTCGTCGCCACCGACGACCCGACCACGCTGCGGCTGCTGCGGATGGTGTCCCCCGGGATGGTCCAGCGGCCGACGGCGGCGATCGTGATCTGCGTGGACCGCGCCCGGGCGGCCGCGTTCGGCTTCCCGCCGGACGCGGCGGGCCCGCACGTCGACGTCGGGACCGCGGCCGCCACCCTGCTGCTGGCCGCCCACGCGCTCGGTCTCGGCGCCGGCCCCGTCACCTCGTTCAGCCGGGCCGCCGCCGCGGTGGTGCTGCGGCTGCCCGCCGGCCGGGTCCCCGAGCTGATCGTCTGCCTCGGCCACCCGGCCCCCCACCCACCGGCGCCGATCCAGCCCCAGGCCCGGCTGACCTGGCGAGAGCTCACCACCTGGGTGCCCTGACCCGCGAGTCCCACACCACCGGCCGGAGGCCGGTACCCGCGGGCGGGGACGGCGCACGAGGCGAGGGGAACCGTCCGGTCCCCCTCGCCTCGGTTCCGCCCCCTCAGTCCAGCGCGCGCGTCCGGGTCTCCGGCAGGGCCCGCAGGCACGCCAGGCTGACCAGCAGCACGGCGGCCAGGTAGATCCCGAGGGCGAGCGAGCCGAAGGCCGCGATCAGGGGGCCTGCGATCAGCAGGATCACCGCGCCGCCCGCCACGCCGCCGAGGTTGTAGCTCAGGCCGGCGCCGGTGTAGCGGTGCCGGGTCGCGAACAGCTCCGGCAGGTAGGCGCCGAGCGGGCCGTAGGCCAGGCCGATGATCGCCAGCAGCCCGACGACGGCGGTGCCGACGGCGAGCGGCGTGCCCACGTCCATCAACGGGAACAGCAGCAGCGACCAGGCGGCCAGGCCCACCACCCCGGCGACCACGATCCGGCGCCGCCCGATGCGGTCGGACCACACCGAGGCCACCACGGTGGTCACGCAGGAGGCGAGCGCGGCCAGCGCGTCGATCACCAGGATCGTCGACATCCCCATGTGCAGCGTGGTGGTGGCGTAGGAGGTCAGGAAGACCGAGCCGACGGTCATCGTCCCGAAGATCCCGGTCGTGACGCCGATGGCGAGCAGCATGGTGCGGGTCTGCGTGCGCCAGACCTCCAGGAACGGGGCGCGGGTGGTGCGGCCCTCGTTCTTGGCGCGGGTGAAGACGGGCGTCTCGCAGGTGTGCAGCCGCACGTAGAGCCCGACCACGATCAGCGCCGCGCTCAGCAGGAACGGCAGCCGCCAGCCCCAGGTGACGAACGCGTCGCTGGTCTCGCCGATGCTCAGGTTGACCACCAGGAACGTCAGGGACGCGAGCACGAAGGCCAGGCAGGCCCCGAGCTGCGGGTACATCGTGAGCCTGCCGCGCCGCCCGTCCTGGGCGTTCTCGGTGGTGAACAGGGCCGCTCCCGCCCACTCGCCGCCCACGGCGAAGCCCTGCGCCGCGCGGAACAGCACCAACAGCACCGGCGCGACCCAGCCGATCGTCGCCGCGCCCGGCATCAGCCCGACCGCCACCGTGCACACACCCATGAGCGACAAGGTGAGGACGAGGGTGCGCTTGCGACCGAGCCGGTCGCCGATGTGCCCGAACACGATCGAGCCGAGCGGCCGGAACACGAACACCACGGCCAGCGTGGCGAGCGCGGCCACCGCACCCATCGTGGGACTCAGGTCGGGGAAGAACACCTTGTTGAACACCAGCGCCGCGGCGGTGCCGTAGATGAAGTAGTCGTAGAACTCGATCGTGGTCCCGGCGAGCCCGGCGAGGGCGACCCGGCGGTCGGTTCGGGCCGGGGCCGCTGCGGCGGGCGGCGGGGTGGTGACGGTCATGACGAGCCTTCTTCCTGGTCACGACGGTCGGGGGTCGGCCGCCCATGCCCTCAGGCTCGTCCGGGAGGCGCGTCCGCAGGATCGGGTGGGCGGCGGGTCCCCCGGGGGACACCGCTGTCCTCCGATCGGCTACTCGACCAGGCCCCTGCGCATCGCGACCGCCACCGCGGCGGCCCGGTCGGACACGCCGAGCTTCTCGTAGAGCCGCTGGGTGTGGGTCTTCACCGTCGACACCCCGATGACCAGCTCCGCCGCGACCTGCGGGATCGACAGCCCGCGCGCGAAACCGGCGAGCACCTGCCGCTCCCGCTCCGACAGCACCGGGCCCTCGGACGCGGCGCGCAGCCGGATCTCCCCGGCCAGGCCCGCGGCGAGCTCGGCGGGGACGACGGTCCGGCCCCGGGCGACGTCGACGACCGCCTCGACGATCTCGGCGCGCGAGGAGTCCTTGGCCAGGTACCCGGCCGCGCCCTCCTGGAGGGCCTGGTAGACGACCGCGCTGTCGGTGTGCGCGGAGAGCAGGAGCACCTTGGTCGCCAGCTCGTCCCGCACCACGGCGCGGACGACGGCGAGCCCGTCGAGGTCCGGCATCTCGTAGTCCACGAGGGCCACGGCGGGATCCTCGGCGCGGATCCGCTCCAGTGCCTCCCGACCGTCGGCGGCCTCCCCGACGATCTGGATCCGGCCGCTGCGCTCCAGCCCGCGGGCCACCCCGTCGCGGAAGAAGGGATGGTCGTCGGCGATCACCACGCGGACGCGCGGATCGCCTCCTCGGCCTGCGGTCACTCAGGGAGAATAGACGGATGTCCACACCGGAGGCGGTCGCCGCGGAGCACGCCGAACGGGGCATCCGGCTGCAGGCCGCGCTGCGCTGGGTGCTCGTGGTGTTCCTCGCGCTGACGCTGGTGTTCGTCCCGCCCGCGCACGATCTCCTCGCCTGCGCGCTGATCGTCGCGGGCTACGCGGTGTTCGCGCTGGTCGCGAGCCTGTGGGCCACCCGCGCCGGGGCGTGGGTGGCGCTGTTCGTGGACCTCGCGGTGCTGGGGACGCTGACCCTGCTGACGGGCGTGCGGACCCCCAACAGCTGGACGTCCGACGTCGTCATCACCGGGTTCCTGCTGCTCCCCGTGCTCGCCGCGACCCAGCTGCGGCCGCGGGTGTGCGCGGCCGTGGTGGTGCCGACGGTGCTGGTCTACCTGGTCGCCGGGATCGCGACGCTGGGCTCCAACGCCGAGCCGTGGGCGTCGTTGCTGCTGCGGACCGGGATCGCCGCGGGGGTCGCCGTCGGGGCCGTGGGCCTCTCCCGGATCCAGCGCTCGCGCGTGGCGACGATCGGCTCCCTCGTGGAGGTCCGCGGCGCGCTGCTCGGCCAGCTGGGCGCGAGCGAGCAGGCCGAGCGCACCCGGCTCTCGGAGAACCTGCACGACTGTGCGCTGCAGTACGTCCTCGCCGCCCGGATGGACCTCGAGGACGCCCGGGAGACCGGCGATCCCGAGGCGTTCGCCCGGCTCGACCGGGCGCTCTCCGAGACCTCCCGGCTGCTGCGCTCGACCG
>Ga0207641_10001731_pt1 | contig 21078 bp, 14 predicted proteins | sample KBSSwiS62_FD_184306 | JGI IMG/M metagenome (GOLD analysis project Ga0207641, IMG submission 184306) | Switchgrass rhizosphere microbial communities from Kellogg Biological Station, Michigan, USA - KBS Switchgrass S6-2 (SPAdes) (version 2) | ecosystem: Host-associated > Plants > Roots >... | reverse complement strand
CAACCATTTCTTCTGGGACGACCCGCACGTGTACTACATGCACGTGCACGGAATGGGGAAGGCAGCGGATCTCGCGCGCGAAGTGAAGCCGGCGTTTGACCTGATCGGTCACGTGAAACCGGAAGCTGTTGCGCCTCTGAGCGGCTCCGGCGCGGCGCTTGATACGGCGAAGATCGCGCAAATTGTCGGGCACGCCGGAGAGCAGTCCGGCGCCGTGTACAAAATCACGGTCGGCCGCAGCGACTTTGCGATGAAAGACCGTGGCGCGACCATCAATGCGCGCATGGGCCTGAACACCTGGGCGGCCTTCGTCGGCACGCAGGACGATGCGGTTGTTGCCGGCGACATCGCCATGCTCGAAGGCGAAGTGATCCCGGTATTGAAGACATTACGGAAGAACGGCATTGATGTTGTCGCGATTCACCACCACATGACGGAAGAAAAACCGATGGTGATTTTCCTGCACTACTGGGGCCGCGGACCCGCCGACAAAGTCGCGAGCGCATTCAAGACGGCTCTCGGCGAGCTGGGCAAGGGAACGTCATCCCACTAAACGAGGGACTCATAGGTAGTCCGACCACTACCGGAGGCTCGAAGGTTTTCGCGTCCAGCACGCCGTGCGCACGGTCGCAGTGGACTTGAAAACGCACAAGCTCTACACGGCCGAGCAGGAAGAGTACGGAAAGCGCGTCGCCCGGATGGTGGTGTACGACGCGGTTGGCGGTCACTAGGCGCGCGGACAGATTGAAAGAGGGAAGAGGTTCGGTACGGGTTGCGATGTCGCTGATTGATCTCATTCCGACTGCCCTTTGCGCTCTGCCACGGGACGCCATGGTGTTATTTCTGACGCGGTTTCTCCGGCTCTTTGCGTATGGAGCGCTGTCGGTTGTCCTTGTGTTCTATCTGGTGAGTCTGGGCCTTACGGAGGTGCAGGTAGGACTGCTCCTGACACTGACGCTGGCCGGGGATATCGCGATCTCGCTGTTGCTCACGACGCGGGCCGACCAAATGGGGCGTCGCCGCACGCTCATTGTCGGCGCGATCTTAATGGCCGGTGCAGGCATCGCCTTCTCTTCGACCCACAACCTTTTCTTTCTGATCGTCGCGGGAACGATCGGAGTGATCAGTCCAAGCGGCAACGAAGTGGGTCCCTTTCTTTCCATCGAACAGGCGGCATTGTCCCACGTCGTTTCCGCTGCGAGCCGCACGGAGGTTTTTGCCTGGTACACGCTAGCGGGCTCCGTCGCGACAGCTCTCGGCGCGTTGTGCGGCGGTGCGGCGTCGGGAATCGTTCAGAAGGCTTCCTTCTCCGCTTCCGATAGCTACCGCGCGGTGATCCTTTTGTATGCCGCACTCAGCATGGCGCTCGCGTTTCTTTTCTTGAGTCTCTCGTCGTCGACGGAAATGCGAGACTCCGTGCCCGAAGAAGGCTCGGGGGCGAGGAAGCTTCTCGGCGTCGGACATTCGCGGTCGATTGTCTTCAAGCTGTCGAGCTTGTTCGCTCTGGATTCTTTCGCGGGTGGTTTCGTGGTGCAAAGCTTCGCCGCGTATTGGTTTTATCTGCGGTTCGGAGTCCAGCCCGAAAAGCTCGGGGTGATTTTCTTCTGGGCCAACGTGCTCGCGGGAATTTCTGCGCTGCTCGCTTCGCGGCTCGCCTCCCGCATCGGATTGCTGAAGACGATGGTAGTGACACACTTGCCGTCGAACATGCTCCTCCTCCTTGTGCCATTGATGCCCAACGTGACGCTCGCGGTGGCGGTGCTGCTCACACGGTTCAGCATCAGCCAGATGGACGTTCCGACAAGACAGTCCTACACCATGGCGGTGGTTCGTCCCGAGGAACGTTCCGCTGCAGGCGGGATTACCGGTGTGGCGAGGACGGCGGGAGCGGCTATGAGTCCCATTTTCGCGGGGTTTCTGTTCTCGCGCCCTCGTCTGATCGACATTCCCTTCTTCATCGCCGGGGCGCTGAAGATCGCCTACGATCTGATTCTCTATCGGCAGTTCTTGGCAATCCGGCCTCCGGAGGAGATTCGCTCATCGGGGGTTTAGCTTTGGTGGTAAAGGATTGTGTCGGGTAAATGTGCGGAAACGGAACGCGGATGGAAGGTGCGAGAAGCGATTGCAACAATATGGTTCTGCTTGCGTGGGCTCCGCTCGCGAGCGCGCAGGGAACCTCGACAGCCGCACTTCGGTCGAGATCATGGAAATTCTTCAAGGGCTGAACGAGAAAGGTCGTGCCCGTGCGTCACCAAAACGACCGTCAGTCCATCGCGCAGTTCGCGAAACGCGTGCTGCTGTTTCGCGACGGAAAGATCCGGAAAGACGATTTGGTCGGGAACCGCCCAAGAGACACCGAAGTGCTGAAGACTCTGCCAACACTCGAAGGCTGAGTTGAGATTCGCCGTTGACGCCAATGTCCAGACCGGAGAGGCCAAGGGGACATGACGAGCAGAAGATACGAATGGGCGCGCGCCTTCGGGACACTTCTGTCCTTGATGGTGTGCTCGTCCGCTCAGACCAGCGCGTTCTCGCAACGAGGCGAACAGACTCCTCAAACCGAAACGGTAGCGTCGAATGCGGCGGTAGCTGTTCGCGTCGACCATGGTCCGAAGATGGACGGAACGCTCGACGATCCGCTGTGGCAGTTGGCGAAAACGATTTCGGACTTTCGCCAGCAAGAACCGTACGAGGGCCAGCCCGCGACCGAACGGACGGACGTGCGGATTCTGTATTCAAGGCATGCGGTCTATTTTGGAATTCACTGTTTCGATTCTGATCCGTCGCGAATCATCGCCAGCGAACTGCGCCGCGACGTGAGCCAGGATCTCGACGACCATTTTGAAATCCTCATCGATTCCAATCACGACCGCCGCGGAGCGTACGTGTTTCAAGTCAACCCGCTCGGGACACAAATGGACGGGCTCATCGTCGAAGAACAAAGGGACAACTCCAGCGTGGATTTCGACTCCGGGTGGGACGGTGTCTGGACATCGGAGGCGCGGATCGGCGCGGATGGATGGACCGCAACGATCGAGATCCCGTTCACGACACTCAACTTCACGCATTCCAAGGATGTGTTGTGGGGGTTAAATTTCAAGCGGTTCATCCGCAGAAAAAACGAGTCGGATTTGTGGAGAGCCTACCGGAGGACGTTCGGAATCACAAAAGTGTCGGAAGCGGGAGAGCTCGAAGGCATCAAGGACATTGGAAGCGGCCGGCTTTTCATCGTGAAGCCATACGGCCTTGCGCGCTACGACAAGCAAACCGGACAGGACCCGAAGTTCCCACTTACGGGCGGAGTGGACGTCAAATACGGCCTCACGTCGAATCTCGTGTTGAATCTCACGGGAAACACCGACTTCGCCGACACGGAAGTCGATTTGGAGCCCTTCAACATAACGCCCTTCAAGGTTTTCATCCCCGAGAAGCGGCAATTCTTCCTCGAAAATGCGGGCGTCTTCAATTTCAGTTTGGGCGACCAGGACCAATTGTTTTTCAGCAGGCAAATCGGCATTGACCCAATCACCGGCAATCAGGTCCCCATCAACGGCGGAGCCAAGCTGACGGGACGGATCGGCGGTCTGGAATTGGGCGTGATGGACGTGGACACGCGCTCCAGCGGTCCAAATCCGTATTCAAACTTCGCCGTAATTCGTCTGAAGGAATCCCTTTGGGCCGGTTCTTACATTGGGGTCATGGGAATCGACAAACGATCCGGTGATGTGCTCGACAGCTTCAACCAGACGGGCGGGGTGGATACGAGACTTGTTTTTTTCAAGGACTGGTTCGTGGACGCCCACATGGCGGGAACACAATCCCCCGGAAGTCCCAGTGGAAACAGCGATGTTGGCGCCTCGCTGACCTACCGCTCGAACTGGGTCGAAGGAATCGTCGAGCGAAGGAAGACCGGGCCAAACTTCAACCCGGAGGTGGGTTTTGTCGAGCGGCCCGATTCCAACGAAACGTACGGAGATCTGACGTTCAAGGTACGGCCGAGCATTCCGAGCGTCCGTGAGCTGCAATTCGAAGGCTTCCTGCTGCACGCGCCGGACACGGTTGGCCAGGTTTCGACGCAGGAGTGGCAGAACACTTTCCGGGCCGAATTCCACAACGGCGCGTACACCGACGACGACATCGTCGATGTGTTCACGCAGCGAATCACCACGCCCTTTCACATCTATAAGGGTGTTTTTATTCCGAACGGTTTGTACCACTTTACGCGGCACCAACTGACCTACGGGTCGGGGCAAGACCGGAAGTTCACGTACAACTTCTTCGAGCGCTTTGGCGGGTATTACGGCGGCACTCTGAACGAGTTTCGCATCCGAGCCAACTACCGTCCCACCGCGAAATTCTCGATCGCCGCCTCGGAGACGTGGGACCGTTTTCGCCTGCCCTTGCCCAATGGCAATTTTTCCGTCGTTCTAGCAAGCCTGCAAGGAAACTACTCGTTCAACCGGTTTCTGACGTTCACGAGCCTCGTGCAAATGGACACGTCAAACGCCCAAGCCGTAAGCGCGAACCTTCGCCTTCGCTACAACTACCGGCCGGACAGCGACTTGTATGTCATCTACAACGTGGGAACGCAGTTCGCCAGCATCGCGCCGTCAAATCCGCCACAAGTGCGGGAAACACGCTTCGCGATCAAATGGACGTACTCCTGGCAGCGATAAGACAGAGGAGGAGCAATGGGAACCACGCGGCGACACTTTCTAAGAACGATTTCCGGCGTGGCAGCGCTGCCTGCGATTAGCTCCGTGCTTATCACGGAGCCGTGCTCATTGGTCACGGATGTGGCTGGGTCGGTGCCCATGAACAGTGTTCCAGCATCGTGCTGTGTCGTGCCGAGGCGGTCTCGGCGGCCCGTTGCGGGTTCTTTCCTCGTCGCCCGTGTCGCTCTTCGAAGTATTTTCTTCTCCCCGAAGACCAACAACAGCCTAATACAAAGACTGCGTCAAAGAAGCCGTCGTTGCAGTGTTGATTATTCTAAACTTCTATCTTAGAATCCTCAAATGCTGTATATATCTAGAAATCTCGATAGCGTGGCTCGGCAAGCAGCCCGGCATTTCCCAGCCGTGGTCATAACAGGACCGCGTCGCTCCGGAAAAACGACGCTCCTTCGCCAATTGTTCCCCAAGGCTCAGTATGTGCTCCTTGAGGATCCTGACATCCAGGGACGGATTCGCAGTGACCCACGCACATTCCTCGAAGAGCTTCGTCCCCCTGTCCTGCTCGACGAAATTCAGAATGCTCCCGAACTCCTAAGCTATGTGCGCACTCTGATTGATGCGGCGCCCCGCCGGATGGGGCAGTGGCTATTCACCGGATCGCAGGAAGCGCCGTTAATGCAGGGCATCACCGAGTCGATGGCTGGACGGGCCGCCATTCTGCAACTTCTGCCTTTCAGTATCGTGGAGACTGCAAAAGTGAATACGCTTCACGGTGGTTTCCCAGAGGTTTTGGCTCGCCCAAAATCCCGAGCACTTTGGTTTGCTTCCTACCTTCAAACCTATTTGGAAAGAGACGTCAGGGCAATCACAAACGTACGAGACTTGGTAACCTTCCGTCGATTCCTCGCACTACTGGCCAGCCGGCACGGCCAGACTCTCAATAAGACCGATCTTGCAGCTCCACTCGGGGTTTCTGTACCAACTATAAGCGAGTGGTTGCACGTTCTCGAAATCACGAGCCAAATCATCGTTGTTCCGCCGTACTTCGAAAACCTTGGCAAACGGCTCATCAAAACGCCGAAGGTCTATTGGGGTGACTCCGGCCTTGCCTGCTATCTCCTGGGGATCACATCGGAGGCTGAGCTTCAGCGTTCGCCTTTCCTTGGACAGTTGTTTGAAGGATTTGTTGCAGCGGAAATCCTCAAGAGCCAAGTGAACCAAGGCGGCAGGAAAGAGCTCTACTACTTTCGCGATCAGCAAGGACTGGAGGTCGATTTTCTCCTACCTAAACCAAATGCCGGATTATGGCTTATTGAATGTAAGGCGGGCAAAACCGTCCGTCCCGCAATGGCCGGTCCCCTTCTCGCTTTGCGCCGCACATTGGAAAGGCGCCCGACGCGTCTGATTGTTGTACACGGGAAGTCGCGCTCAGCCCAGGACACAAGGGCCGTCGCGAGCGGAGTTGAAGCGATCGAATTGGAGCGCTTCGTCGCAAGTCTGAGCGTCAAGCACTGAGAACCAGCAGCCCTCTGGTGCCCACTCTCAACAGCGGACGATTGGCGAACATCGGAAGCAACAATGTGGGTCCAAACTGGGGTCCAACTTGCCCCTTTTAGGCGCCAATTTCGCGATTAAACGGTGCAGAATCAGCGGTTCGTCTGAAATTTTACAGCCGAATGCTCTACCTGAGCTACCGGGGAACAAGCCAGCAGGCAATTGGTTTACAACAACTTGCAGGCCGGCGCGAATGGCGTGGAATACAGGAGAGTACGGAAACTTCGCACAACGGCGGGTCCGTTTCGGGATGGGACGCCATTTTCAATGGCCTCAATTTCGCGACGAGAACTCTCCCACCTTTCCGCGGATCACCGTGACCGACGCCTTCGGCAAGGTAAACATGCCATCCTTTGCGGCGGCAATCGATGCTCTCGCTTCCGGTCCGTCGGGATCGGCGATTCCCCCCTTTACGCTGGAGTGCCACTGGTATTGTTCGCTGCCAAAAGTGATGACGCTCAGTTGACCGGTAAAGTGCGCGCTCCCTTTTTCATTTTCAAAGGCAATTCGCACCGGCTGCGGGTTGAACTGATCCTTATTGACCAGCATCAGGGACCATTCTCCGTCCGGCCGGAGCACGGCATAAGAGGTGACGAGTGTATGTCCCGCGCCGTCCTGCACATCGCTGGTGCTTGGGAAAACTTTGTGCTCGCCGCTACCCGGCTGAACCCACTCTTGCGTGATCAGTTTGCCCGCGAAATATTGTGAAGTAGGTTGCTGCAGTTCATAGTCTTTGGTAGTGGTGAACATGCTGAATGTGCCAGGCGAGGTGTTGTGGCATCCGAGTGACTGCCCCAACGGGATGTAATGGAAATAATAGACGGCTCCTCCGCCGGCTTCGAAAAATGCACCCACAAAATCGGCCCACCAGAGCGCTGCGAAGGTATCTACAAAGGATTCGTCGGAACCGGCCGCGATATTGGTTTCGGTAATGAACATCGGCACGCCCGGCGGCAAGCCATCTTCGCGCCAAACTTGAAGAATGTGGCGCGTGAGGTTTGCTTCATCGTATAGATCGCTCCACTGCAGTACGCAGGGATCGAAAGGATAATGCTCAAAAGAAATGAAGGAGAGATCGTTGAGACGATTGTGTTCGCGCAAATAATCAAAGAATCGCCCCATCCACGAAGTCCTTCCTCGCGCATCGGGCCAGACCTCGATGTCTTTGTTCACTCCTTCAAAAATTGGCCCGCCCAATTTCAGTGTGGGAGCAACCTTGTGTAATGCCGTCGCCCACTGCAGGTAAAGCGCGCCATAATCTTCCGGAAGCGTATACTTGCCGTCGGGCTCTTCTCCCATTTCGATGTAGGATATTGGATAACCCCTCGCCTTAAGGTACTTGAGCTGTGCGACGGAATTCTCCGGCGTTTCATAAAGCATCGCGACAGGAATCATCGCCGGAAGTCCACGGGTAATGCCGCTGGTATAAAACAAGTCGAGGCCTACCTGGTCGGCGCGATCGTTGATCACCGATCCTTCGTGCCACGGGTCAACGGACGAACAAAAGGTATTTGATTGCGCGCGATCTTCCGTATGGCGAATGACGTCGTGGAATTTACCGTCGCTGGTCGTCGTCCCGATATACAGCTCCTTGATGGCGAAGCCCAGGCAGTTTCGGCGGTCTTGCGAGCCATGGGTGTCGCAAGTTTCGGAAGACTCAGTCATCAGGATTCGCACCCACCGTGTGGAAAGGGCGTTGCGCGCCAATTGGAGCGTCACTTTTCCGCCTTTGCCGCTCGTAACAGTGCCTCCAGAAAATGTGACCCACGACCCAGCTGTTGCTTGCCGCATTGGGTTCGCGCCAGTCCAATACTGGACCAGATAGCGCTTCGCGTAAGGATCCGCCCAATCAATCTGAATCGCGTTGACGTCCTGCGCGCTTGCCAGATCCACAACGACCCATTGTGGATGCAGCGCGTCGTCTTCGCCGGCATATGCCTTGGTCAGATAAGGATTGCTCTTCCAATAGGTCGAAGTGTCTCCATCGGTCAGGCGTGAATAGCCGCGACCGTCCGGCTGCGAAAATCCAGCATGAGGCAAGGGATAGCCGAACGAATGACGAATGAACTCGGTTGGCGTCGCGTCCCCAACGAAATAGCCCTTCTGTCCTGGTTCGCTCCAAGTACCTTTGGGATTCCAGTGCCAAGCCTCGACGTATAACTCAGTGTTTTGCCGATAGCTGACCGTCTGCCAGCCCGTCGAGAGGATTTTCTTCAGGACCGGCTCGGTGAAAATTTTGTCGGTGGCCGCGAGCGGTATACGGTCGACACCCGCACCTAGTGCTTCGGTAGGCTTAAATGAGTTCGTCGAATGACCCGATGCAATATCCACGTGGATCGTCTGCGCTGCAGAATCGCCGACCGTGCCACCGAGCAGCAAAATAACAAAAGCGAACTGGCAAACAGCTAGACAGGTGAGACGGAGAATTTTCATTCCAGTCCTCATGTGAAGAAGTACGTGATGGCAGACTACCCATATGAATGGATTTTATGGATCGAGTTTTTCACCGAGGAACGAAGCGTCCAGAATTTGTGCGCTTCGTCCCTCGGCGTTCCGGGGGGTGTGTGCCGAAAAGCTAGAAATAGAGTTTCAGCGCCAACTGCAGCTCGCGAGGGCTGCCGATTGTGCTGGAGATAAATCCATAGTCGCTGGCTCCGAAGTTTGCATTGGGGCCATCGAAATGTGGATGGTTGAAGGTGTTGAAGGACTCAGCGCGGAATTGCAAGCGCATGCCCTCGCGAACCACCCCCAAGGGGAACTCCTTGAAGAGCGACATGGAGACATCTCTCGCTCCTGGCGCTCTGACGCTGCCGAGTGTTCTTGCGGCAGTCCCGAAGGTATTGTCGGGAGTTTGCGAGAGCGCGTCGGGATTAGCGAAGTAGCTGATCCCGGTATCCGGGTCGGTAGAGTCTTGCGGGCTGCCAGAACCGCGCTTAAGGGTTCCAACCAGATTCGGGCGCTGCCCGTAAGTCGGAATTGGATTCGAGCTGTCCAGCCCGGGAATGATCGGTCGGCCGTTGTCGATGCGGACGATTCCATTCACCTGCCATCCGCCGACGATCGCGTTCAGCACGGGATGCATCTGCCGACCGAAGTGCCTGCCTCGTCCGATCGGCAGTTCGTAAACGTAGCTAAACTGCAGCACGTGTGGGATGTCATATACCGACGGGGCCCGCTCGGCGCGCAGGTCGAACGGATTCTGTACGTTTAGAGTGCCTCCGTCGGTAGAGCCGCCCCCCAGCCACGAGATGCTGTCATCTGTTGCGGAAGCATTGTCGATGGACTTGGACCAGGTGTAGGTCATCAGGAACTGCAGCCCGTTAGAGAATTCGCGCTCCACGCGAACTTGCAAAGCGTGATAGATCGAATTCGCGATGGGAGGCGAGTCTCCCGAGAACGATGTGTATTGAGGAAACGGAACCATCAACTGATACTGCGAAACAGTTGGGCCGGCCAGCGGGCTCGTCGGATCGCAGATGAAATGCGTATTGTCGCAAGGCACGCCGACGTGTCCTGGCGCGCTCGGATTGTAGTAGAACGGGTTGGTCACCTGATCGTTTAACGCGCCGATTTCGTCTGGCGACAGACCAGCGAGCGCGCTTTGTGGCAGGTAATTCAGATTACGGAAGCCGCCGAGGTAGAGGTGCGTTCCTTTCTTGCCGACATAGGCAGCGTCGAACAGCACCTTGCCGGGCAGTTCTTTCTGGAATCCAAAGCTCCAAGACTGCTCGTAGGGAATATTGCGGCTGATTTTCTTGATCGGACCGACTGCGTCGAATCCGATGTCATTGAACGCGCCGAGAGAGTTGCCTGGCGGAGGCGCGACGCCGCAGCTGGTTGAATCGGTGAAAGAACACGACGTGTTCTTCAGGGTGTTGTAAGGAGTCGCGTGGTCGATGTTGAGAGTCGTGAGCCAGGGCGGCTGGATATTGAATCCCTGGTAGCCCCACGGGCCGGTTCCGGCGGCGCCGCTGCGCGGTGTGGAGAAGTAGATGCCATACCCCCCGCGAATCACGAAAGAGCGGGGCAATTGATACGCAAAACCGAAGCGCGGCTGGATGCCTTTGTAAAAAGTATCGTAGTTGTAGCGCTGGTCTGAACCGGCGAACTCCTCGACGCCGTGCAGGGTGTCGAACGTTCCGGGTACGGAAAGCGGCGAAACCACGTTGGGATCCAGCCAGTTCATGCGGTTGTAGCGTTCCGTACGCGGCAACGAGAGTTCATAGCGAAGGCCCAAGTTCAACGTGAGTTTCGGAGTCACTTTGTAGTTGTCCTGGGCAAAAAAACCGAACCGGAAGCTCTGCGTACTCACAAAGTTATTGAATCCTTGTTGGCAGGGAGTGCAACCGCCGCCGCTGTTCTCCGGATTGCCAACGCCCGTGAGGAAGCTCGCAAGTGCGTCTCCTCCTGCGCTGTCATCTGTGACACTCGAGATTTGCGATGTGGACCTACGGTTGAATTCAAAATCGCCGGAGGGCCAGCCCGGCTGGACGAAGTTGATTCGATGCAGCCGACCTTCCGCACCGAATTTCAAATCGTGCTTGCCGCGCAGCCAGCTGACTGCACCGCCGAGATGGTGAGAGTCTTGCCCTTCTCGGAGAATCGCGAAAGGTTGCGATCCGATGGAGGTGTTGTAGCCGTTGCCGAATTCAATGAACGGAATGGTGTTGAACCCGGTATCCAGATACGACGGGAAGCCGGTGCTGGCGTAAAGGTTGCCAAAGTCGGAGAATTCGCCACCCACTCCGTGCGAGAAGTCAAATCCGCGCACCCAGCCGTAGGTAAGTGTCATCACGACGGTGGGACTGAACGTATGCGTGTAGTTGACGGCCAGCACGTGGCGTGTCGGGTCATTAGGCCCGCCGGTGCAGGGATCGGCAAAATTCTTGTAGCAGTTGAAGCCCGACGAGTGGCCATTCTCCTGAGAGTACTTTACGCTCACCAGGTTGCGATCATTGAACCGGTGATCGAGCTTGATGTCCCACTTGTTATCCGAATTTCGCGTGGTGCCGGTCGTGGAAAAGTTGCTGTTTTGCAGATCGTCGAAGCTCTCTGCTTGCCGGGTCGCGTGTGGAAAGAGCAGCAACATATTCGCGGCTACTGGATCGATCAGGTTGCCGGGCTGGCCGGCCACTGGCTGAAATTGGGTTCCAGCGAGCGCCGGGTTGCCGGGACTCACGTAACTGGACAAGTCGTTAAACCGAACGAAATTAGAGCGGACTGCGCCTGGTTCGATGCTTCCGTCGCCTGCCGGGTCGGAGTTGAACGCGCCAGTGTAGGGATCCCAGATCTGGCCAGCAGGATCGGAACAGAGACCCGACGCATTAAACGATCCGCCTTTAAGCGTGCAGATTTCGCTGAAGTTGCCCAGCGCAGTCTGGCCGGCGGGACACGGCCCTGTGCCCCGCATACATTCCGTGGGCACTCCCAGTGTGTTGGAAGCAAAATTGTGCTGCCGTAGGCCTTCGTAATCGAAGAAGAAGAAGGTTTTGTCTTTTTTGATCGGGCCGCCGAAAGTTCCGCCAAAGTTGTTTCTCTTGAGCGGCGGAATCGGATCACCGAATTTATTTGCGAACCACTCGTTTGCGTCCATCACGGAGTTGCGGAAAAATTCGTAGAGGCTCCCGTGATACTGATTGGTTCCCGAGCGGCTGACTACGTTGACGACAGTGCCTCCGGCAAAGCCGAATTCAGCCGTGAAATTGGACTGCTGTACCTTGAATTCCTCGACCGAGTCAACCGACGGCACGTATGGCACGTTCTGAATGCCGCTGTTTTGCTCGAAGTTGGTCGCGCTGGCCCCGTCGATCAGCACGTCGGCCGTCGAGTTCCGGCCGCCGTTCGAATAGAAGTTGATGCCGCCGTTGGAGTTCTTGGCATAACCGAGGTTGGATTCCGTAATGCCAGGCGCTAGGAACGCCAGGTTGGTGAAGTCGCGGTCCACCAGGGGCAGATCGTTCACGAATTTTCTGTTGACGACTTGTCCCGTCACGGCATCTTCCGTCTGCAGATGGACGGAACTTGCCGTCACTTCGACCGTTTCCGAGGCCTGCCCGATTTTCAGCGTGAAGTTGATCGAAACGTTCTGGTTGACGTCCAGCTTGATCGTGTCTTTCCGCTGCGACTGAAAGTTCGTCGCTTCCGCGGTCAGGTTGTACGTTCCCGGTGGAATTTGCCTGAAAAGAAACCGCCCCTCCGAATCCGCGGCGGCAGTGAACGTGAAACCCTTGTCGGCGTCCACCAAAGTCAACTTGGCCGATGGAATCACTGCCGAGGATGGATCGGTAACCGTGCCAGAGATCGACCCGGTATAAAGCTGGGCATTCAGAACCGGGACGCAAACGGCGAGCAGGAGAACGAAAAGTAGTACCTTTTGTATCGCACGATCACGACGAAGAACTGCGCTGTCGCGAAACTTGCCGACAAACCCACACCAAACCATTCTCACTTGTTGACACATGGTGCACACCCTCCGTTTAGCGCGTGGCGGCGTCGAGTCCCCTACTCTTGCTAGTCGAACGAAAAAAGAAGCGAATCGAGAAGCGTCCGCCCCGCTCCATGAAGCATATGAGCTTATTGGCCTATCTCATGGCTGCTGTCAACAGGAATAGTGGCTCCGCGATCTCAGTTTTCCGTTTGCCGCGTGAGCCGCAGGTGACTCGACGTTTTGCTCGGTTTAAATCGATTTATTATTCGAATTTGTAGCTATCCTGGGAGCGCCGGTTTCCAGGAAATTCTGCAGCCGGCCAGAGACTACAAGGGTTTTGGAATCCGTAAGTTACACCGAGGTGGAACTCGCAATACTTACTCAAATAGTCCAGCAACCAAATGTTCTCTGCCAGGAGGGAAGCCAACAACTTGCCGGCGCTTCCTCGCTTAGAGGTAGCTGGAAAACAGGAATGGAAAATTCATAAATTCTCACAGGGTGAGAATCGCTCCGAGCGAGCCTCCCGCCTGGCCGAGAAAACTCTGTCACGGTTTTGCCGTCTCCTCTACCACTTTGTGATACCGTCCCGACGTCAATCCGCTAAGTCTTTGTAGTGTTCCGCTTGGCCAACGAATCTCTACTCGGATGTTGGCAGATTCCGGCAAGCGTCCGAGTCCCACCAGCAAACGCTTGTCGTGTGAGGAAAGATAGCTCGAACCGCCCGTCACCCAACGGACCAGTTTGATTCCACCGACCTCTACGGTTACCTTGGAACCGATTGCGTCGCGGTTGCTTTTTGTTCCCTGCAATTCGAAGCCGATCCAGGCATTCCCTACCCTTAAATCATTTCGCAACAGGACAGGCCGCCCATTTAAGCAGGTAAATACCGCGTCTGTTCGACCGTCGTTGTTCCAATCTCCAATCGCAAGCCCGCGCCCGCTATAACTTTTCTGGAAAGCATCGCCAGCGGATGCGCGAAAATCTTCATACGAAACTCTTCCCGTGTTTCTGAGCAGCAGCGGAGGCTCTCTATATTTCACATCGACGCGTGTGGCCTCGATAGCATCGTTGATATGCCCATTGACGATTAGCAGATCGAGGTTTCCATCGTTGTCAAAGTCGATGTAATGTACCCCCCAGCCCACAAACTTCTTCGAATATCGCGCTAATCCAGACTCCATTGCTCGATCTTCGTACAACAACGAGTTAGTGCGTACCAGCAATGAGTGGTATTGGTCGTTGAAATTGGTAACGACGAAATCAGGTCGGCCATCCGCGTTTACGTCGCCGGCGTCGACACCCATACCTGCTTTGGCGACTCCAGCCAAGTCGTAGGCGACTTCGGCGTCCGCAGCGACGTCTAAGAATGTACCGTCCTTTTGGTTGATCAACAGAAGATTCGGTGAAGCGTCGCGCGCCACAAACAGGTCTGTCCATCCGTCGTCATTCACATCGATCGCCACCAGGCCCAGGGCGCGACCAACCAGCTTGGCGACTCCCGAACGTGCGCTGACATCGGTAAAATGTCCGTTTCCATCGTTGTGAAAAAGCGTAAGCGGCATCCCAGCATAGGATGTCTGGGCACAATAGGCCCGCCGACCGTTGATTTCACACTTCCTTTCGTCCGCAAACGAAAATTGCGCGTAGCTTGTTACGACCAGGTCAAGTAGGCCGTCCCGATCGAAGTCAAACCATGCAGCGCTCGCTGCCCATCGGTCAGCGTTCTTTACTCCCGCATGGTCGGTCACATCCGAAAAAGTTCCGTCGCCGTTGTTGTGGAACAATGCGCTGGATGGGAAGCCAGTCACATACAGATCCGGGAATCCGTCATTATCAAAGTCCGCCACCGCAGCGCCCATACCGTAAAACGAAATTCGATCGACGCCGGCCTTCGCAGCGACGTCGTCGAATTTTCCGTTCCCGAGATTGCGGTACAATGCATTTCGAACTGGCGAGCTGCTCTTTCCGTGGGGCGTTTCCCCTCCATTCACAAGAAAGATATCCAGCAAGCCGTCGCCGTCGAAATCGAGAAACGCCACACCTCCGCCCATGGTTTCAATCAGGAAGCGGTCCGAAGATTCACCCGAAAATTGCCTCCAGGAGATTCCCGCCGTCTCCGTCACATCCGTGAAGACTTGATCGTTCTGGGGTGGCCGGCGTGTCGCATTCGAATCCCGAACACGTGCGGCGCCGACGGTCGTAAGCAGCGCAATCAAGCAAACGGCGAGGTGAACTCGCAGCCGCGCCCTGAACCGCCTCTCTGAGGATGGCTTATTCACTCGAAGCCGCGTCAGAGATCGGCTTGGACGGCTCGTTCGTGCCCTCTTGTTTCAACTTTTCGTAGAGTGAGGTCTCTCGAGCGGCCTCTTCCAGTTGCCCGGCCCGGCGGTAGCCTCGCGCCAACGCAAAATGAGCGCGCGCACTGTCCGGAGACAGCTTTACCGCGTTTTCCAAATGTGTAACTGCAGCAGCCACTCGTCCCTGGCGGAGCGCCAGCTCACCTAACTGCGACTGTGCTTCGGCCATCATCGGGTCATGTTTTGCCGCTGCTTGCAGCAATGGCTCAGCTTGCGACTGAGAACTGGCGTTCCAGTCATTTTCCTTCAATAGAATTTCGGCGAGCTCGACTTCGAACTGGGCTTTTTGCGGGAAGCGCTGGATCGCGTCCTGCAACGTCACCTTTGCCTGGTCGCTCCTTCCGGCCGCGGCCTGCGCTTTGGCGAGGCGACGAACGATTTCTTTGTCATTCCGGTCCAGTTCCATCGCGCGTGAATACGTCTTCGCCGCATCTGTAAACCGTTCCGTGGCAAATTCCACCGATCCCACCAGCGCCAGGGCATGGGCGGAAGTTGGGAACGCAGTCAAGGCTCGATTCGCGAGTTCCAGAGCCGCGGAGAATTTCCTTTGCTCCAGCAACAACGCTCCAAGGTCCAAATAGTTTCTTTCCTCTGTCGGTTTGTACTCTATCGCCTGGCGAAAAGTGGCGATTGCATCCTCGTCCCGATTCCTGCTGTGGTAGCACCAGCCCAGCAATCGGAGAATTTCGTCACTCTTCATTCCGGCGCCGATCAGTCTCTGAAGAATCTTGTCGCATTCTTCGAACTGCTTAGCGTGAAATTTCACTGCAGCAAGTCGATACAACGCTGTATCGTGATCCGGTGACGCCGTGGGAATTGCGGCCAGCAATTTTTCGGCTGTTGCGTAATCCCGCATGTCGTCGGCTACCTGCGCCGCAAGTAACGTCCCCTGCGAACCCAAAGAGCCATTCGCGAGCCCAGCAAGAACAGCGGCCCCCTTCCCGCGATCTCCGGTGTAATAGTAGGACCGCGCCAGGGCCAACGCGGCTTCCGGCTGCTCACGGGACAAGCCTGGGAAGGAAGCGAGCATTGCAACTACCGTTGCGTAGTCGCCGGTGGCTTCCGAAACCAATCCCAGCATTATCCTGGCTTGCGGATCCGCAGGCTCACTCTTCAGCACAATTTTCAGATTTTGGCCGGCTTCGGCGTAACGGCGGAGTTGGTAAAGATTGGCAGCCAGATGCCGGCGGGAATGCAAATCGCCAGGGTTTAGTTTCAACGTCCGTTCAAACAACGGCGTAGACTCCTCGAATTTCTTTTCGATCGCAAGAACCGTCGCCAAGCTCGACAATATCTCTGCATCATCCGGCTTTAGCCGCAGAGCCAGTCGAAGTTCCTTCTCCGAGGCTGGCAGATCCCCGGCCTGCGCCAGCTGCAGCCCACGATCCAAGTGTGCTTCGGCTGCTTCGCTCTGTTTTTGCCACGAATGAACGCGAGGCGGATTCGCGCCCACGACTTGGCCAAGCAGGCAGAGACACAAATACAGGCTAGTGGGAGCGGCAATTTTCGTACAACTCTGTGCCAGAAAATTCATCATGAGACGCTCGCGGCTGCCTTTGCCTTGATCGTTGCATCAACGCCACGCGGCCTTCGAAAAGCTACTGGATCGTTTCGCCCAACGCCATTTTCTGCGAAGCCCGCGGCTCCTGGGACGGCGCGCAAGTTCGCCAGTCCGCGTCAGGGCCGACTGGCCCACGATAACCAAGCTCTCGGGAAATGCGGACGCCCGCTTCTTGCACAATCGGTGCAAGTTCTCGCATTCGCGCCATGGGCATTCGCTTGGCTGGCCCGCTGACGCTAAGACTCGCGTTCACGTTTCCGGAGTGATCCCAGATCGGCGCAGCAACGCACCGAATATGCGGCTCATTCTCTTCCAGGTCAAACGAATAACCGCATCGGCGCACGCGTTCCACCTGTTTTTGCAATTCATCGGTTGTGCTGATCGTGTGCGATGTACGGGACCGCGGTTCGATCTGGCGCAACACCTGCGCCAGATCATCCGGTGGCAGATAAGCCAGAAGGACTTTTCCTACCGCTGTGCAGTACAGCGGCACGGAAATTCCGATACGCGATATAGTATTAGGAAGCTGCGGGGATTCCAGCTTCTCCACGTACACCGCGCGCAGACCCTGCCTGACCAACAAATGAATTGTTTCGCGAGTGTGCTCATTGAGCGCTTTTAGGTAAGGCAGGCTCAATCGCCGGATGTCCAGATGTGACAACGCGAACTGCCCGGTGGAAAAACAAGCTACATCGAGGTAATACTTTCCGCTGTCACTGCATGTGAGAAACCCCGCACTTTCCAGGTTGGCGAGAAAGCGGTACACCGTACTGGTTGGCAATCCGGAAAGTTTCGCCACTTCGCCGGGCATCAGTCCATTCGAAGTCCGCCCAAACAACCGCAGGACCTGCAGGCAGCGCTGCACTGAACCGATGGAGTAGGAACGTCTCGCGGAAAGCCTCATGGTGGAGTGGTCCCCCCCCGAACCCGACTCCCCTCAAACTAAACTGCGGCGATTATCCGACGAAACCGCGGACCTCGCAAGCATCGCTTCGATAGCGAGCATTCAGGGAATTGCGGAGAATGAATAGTCGTACTCGCCGAAATTCGACCAGCCTTGACCGAACGTTGCCTGTGAGGTTCTGCATTTCCAAATTGCTCCGCATTCTTGTTAATCGGCTATTTATCTGAAGCACGATAGCGTGGGTGTGGCCATTCGCAGCACCACATCGCCTTAGTAGGAGACCTCTTCATGCGCAGTCAGATCATCCGCCTTATGGCTTCACTACCTCTTCTCGTGGCGAGCCTCTTCGGCTCCGGTAGTTCGATGGAAACTCTGGCGAAACCGGCGGGTGCCCCGGGATCGAGTGGATACCAAGTTGCCAAAACTATTCCAATTGGCGGAGAAGGCGGTTGGGACTACGTTGCGGCCGATCCGGTTGGCCGCCGGATCTACGTTTCTCACGCCACACATGTAGTGGTGCTCGACGCGGACACACAGGTAAAAGTCGGCGACATTCCGGACACCCAGGGCGTGCACGGCATCGCGATCGCATCGGAATTTGGCCGCGGATTTGTAAGCAACGGCCGTACCAATAACGTCACCATGTTTGACTTGAAATCGCTGAAGACCCTGGGGCTGATTCCGGTGGGAACGAATCCCGACGCCATCATTTTTGACCCGTCCACCAAGCGTGTGTTCGCGATGAACGGACGTAGCGGAGACATTACGGCCATCAACGCCGCTGACGGCAAAGTGCTTGGTACAGTGCCGGTCGGCGGCAAGCTGGAATTCGCGGCGGCCGACGGCAAGGGCACGATTTTCGTGAACGTGGAAGACAAATCCGAACTAGTGCATGTAGACGCCGAGAAATTGACGGTGTTGCATCGCTGGCCGCTGGCTCCATGCTCTGAGCCTTCCGGCCTGGCAATGGACACACAGACCCGTCGTTTGTTTGTCGCCTGCGACAACAAAATGATGGCCATTGTGAATGCGGACTCAGGCAAAATCATCACGACGTTGCCGAGCGGCGAGGGCACGGACGCGAGCGGCTTCGATCCGGAGACCAAATTTGCGTTTACCTCGAACGGCGAAGGCACACTGACCGTGGTACACGAAGATTCGCCGGACAAATTTTCTGTCGTGGAGAACGTCGCTACGAAGAAGAGCGCGCGGACCATGACGTTGGACTTAAAGACGCACAATATCTTTCTGCCAGCTGCGGACTTCGATGCGCCCGTGGCGGGCGAGCGTCGCGGCAAGATGAAGCCCGATTCATTCGTGCTGCTGATGCTCACACGATAGAACTTTCCTTGCTATACTCTGGTGCACGATCGCTGCGCCGTCGGCGCGGCGGCACCAACCGATGACGGCGCACGAATCGTCCTCCGCCAAACGCGCACTCAAGCCACAGCGTGGTCCGCACGCTCCCAAATTCATCGTGATCGAAGGCCCGCTGCGCGTCGGGAAGTCCACGTTGGCCCGCATCCTGGCCGAACGCCTTCACGCGCGGCGCATTTACGACTGCGAAGATAATCCGTTTCTTGGTGATTTCTATAGGGAATCTCCCGGCTCGGCCTTGCGCGCACAAATGTATTTTCTCTTCGAGCGCCAGAAAAGATTGCGCGAAGCCTTGGCCGCGGATTCGCCGGCTCCCTTGCTTTCCGACTTCCTCATGGAAAAAGACCGCATCTTCGCGAACCTCAATCTGGACGATGAAGAGCTGAAACTCTACGAACGCTACTACACAGTGCTTGCGAACGAACTGCCCGCTCCCGACCTGGTGATCTACCTCCAGGCCAAGCCGGAAGTGTTGCGTGCGCGGATTGCGAAAAAAGCGGCGAAGGACGAAAACCAGATCTCTCCCGAATATGTGGAAGAAGTTTCACGGGCATACGAGCATTTCTTTTTCCGCTATGAAGCTTCCGACCTGCTGGTGATTGATACCTCCGAAATTGACTTTGTGGCGCGCAATGAGGACCTGCAACAATTGCTGCGCCGGCTACAGGAACCCGTCAAAGGCACGCAGTATTTCCTGCCACTCGGTGAAAGCAGCTAGACATTCAAGAAATTTGAACCCGGCAGTCAGCTCAAACATCAATGAGCTGTCACCGGCCCTGTCCATGCCAGCCCGTCGGGATTCTTCCCGGTAGCGAGTTCGCCGATAACCTCCAGCTTGTGAAGATCGATCGCCACAACCTTGTCGCGAGCGCTGACGGCGACATAAGCGCGCGAACCATCCGGTAGAATCAGGATGCCGGCGGAGCCACCACCTAGGTTGAACTTCTTGATTTCTTTGTGGGTCGCCACGTCAATCACCGCAACATTTCCGGCGTCTGCCGAAGCACTTTGCGCATTCGGCCCGGCGCCCAAGCCCGAAACCAGAACACGCTTGCCGTCGGGAGTGAATTTGAGACGGTTGGCGTGGTCGACGGAAATGGGAAAAGTCACGCGCGGCTTCTTCGTGGCCACGTCGATCACCGTAACCGTGCCGTCTTGAGCATTGGCCGCCCATATTTCGCGGCCGTCTATGGAAACGTCGAAGCCCTCTGAACCGCGGCCGCTCGCGACATTCGCAATTTGCCAGTCCTTGCGTGGCGTTCCTTGCGGTTGATTGGCCGGAGGTGGCGCTCCACCCGCCGTGGGCGCAGGTGGCGGGCCGGGTGCCGGCGCGACGATGTGTTCGATGATGCTGATTGTGCCGGAGTTGACATTTGAGGTGAAGACGCGGTCCTGCGTTTCGTCGGCGACCACCATGTGCGTTCGCTCCTGCCCGGTTCCCAGAACCCAGTCGATGGCATGCGTGGCCGGATCATAACGGCCGACGACTTTGTTGGTTTCGGCGGTGAAATACAATTTGTTGCCGGAATAGCATAGTCCGTGCGCTGAATGCAGCGCTCCGAGCGAAATGGGCGCAAGCTTTTTTTGCGCCGCGACGTCCACGACCGAAATGGTGTTCAGCTCGCTGCCCAGCCCGCCATAGTTGGAGATGTATGCCAGCTGCCCGTTAGAAGAGACGACAATTTCGTGTGGATCCGGCCCACTGGGAACACGTCCAACGATCTTGAAACTTGTGGGATCGACAATAGCCAGCGCGTTGTCGGACTTTTCCAGCACCAGCAGAGCTGGGGTTGGAGATTGCGCGGCCGCGCCAGCAGGCCCGAGGCTCACAAGCATCGCAGCAGCGAGCGCGGCAGGCAGAACGGACAAGATCAGCTTCACCTTAGATGCAGTCATGGCTGCTCCTTTGTGAGACGCACCGGCATATTACTGAAGCCATGCGCACGATAGGAAGAGGGAGAGTGCGGTAGCCGCGAACCCTGGAACGAGAAACCGGCGCGGCGCATCGAACGATAGCGATGAAACGCCAAACCGGAAACTGGGGGAAAACCCCCTGGATGATTGATTTCCATGCAGGAAAGGAGAGCCTCCCCGGCCGCGCGGATGTCGTAATTGTGGGCGGCGGCTTTACAGGACTCACCGCAGCGGCAATGCTGAAGCGAATGGCTCCAGAGAAAACCGTCGTGCTTCTCGAAGCTGAAAAAGTCGGCAACGGCGCGAGCGGC
>Ga0207641_10001729_pt1 | contig 21090 bp, 15 predicted proteins | sample KBSSwiS62_FD_184306 | JGI IMG/M metagenome (GOLD analysis project Ga0207641, IMG submission 184306) | Switchgrass rhizosphere microbial communities from Kellogg Biological Station, Michigan, USA - KBS Switchgrass S6-2 (SPAdes) (version 2) | ecosystem: Host-associated > Plants > Roots >... | reverse complement strand
CTTTGGCGATCGCGCGGTTGAACGCGAGATAGAGCCCGCGCGCGGGCCATCGCCGGCCATATTGGACGAGCGTCGAGGTCTTGCCGCACCCCGCGCCCGCCGCGACCTTGATCGTGCCCGTGGGCGGCAGATCGAGAATCGCTTGCTGTTCGGGGGTCGGCGTCATCGGAGCGTGATTGCGGTGACGCGGGCATGCGTCAAGTTCGGCCCGGGAGCGGCGCTCCCGTGCGACCGCGATCGACGGACAAGCGATATGGGCAGGCCGGCCATTACCGCGCACCCCTGGCGCTCGCCGCATACCTCCACGATGGGCTCGGAAAGTGACGGATACAGGTATTCAGCTCTCTCCCGCTTTTGCGGAGTGACGGCCCAGGCTCGGGTGCGGAATGGTCCCGACATTCCGCGGATCGTGCCGAGCGCATGATCGACCCGGCGTCTGCGACACACGCCCGCGAAGGCGGGAGAAGTCTAAAGTGGCTGAATTTGGCGTCTATGCCATCCCACCGACGCCGTGATAATTACGATCCTACCTTCGATTGCTTCCTTGTTCCTCGCCGTAATCCTGCGATTTCTCCATATCGGTCGGCTCACGCATTCATGCCAGCGGTGTGGTGGCGCGCAGGATCAGCGCCGCCATCGGCGCGTCGCTTCGGTAGAACCCGTGGGCGGAGGCGCGATACCATTCCTCCTTGTCGCGTCCGGTCAGCAGCAGCAGGTAACCGGCTTGCCCGGCAAGTTGGCGCAGCCAAGCGCGCTGCATCCGTCCATTACCTTTGACGAACGGGTGAACCGCGTCGACCTCGTTGACGAAGTGCGCCGCGCGGCTCGCGAACTGTGTTTGGTCGAGGCCGGTCAATTGTTTTTCCGCGCGCAGTTCGCCGAACAAGCGATCGAGCGAGGACTCGATGGATTCGGACGGGGGGGAACGACGCGGCGCGGCGGCCCATCGGGGTAGGGGCGAAACTCGCCCGCCCATGGGTAGATATTCTGGAAGATAAAAAGGAAAAGATGAGACAAGAATTGGCTGAACGCGATAATATTACAGCGACCATGGCCAAGTTGCCGAACGTAAATGAATCGATCAATTATGCTCTCGACTTGAAAATTAAATGGGGACTCCAATAGAAAGGAAATTCACTATTTGATTTCAATATATTTCTATCACTTAACCAACAATGTTCCATGGGAGAGGATTTTCGACACATCCAAGGGCCAATGGCGCAGCGATCAACCGCGAGAGAGCGCATCCAATTCGGCCAAGGTAGCCTTGTGGCCGACTAAATTCTTATGAAGGTTATCGTGGGTCACTATCACGCAAGGCTCGGCTTCAAGCATATGGATTTTATCGATGAGGATGATAGCGGCAATTGGTTGCACTGCGCTGTTTTCGATCTATTGTGTAGCCAAGGGTTCCTATGGGGATGGGGAACCAATCCTGCCTTCCGAATTGACACCGATAGTGACGATCGATGCGAGGTTGGAACGGCTGTTGCGCGAGCATCGCGTATAATCCTACTCGTCTCCATTCAGGCAAGCGCAGCCTTCAACGACTTTGGTGCAGACGAAATGCATGGTCACTTTCAAACCAACCTTTGATTCGGCTTTCACACGCAATCCGTAATACGGGCCCACTGCGATCTGCATGACATCATCAGCGATCACCTTTACTTGATTGCCAAAATTTGGGCGTTCGCCACGAGAGACGCCACTATCCTTGAATTTCATGTTGATCAGGCCCGTGCGAAATTCCGATTTCGATATGGACGAAAAATCGAAAAACTCCACCGTTTCTGGGTTGATTAGCTTGCCTTTTATGTCGCTGCGACATTCTTTCTCTTCCTGTGACACTTGCGAGCATGACGCACAGACCAATAGAGATGCTAATGATAACACGGCTCGCATAATATCTCTCCATCAAATCGAAAAAGCGCCACCGCGCTATGGCCGCCTGATCATTGAGCGCTCGATCGCTTCGCGCAGTTTCATCACGCGGCGCTTATCAGTGGTGGAATAGGCTTGCGCCTGTGACGATGACGTCATCAAAAATAGCTGATAATGGGTAATGAGCGCAAATTTCCACGCCAGCGCCGTGCAAGCCAAGAAAAATAGGGCAACTGCACCGCTGCCAAAGGTCTTGATTTCAAACCAATGTGTCGCTGTTAGGAGAAATATGATCAGCAGCACCAGAACAGGGGTGATACTGCCCTTCTTCTCCCGCACGTCAACCGTGTTGATTTTATTGATCGCGAATGATTTCGAGCCAAATCGCGCAAAATCCTCGTCAATCGTTATGTCGCCATCCTGATAAACCGCCATTTCAATACCCCCTCGATCTCTGTGTGCGTATCTCGCCCAAAATCGTCGGATTATCAAGGCCAAGTGCTCACGGCGACTCGCCTGTCAGGCTGCTCGTTGTCTCAAGCCAATCCATCTCCGCGATCCTGTGACCGCTATGATGATGGCACTGGCTTATCCCGAGGCACGCTAACCACTGGTGGATAAGCGTCGGAGCATTCATCTTTTATCAAGCCAAGAATATTGCGCCCGCCGCTATGAATAAACCATGCGCCGAGCATTATTAAACAAAATGTAGAGATGTCAGCCTTTACACTTCCTTTGTCTATTAGGTTACTGAGCGCAAGAACCGCAAATGTGGCTACGGCTATTGCGCTTGCAAAATTTGCCAAAAGCTTGATCTGCTCGTTCGCGCGCTTGGCTTCCAACACAGTTGTGGGATTATATTCATTAATAGCAACGCAGAATTTACGAGAAGTCCATGTCATGCCGATAGACAATATTAATCCGTAAATGAATGGGCTGATTTTTGGTATAAAATCTGCCATTGAAAAGGCGAGACTTGCCAATATCATCAAAGTTACCAGGCGAACAGCGACCACCCAGTCATCTGTTTGATTAAGTTCGTTGCTCTTTATCCGCTCAATATTGAATTTCGACCACATTCTGCGCTTCCTAAATATCTCGTGTTCAACCGTTCCCCCACCATTAGCGCGCAAACCGGGAACGTGCCAGCACCAGCACTACCCACGTACGGCGATACCAAGCCACGGCTCATGATCTTTTAGCCGCAACGATGTCACAATCTTGCCGCCAGATCGTGGAGTGGAGCGACCGAGAAAAACGATATGCAGGCACTGAAGCAAGCCAAGCGTGATTGCGCACCCGATCTCATCGAGATGGCCTCTAGCGAACTTGCAACGTGGGGAAGGGTGAGACCATCGTGACGTGCGTCCCATGCAGCCATAGCAGGCGCGGCGATTGTTTCGGCGCACAAGTGGCGATGATGTCCACCGATAAGCTCGGGCGACCCTTCCTCAAAATCCTCGCTGACCGGTTCGTGACTGGTGTCAGACATCCTAAGAAATTCGAAAAGCTCCCGGCTCTTGAGGTGATCGCTCACCCAGCCGAGCGCACAGTGATCCTGATCGACGATGTGGCAACGAGTGGCTGGCATATGGAAGAGGCGTTATTGCGGTTGAGAGCCAAGGGTTTCGTTGCGATCAGTGTGGTATGGTTGAGGGGGACCGTAGACAGACTGTACCGCGCTACCAGATAAAGGCCAGTGTGTAACCACTGGCCTCTATGGATCATTTTGGCGATGCAAATGATAGCATCCGCGTAATGGTCCGCTCGATGCGGTCGGAATTAAAGGAAGACAACGAGGTTTCCTCCTCCGCCAATTTATTTTCATTATCACCAAAAAATAGATCAACGTTTCCATCCATATCGACCTCGATCAACACAGAAATGCGATGGTTGATGACCGGAGTAGAACTAAACCGCAGAACATATGATTTGAAAACCGTATCACTTTCTGGTCGAACGCTTCGTTCAAATGCAATCTCAATGGTTGTCCCTTTAAGATCAGCATTGGTCTTTTGAACAGAACTCGACACAAGTGAAAAAACACCATCCCAAGATGCCTTAAGCTTCTTTAATCTCTTTTCTGTATCCCGCTTCCTTATAGCTTCTTCGCGATCAGACGCTTCTTTTTCGCTTCTCTGTGCTTTGACTCTGGCCTGAAGTCTAGCAATAATTTCGTCCTTCGTCTCAGTCATACTTTCCTCACGGTAACGTTTCTGGGAATGGTCAGTATACAGCCTTGGTGATCGTCAAACAAGCACCCGCGCATAAATACCCGTATGACCGGTAAGCAAGGCTCTCACGATTATAAAGATCTCGCCGGAAAGACCGCAAAGGTGCGTCCGTGCGGAATGCAAGTCACCTTGAGCCACGATCAGATAAACGATGCGCTCGACCGTCTCGCAGCCGGTGACAGCATGCTACACGTGACCACTGATCTCAAAGTAAGCCGTAACGCTCTGCACAAGCGCGCATGCGTCGATTGCGCGTTCGGAGAAAGCCTGAGAATGGCAATGATGATCGGCACTCATGCTTTGCTCGAAAATGCGGTTGACGCTCCATCGGGTGGCGAACATTCAACCGGTTCGGAGCGTCGAGACATTGCCTTCAATTCGCGCCGACGCAGCAATGTCCCGAGTGCGGGACGCGATCCGGACTACGGACATCGGTGCTTCGTTCACCAATCTCCGTGGATGGAGTCAAGCATCGGAATCAGGGGCAGTATATCCATTGGTCGTGGTGGCGACAGAGGGCCATGGCGTGTCGCATTTGCTGCCGAAACTTCTCCACGTGACAGCTGTCTCCCGATTTGAGCCGCAGTCCAGATGCCGCAGCGCATCAATCGCGCTGCAAATCGGCGATGCCGCCGATCAGGTGGAAGGGCCGTTCGAGCGAGGCGAGACTCTCGAACAGCCGGGCGTTGGTGCGCGCGAGGATCGCGGTGCCCGGACGCGGATGCAGTTTGCCGCCGTAGCGCAGCACCTGGGTCTCGCGAGCCGGATTGCCGCGCAGTTTGTGGCGCGGTGGCGTCGAGCTGTGGCGCAGGATGCGATTGGCAAGCCCGGCGACTTCGGGGCCAAAGCGCCAGCTCTGGGTCAGCGGCATTTCGTCGGCGGGGAACGCGTTCATGGCATCGACCGCGCCGCGGAAGCGATAGATCGACTGATAGGCGTCGCCCACCACCACGGTCGGCAGCGCCGCCTTCCTGGCGATCGAGATCAGCACCGGATTCAGGTCCTGCGCTTCGTCGAGCAGCAGATATTCGAATGGGCCATCGATTCGGTGCCAGAGTTCGAAGGCCTTGAGATAGGTGTCGTGGGTGATCGGCAGGTCGTGCTTTTCGAACTTGAGCAGCGTCTTGACGATCTCGCGCGCCATCCTGCGCACCGCCATGCCATGCGATCTGTTCACCAGATTGCAGTGGTCGTCGCGGATCTTGGTGCCGGCGTCGATCAGGAAATTGTCGATCGTGCGCAGGATCGCGCCGCGCACCTGCCCGTCGCTCATGCCGGGTACCGGGTGGATGACGGCATCAAAGGCGCGCAGATGCTCGTGGCGATAGCGGGGGACGAGTTCACCGGTCCGGCGGCCGATGTCGAGCGCGCGATGCGCGAAGCCGTGCGCCGTGCGGGTCTGGATGATAGGCGGGAATTTGCGGCCGGCCTCTTCGGCGATCGCGCGGTTGAACGCGAGATAGAGCCCGCGCGCGGGCCATCGCCGGCCATATTGGACGAGCGTCGACGTCTTGCCGCAGCCCGCGCCCGCCGCGACCTTGATCGTGCCCGTGGGCGGCCGATCGAGAATCGCTTGCTGTTCGGGGGTCGGCGTCATCGGCGCGTGATTGCGGGAGCGCGGGCATGCGTCAAGTTCGGCCCCGGGCTAAATGGGGTCATCGGGGAAGGCGGGATTGCCGGAGCGCGAATGAGGTGAAGCGTTCCCGAATCATGGAGTGCACACGCTTCTTCACCATGGGAACTTCTCCGCGCGTCGGCAGTTTCCGAGGTTGAGCCGCGGTTTTTGTTGCGACGCACCCAAAGCGTTGCAGCGAGGATCGATACCGGTCAGGGGGACTGCATGCCGACGACACTCGATTCCTGGCCGCATGCCGGACCTGCATCTCCCACGGGAACCGTCCGGCGGGCGCGCTGATGCGGGCGGCGGGGGGATGGCGCCGGTCGGGACTTCGGGGCTGCGTTGCCGCACTCGCGCTGTGCGCCGCGACGCCGGCTGTGGCCCAGACGGTGGATCCGGCCAACGACGATGCGATCCTGACCGATCCGAACTTCGATGCCAGCCTGCCGCCGCTCGACGAGACCGCGCCGCCGGATCAGCCGCGGGCGCCGAGCGCGACCGGGCAGGTGGTGCCGAACGACACGCCGCAGATCCCGGAAACCGAACTTGTCGCGCCGCTACCGCCGATCTCCACCTTCGATGCCGATCCCCCCGCCGAGGTCCAGGTCGCCGACGAGAAGGCGCCCGAAATCCCTTATACGCTGGTGATCAAGGGGCTGAAGGAAGTCGATCTCGAAGCGCGGTTCCGCGATCTCTCCGCACTGCTGCAGGACGGGCGCAAGGCCGCCAATGCGGCACAGGTCTCGGCGCGCGCCGACGAGGATATCAAGCTGGCCGAACGGATCCTGCGGTCGGAGGGCTATTATGACGGCGTCGTGACCGCGTCGGTCGATACGCTGCCCAATGCCTCCAACCGGCTGACCGTCACGCTCAGCGCGACACCCGGCCCCCGCTATATGCTGGGTGCGATCACGGTCACCCAGGCGCCGCCGCAACCACGCGCGCTGGCGATCGAGGCGCTGGGCCTCAAGACCGGCGATCCGATCGTGGCGGCGGTGATCCAGAGCGCCGAGGCCAATGTCTCGCTGCGGCTGCCCGAACAGGGCTATCCGTTCGTCGCAGTCGGCACGCGCGACATCCTGCTCGACGAGCGCGACCATCATGGCGATTATACGCTGCCGGTGGATTCGGGGCCGCGCTCGACCTTCGGCGGTATCCGCCTCGAGGGCGATCCGGTGTTCGACGTCAAGCATGTCACCCTGCTCACCCGCTTCGATCCCGGCGACCTTTATGACAGCCGCAAGGCCGACGACCTGCGCCAGGCGCTGGTCGCGACCAGCCTGCTGTCGACGGTCTCGGTCGAACCGGTCCACACCGGCACGATCGCGGCCGACGGCACCGAGACCGTCGACCTGCTCGTCCGCCAGAGCAAGGGTCCGGCGCGCCAGCTTGCTGCGAGCGCCGGCTATGGCACCGGCGAGGGCATCAAGCTGACCGGATCGTGGACGCACCGCAATCTGTTCCCGCCCGAGGGCGCGGTTACCGTTGCCGCGGTCGCGGGCACGCAGGAGCAGAGCGTATCGGGCACCTTCCGCCGCTCCAACGCCGGCCAGCGCGACCGCACCTTCGCGCTCGGCGCCTCGGTCGCGCGGCAGGATTTCGACGCCTATAATGCGCAGACGATCAGCCTCAACGGCAGCCTGTCACGCGCGAGCACGCCGATCTGGCAGAAGCGATGGACGTGGAGCGTCGGCGGCGAAGTGCTGGCGACGCGCGAGACCCGGTTCGAGACCGACGTGGCGGAGCGGACGCGCAGCACCTATTTCATCGCCGCGGTGCCGCTGCAGGTCGGCTATGACCGGTCGAACAGCGTGCTCGATCCAACGAAGGGGTTCCGGCTCGCCGCGCGAGTCAGCCCCGAAGGACAGAAGCGCAGCGGCGGTGGTGGGCTCGATGCCTATGGCCGGCTGCTGTTCGAGGGCAGCGCCTATTATCCGGTCACCGACTCGCTGGTGATCGCGGGCCGTGCGCGCGTCGGATCGATCCTGGGCGCCGCGCGCGACGATATCGCGCCATCGCGGCGCTATTATTCGGGCGGCGGCGGATCGGTGCGCGGCTTCGGTTATCAGGAGCTCGGCCCCAAGGACGTTAACAATGATCCGATCGGCGGCCGATCGGTGACCGAGTTCGCGATCGAGGCGCGCTATCGCTTCGGCAATTATGGTGTCGTGCCGTTCTTCGATGCAGGACGCGTCGGCGAGGGATCGACGCCGTCGCTGTCGGGCATGCGCTATGGCGCCGGCATCGGCGCACGCTATTATACCAATTTCGGGCCGATGCGGGTCGACGTCGCGACGCCGATCGGCCGCAAGCCCGGTGAATCGAAGATCGCGCTCTACATCTCGATCGGGCAGGCATTCTGATGGCCGACGAGACCGCCACCGTCGCGCAGCGCCCTGCCCGCCCGCTCGGCTTGCGGGTCGCCAAATGGATCGGCGTGACGATCGTCGCGCTGTTCGTTCTGGTCGCGGCGCTGGTGCTCGGCATCGACACCGGCCCGGGTCGCGCTTTCATTGTGCGCCAGCTTGCCGGTTTCGAAACCGAATCGGGCATCGCCGTGGCGCTCGACCGGATCGACGGTTCGATCTACGGCAAGCTGCAACTCGTCGGGTTCAAATTGCGCGATGCCAAGGGCGTGTTTCTCGATGCGCCGGCGATCGACATGGACTGGCGGCCCTGGGCCTATACGGGCGGCAAGGTCGACATCCGCGCGCTGACCTCGCCCGAGATTCGCCTGCTGCGCAGCCCCGAGCTGAAGCCGGTGGTGCCGCAGCCCGACGCGCCGCTGCTGCCCGACATCGACCTCGCGATCGGCAGGCTCGCGGTCGAGCGGCTGGTGATCGAGCCGCCGGTGACCGGCAAGCGCCATATCGTCCGCCTCGCGGGCAGCGCCGACATCGCCGACGGCCGCGCGCGGATCGATGCCGATGCCCGCGCCACCGCCGCGCCCGGCGTAGCCGGCGGCGATGTCGCGATCGTCAAGCTCGACGCCGTGCCCGATTCGAACCGCCTGCTGATCGACGCCAGGGTCACCGCGCCCGCCGGCGGCCTCGTCGACAGCTTCGCCGGAACGGGCAAGTCGATCGCCTTCACGCTCGCCGGCCAGGGCGACTGGGCGGCGTGGAACGGCCGCGCGCAGGGCATGCTCGGCGGCAATCCGCTCGCCGATCTGACCGTCACTGCGCGCAACGGCACATTCGGCCTGCGCGGCAAGGCGATGCCGGCGGTGTTTACGGCAGCGCCCGGCGGCACGCCGGAAGCCGCCGCGCAAAGCCCGCTGGCGCGGCTGACCGCGCCGCAGCTCGACATCGACGCCACCGCGGCGCTGGCCGAGCGCCGCGCCGACGTCCGGTTCTCGGCAAAGTCCGATGCGATGATGGTCACCGGCAAGGGCATCCTCGATCTCGCCAACAACAGTTTCGGCAATGTCATGATCGCCGCGGCGCTGCTGAAGCCGGGCTCGATCGCCGACAATCTCAGCGGCCGCGACGTCCGGCTGGCGGCCGTGCTCGACGGGCCGTTCGCGACGCCGACCGTGGCCTACCGGCTGAACGCCGCGACCCTGGCGTTCGGGACCACCGGCGTCTCGGGGCTGGCCGCGCAGGGCCGCGCGACCGTCGACGCCGATCGCATCCTGATCCCGGTCAGCGCGACCGCGCAGCGCGTGACCGGCCTCAACGCCGCCGCCGGCGGCCTGCTCGAAAATCTCGCGATCGACGGCGATCTCGCCTGGTCGAACGGCCGCATCCTCTCGGACAATCTGAAGCTGAAATCGTCGCGGATCGATGCGACCGCGATCGTCATCGCCGATCTTGCCAACGGCAAATATACCGGTGCGATCAAGGGCCGGGTCAATGATTATCGCGTCGCCGGGCTCGGCCGGATCAGCCTCGTCACCGATGCCGAGCTGGTCCAGGGCAAGACCGCCGGCTTCGGCATCCGCGGCGCGTTCCGCGTGACGACGCGGAAGATCGAGAATGAGGCTCTGGCCAATGCGCTGGGCGGCGACGCCGTGACGCTGGCGCGCTTCAACTTCGACGAGAACGGCACCGCGTCGCTGACCGGGCTGACGATGACCGCGCCCGGGTTCCGTATCCTCAACGGCAAGGGCAGCTACAATCTCGACAGCGGCCGAATCGACTTCACCGCCAATGGCGTGTCGCGCGACTATGGGCCGCTGTCGGTGCTCGCGTCGGGCACGCTCGAACGGCCGCTGGTCAATCTGCGCGCCGCACGACCCGGTCTGGGCGTGGGCCTGCGCGATGTCGAGGCGAGCCTGCGCGGCGTTGCGGCCGGCTATGCGGTGGTCGGCCGCGGTCAGTCCGACTACGGCCCCTTCTCCGCCGACCTCACGGTCCGCACCGGCAGGGCGCTCGCGCTCGACATCCGCCGCGCGACCTTCGCCGGCGTCGATTTCAGCGGCGGCATCGTCCAGACGCCGGCGGGGCCGTTCGCCGGTCGGCTCGCGCTCACCGGATCGGGGCTCAATGGCGGCGTGGTGCTGGCGGCGGCCGGCGCCAACCAGCGCGCCGATATCGACGTGACCGCCAACGGCGCGCAGATTCCCGGCGTCGCGCCGATCAGCATCGGCAGCGGCCGGGTTCGCGCGACCGCGATCCTCTATCCCAAGGGTCCGGCGGTGAACGGCGCCTTCCGCCTCGCCGACGTGCGCCAGGGCGACAATATGGTGAGCCTGGCGCAGGGCCGGATCGACTATCGCGACGGCAGCGGCAAGCTGGCGCTGGTCGCCAATGGCCACGCCGGCGTGCCGTTCAATATCGTCAGCCAGGCCGTGCTCAGTCCCACGCGCGTGGTGGCCAATATCCGCGGCAGCGCCAACAACATCGCCTTCAGCCTCGCGCAGCCGGCGGTCGCAACCAAAAGCGGCGCCGACTGGGTGCTGGCGCCGACCACTCTGGTGGTGCCGCAAGGCAAGGTCGAACTCAACGGCCGCTATGGCCGCACGACCGATCTCCATGCGAAGCTGGCCAATATGGACGTCGCGATCGTCCAGGCGTTCGTCCCCGGCCTCGGGCTCGGCGGGCGTGCGAGCGGCACGGTCGACTATGCCGCCGCCGGCGCGGTGCCGACTCTCCGTGCCCGTCTCGACATCAACCGCTTCACGCGCACGTCGGCCTATGTCGTCTCGAACCCGGTCGACATCGCCTTTCTCGGCACGCTCGACGGCAGCGGCGGCGACATGCGGGCGTTGATCAAGCGCGGCGGGGCCACCGTCGGCCGGATGCAGGCGCGGCTCGCCCCGCTCGGCGCCGGGGCGGCGCTGTCCGACCGGCTGTTCGGTGCGCCGCTCTCGGGCGGGATCCGCTATTCGGGTCCGGCCGACGTGCTGTGGACCCTGACCGGCATTGCCGGGCAGACCGTGTCCGGCCCGATCGCGCTCGCCGCCGATTTCGGCGGCCGGCTCGACCAGCCGACGATCACCGGGCTGATGCGTGCGAAGACGCTGCGGTACGAGAACGAGATCTATGGCACGGTGATTTCGAACATCGCGCTCGAGGGCCGCTTCACCCAGTCGCGGCTCGAAATCGTCTCGCTCAACGGCAAGGCGGGCAAGGGCAATGTCGGCGCGCGCGGCAGCATCGGCCTCGACGCCGCAAGCGGCTTCCCGATCGACCTGACCGCGACGCTGGACCATGCCCAACTCGCGCGCAGCGACGCTCTGGGCGCGACCGCATCGGGTACGATCAACATCGTCAACGGCCCGGGCGGCGGCACGATCAAGGGCGATCTCTCGATCCCGCAGGCGCGGTACGAGATCATCCTGCAGGGCGCGGCCGAAGTCGCCGAACTGACCGGCGTGCGCCGCCGCACCGACAAGCCGGGCGCGGCCACGGCGCAGGCCGCCAGCCCGTTCTCGGCCAACTTCAAGCTCGACCTGCGCGTGCGCGCCGACAACCAGATCTTCGTGTCGGGCATGGGGCTGGAGGCGGAATGGGCGATGAAGCTGCGCGTGACGGGGACGGCCAACGCGCCGCAGATCAACGGCAAGCTCGAGGTGGTGCGGGGCACCTACAGCTTCGCCGGCCGCCGTTTCGACCTCGCCGACGATGGCGAGGTGCGCTTCACCGGCGGCGCGATGACCGATCCGCAGCTCGACCTTGCCGCGAGCACGACGGTGGAGGGCGTCAGCGCCACGATCAACATCGGCGGCCGCGCGCAGAACCCGCAGATCAGCTTCACCTCGACGCCGGCGCTGCCGCAAGACGAAGTGCTCTCGCGCCTGCTGTTTGGCAGTTCGGTGACGTCGCTGTCGCCGACGCAGGCAATCCAGCTCGCCGCCGCGCTCAACGGCCTGCGCGGTTCGGGCGGCGGACTCAATCCGCTCGGCAAATTGCGCTCGGCGAGCGGCATCGACCGGCTGCGCGTGCTCGGCGCCGACAAGACCGCGGGCCGCGGCACCGCGCTGGCGGCAGGGCAATATATCTCCAACGACATCTATGTGGAGATCATCACCGACACCCGCGGCTTCACCGCGACGCAGCTGGAGATCTCGCTGTCGAAGACGCTGAGCCTGCTGAGCCAGACGGCATCGTTCGGCGGATCGAGCGCGAGCTTGCGCTATTCGAAGGATTATTGAGCAGCGCATTGTCACATCGGCTTATTGCGGGACTCGCGCTGAGTTCGTCGAAGGCCAGTTATTCGACGGAGCCCGTACCCGCCAAACCAAACAAGAAGAAGTGAGGCTTCGACAGGCTCAGCCCGAACGGTGGAAGGGGGAACGCCATCGCCACCTACTCCGTTCGGGCTGAGCGTGTCGAAGCCTTCTCTTTTCTCACTTGGAGCAGGCTCAGGTTCACCAGGTGACGTACGGCTTCAACGGCGCAAGGCGCGTCCCTGTTGCGCTCGACGCAATCGCGCTAAAGCCGGGCGATGACTGGTTTCTGGGACAAACATATCGTGCCGCGCCTGATCAGCGCGGGCTGCAGTCAGGCGCCGGTGATGGCGATGCGCCATCACGTCGTGCCGCTCGCGCGCGGGCGCGTGCTCGAACTGGGCGCCGGCGGCGGGATCAATCTCGCGCTCTACGATCGCGCCGCCATCGAAACCGTCGTCGGCATCGATCCGTCGGACGAACTGCGCGACCGCGCCAGAGCGCAGATGCGTCCGGAGGATCGCGGCTTCTTCGAGATCGCCAAGGGCATGGCCGAGGCGCTGCCGTTCGCCGACGCGAGCTTCGATACCGTGGTTTCCACATTCACCCTGTGCTCGGTCGACGACCAGCAGCGCGCGCTGGCGGAAGCGCACCGTGTGCTGAAACCGGGCGGTCGCTTCCTGTTCCTCGAACATGGTCATTCGCCCGATGACGGCCCCGCGCGCTGGCAACGGCGGATCGAGCCGGTCTGGAAACATCTGATGGGCAATTGTCATTTGACGCGACCCGTGACCGATGCCGTCGCCGCCGCCGGTTTCGTCACTGGCGCCCGGCAGGGCCGCTACATGGAGAAGGCGCCGCGCTTCGCCGGCTGGGTCGAGTGGGGAAACGCCGCGCGGCCCTGATGCGCTATGATCCCACCCGCCAGGCGTTGCTCAGTCCGGAAGCCCAACCGCCGCTTGCCATGGATGACGGCTGGTCGATCGATGCGGTCGCCGCCGAATGTTCGCGCCTCGCTTATGTCCGCTTCGAGGCGGGCCAGCCGCAGCGCGATCTGATCGCGACAGCCTTGCAGCTGGCGGGTTATGGTCGCGTCGTCTGGTTCCAGGACGATCGCGATCTCGCCCAAGGCAAGCGGCTGATCGCTCCCGGCTTCGGCACAATCGACGCGGCAGGCCGGGCGATCATCGCCTTCCGCAGCACGCAGGCGGATTCGTTTCGCGACATATTGGCGGATGCGCGGTTCGGCCTCGTCAGATGGCCGGGCCAGGGACGCGTCCATAGCGGGTTCTGGACGTCGCTGGCCGGGATATTGCCGCAGATCGAGGCCTGGCTGGCGTCGCTGGAGGTCAGCCGGCTGATCGTGACCGGCCATAGTCTCGGCGCGGCCAAGGCGACATTGCTCGCGGCGCTGCAGGACAATGCCGAGCTGATCAGCTTCGGGTCCCCACGAGTCGGCGACGCCGCCTTCGTCGCTTCGCTCGCGGGTCGCGCGATCCGGCGTTACGTGAACTGCACCGACGTGGTGACGCAATTGCCGCCTGCGGTCGGCTATGCGCATGTCGAGGGGCTACACTATATCGACCATCAAGGCCGGGTTCGCGGGGCCGACGACATGCCGTCGCTGCTGAAGGACCATCTCGAGGCCAATCGCGCGCATCTCGCCTGCCTGCGCAGCACCGACAACGTCCAGATCCGCGGCCTCGCCGATCACGCGCCGATCAATTATGTGTCGGCGGTGCGCGGCGTTCGAACGGGCGCCTGAGTTCGGAGGGTCAATGGCGATCGCACGATTTTCAGGCGCACGATTTTCAGGCGCACGATGTTCAGGCGCACGATGTTCAGGCCGCTAGTCTTCTTGCTGCTCCTTGCCGGCCAGGCGAGTCCTGCCGCGGCACGCGCGCCGGCGTCGCGGGTTCAGCCTTCGGCGGCCGCGCTGGCCGCCGATGCGCGCGGCGATTATGCGCAGGCGCTGGACATGGGACGGGCCGAGATTGCCGCGTGCAAGGCCAAGTGGGGCCGGTCGGCCGCATGTCTGGACCTGATCTCGAAATCCGCCCTCGCCGCGCAATCGGCGGGACAGTATCGGGCGGGCGAGCAACTCGCGCGCGACGCCCTGGACATAGCGCGCACCGAACTTGGCGAAAGCCATATCGATACGGCGCGATGCTACAACATCGTGGCGTTCATGCTGAATGCGCAAGGCCGGTTGGCGGATGCCGAAGTGCTTTACCGGAAGGCCCTGGCGATCGGCCGTCCGATCCTCGGCGACCGGCATCCCGATACCGCCACGGGCTATGATACGCTGGCGCAAAACCTGCATGACCAGAGCCGCTATGCCGAGGCGCTGAAGCTGGCGGTCAAGGGCATGGACATCCGGCGAAAGCGTTTGGGCGGGAAGGATCAAGCGCTGGCGATCAGTTACGACAATGTCGCGATGAATCTCGACGCACTGGGTCAACTGGCCGAAGGCGAGCGCTATTATCGCATCGCGCTCGAGATCAGGCGCGTCGCTTCGGGCGACCGGCATCCCGACATCGCGACGAGCTACAATAATCTCGCAGCCAATCTCGGCGCGCAGGGCCGCCACGACGAAGCCGAGCAGTTGAATCGCCAGGCACTGGAGATCGAGCGCATGACGCTGGGGGAATATCATCCGCAAACCGCGACCAGCTATAACAACCTCGCCGCTGAAATCGTGTGGCAAAGGCGGTTCGCGGAGGCCGCGCCCTTGTTCGCCAGGGCGATCGAAATCCGGCTGCGAACGCTGGGCGAGGATCACCCCGCCACGATCGACGCGATCGGCGCGCTGGCGATGCTGGAATTGCTCGGGCTTCACCGGCCGGCGGAGGCGCTGCCTTTGTTCAGGCTCGCGACCGGTAAGACCCAGGCGCGGATCGTGCTGGCATCGAGCGAACGCGCTTCGACCGACGAACATCTGCGCGGCCTGCCCTTCTTCCGCTGGCACATCCGCGCGGCATGGGACCTCGCCCGGCAACCGGCAACGCCCTGAACGCAGCCCTGCCGCATGCATGCCTTTTCGCAACGGCCCTCCGGTTCACATGTCCATTTTCGTCAGTGGTTCATGACAGCGGCCAGCGCCATCATGATCGCATCGAGACCCGGACCACGAAGGAAGGACCGCAGCCGTTGCGGTCAGGTGCTGACCGGGTCTGACGAACGGGGGATTATATGGCCTATATCGCTTTCTTTGCCGGCAGCCTCATGGCTGTCTTCATCCTTGCCTGGGTCTTCGAAAAGATCCTGTTCCAGCGCATCTTCGACGATCCCGTGAAGGGCAAGACCGTCTCGGTCGCGGCGGCATGGCTGGTCACCGGCACGATCGGCGGCTTCGGTTTCGCCGATGGCGGCCCCTATTTCTGGCCGGCGTTTCTCGCCTATCTGCCCGCGGCGATCGTCCTCGGCCTCCTCGCCTATCGCCGCGGCTTGCGCATCCGGAAGGAAAACGAAACCGCCGACGCGGGTTTCGCGGACCGGTTCGCCTGAGCGGCCGGCGTGATCGGACACGCTATTTCCACGGTTCGATCAGATATTTCTCGCCGGTCGCGCGTTTGCCGTAAGCGGCGATGGTCGCCGGATCGAGCGCCTCGGCCAGCGAGATCGTCGCGCTATAGTGGCTGGCGAAGGTCGTGGTCAGTTCGGCGACCACGCGGGCGCGCAATGCCGCGACGCCGTCCTTGCCGATCCGCATCAGGAACGGCATCAGCAGCCAACCGCTGACGCCCCAGGCGAAACCGAAGGTGCGGACGAGTTCGGTCGGGCGGACGTCGAGCGCGCCGTAGATATAGACCTGCTTGTGCGTCGACGAGCCGTAGCGGTCATAGGCGGTGGCGTTGCGGTTGACCGCGACCTCCATCGCGCCGAGGATCTGACTGGCGAGACGCCCGCCGCCGATCGCGTCGAACGCCAGGGTCGCGCCGGTCGCGACCAGGGCTTCGGTCAGCGTGGCGACGAAGTCGGGCGCGCTGCTGTCGCAGATATGGACCGCACCGATCGCGCGCAGGATCGCGGCCTGCTCGGCGCTGCGGACGATGTTGACCAGCGGAATCCCGTCCGCGAGGCAGATCCGGTTGAGCATCTGCCCGAGGTTCGACGCGGCGGCGGTGTGGACCAGCGCGCTGTGGCCCTCGCGGCGCATGGCCTCGGTCATGCTGAGCGCGGTCAGCGGGTTGACGAAAGCGGACGCGCCCTCGGCCGCGGTCACGCTGTCGGGCAGCGGCAGGCAGTCGGCGGCCCTGGCGACGCGATAATGCGCGTACATCGCGCCGCCGAACAGAGCGACGCGCCGGCCGAGCAGATGCTGCGCCTCGGCTCCCGCGCGCACCACCGTACCGGCACCTTCGATGCCGACCGGCAGCGACTGATCGAGTCGCGCCATCACCGATTGCAGCCGCAATTCGGGTACGGTCGCCGTGACCACCGGTCCTTCGGCATCGCTGCCACCGGTGATCGTCGACAGATCGGCCGGGCCGAGCAGCAGGCCGAGATCCGACGGGTTGATCGGCGCCGCCTCGACCCGCACCACGACCTCGTCGGCCGCCGGTGCGGCGATATCGACGCGCACCAGCGACAGAATGAGTTCGCCGCTCGAACGCACTTCGGTGCGCAGTTCCTGTCCGCTGAGAATGGCTTCGTCGCCCATGGATCCGTTCCGTTTCGATGTGGTTGCGTCCGATGTGCGCCGACGCGGCGCGGACGGCAAGGTGGCGCTTGTGGGCGTTCAATTGCCGGTTCAGGAGCGAAGCAGGATGTCGTCCGGCCCGAACCACAGCTCATAAGTGCCGATCCGGATATCGGAGCGGGCATCATATTTCGCGCTCAGATCCTGCAACCTCGGGACAGGACCCGCGAGTATGGCGGAGATCTGGGCGAGCATCGCCTGGCCGCGCGCGCAGTCGGGCTTCTTCAGGCAGCGGAAACTGCTCGCCGGTTGCGGCGCCACAAGTTCGATTCCCGGTACGGTGATCGCGATGCCGTCGACCTGCCGCTCTGCGATCGCGGCGGCAAAGCGTTTGGCGGCGTCACGCTGGGCCTCATCGGAGATATGGATGAACAGCCGGAGCTGCGCCGGCCGGATCGGCGGAACCGGCGTCGACGGTGCGATCGGCGTCGAGATCGATCCCGGCTGCGGCCTGGTCGTCGGCTCCGCGGCGGCCGCCGATCGATCGGACTGCGCGCCGATCCGGCGTGCGGTCTCCTGCAACGACGCCATGACGGTCGCGTCCGGCACGGTCTCGCTCAGCGCGGTCAGCGTTCGCTGCAGGTTCAGCGGAACGGGCACGCCGGCGGCATCGCAGGTTTCGAGCAGATATTTCGCGGCGACGTCGATCTTCTGAGTCCTGGTATCGAGCGCATTGCGTGCTTCGCTGTCGCCCTTCGGCACGGTGGCGGCGGGGTCGCCGCCCTGCCCGCCGGCCAGCAATTTGTCGGCGTCGTCGAGAATCTGCAACGCCTCCGCCCGGCACTGCTCGCGCGCCTTGGCCTCGCGATCCGCGCGGTTGACCGCCTGCGTGCCCAGGAAGATCGCGACCGGAATCGCCAGGCTGCCGAACGCCGCGACGATCTTCGAGAGAGTTTCGACGCGCGTGAGATCGACCATGACGACTCCTTTATCGGCCTTCAGGCATCCGATTGATATCCGATGCCGAAGGCCGTAGCGCCTTTCAAGGTGCGATGTCAGGCAGTTCGAGCGCCGCGACGAAACCGCCGAGAAAGGCCTGGACCTTGGCGCGGACTGCCGGCTTGAGGCCGGCGAGCGCAGTGCGGTTGAGCGAGACCTTGCCGAGACTGCGGCGCAGCGTCGATTTCGACTTGCTGAGCTTGAAGAACAGAATCTGGGTGATGGTCTTATTCGCGGTCAGCGCGAACGCCATCACCTCGGCGAACAGGCCGCCATCTGCATCCTGGCGCACGATCGTGAACTGGAAGCGCCCGATATCGGCGTGCTGGCTCTCGCGATGGAACAAGGTGATCAGCGGCGAACCCGCGTTCATCGATTTCAGGCTTTCGAGCGCCAGCTTGACCAACGCGACTGCGCCCGGAACCGGCCCCAGAAAGGCGGTGACGACCTGCAGGATCGCCTCATGCACTTCCATTCCGTCGGTCTTGATGTCGTATTTCGCGGTGTCGCGCATCTGCGTGACCCAGCCGAGATTGGCGAGCACGTCGAAATAGGCATCGAAAAAGGCGATCGGATCCTTGTTCGTGCCCATCTTCTGCTTGGCGGCGAGTTGTGCGAGCAAGGCAGAATCCGAAATCGCCTCGCGGAATTCGGCCTCGACGCCGCTGTCGAATGACAGCACGTCCGAACCGACGACCAGCGCCTGCTGCTTCGCCGCGTCGAACGCCAGATCGGGCGCGTCGGCGGCGAATGCGCTCGCGGCGGGCAGCGCCATCCGCGCGACATAAATCCTGGCATCCGTCAGATCGAAATCTTTCGTCATGCTGCTTTCCTCTTCCTCGCCGGCCGCTTCCTCGCCGCTGCGCGCCCGGCGGCTTTTGCGGCTGTGCCGTCATAAATGGTGTAGTCGACATAGAGTGGCGACGCCTCGTCGAGCGCCAGGGCGAAGTCCGGCTGCAGCCCAAAGGCCGCAACGTCGGCATCGCCGTCCCAACGGCGATCGCCGCGGATCAGCCGGCCGCCACAGCGTTCGAGCAACGCCGATTTGACATCGGGATTGGGCATCAGCCACCCGGGCGGCGACTTGCCCTGTTCCCGCGCTTCGTCCTCGACGGTCGAGACCATCGCCACGAGGTCGTGCCGCGTCATCATCATCACGCCCTTGCCGCGCAACGTGGCGTTGTGGCTGCCATGATGGCCGACCTTATAGAGCCGCGTCCGGTTGAGGATCGCCTCGGCGGTGATCGGGCCGCTGCCGAAATCATAGGGCTGATCGTGCCACGACAGCCAGTTGCCGACCTGCGCATCGGCGGCGAACAGCATGAAATTGTCGTCGGGCAGGCGGAAGGCGAGCACGAGGCTGGTATTGTTGGTGTCGCTGTCGAGCTTGAGCGCGAGCGACGAGGCGGTGTGCAGCCATTCGCCGTCGATCCGGCGAAAGCTCTGGTCGCGCTGCTCGTCGTCGCTTGTGGCGAAATAATGGTCGTAAAACCATTTGCGTGGCGGGTCCGTCGGGTCATCCCAGCGCGGGTCGTTCCGGCGGGCCGTGTCGCCATCGCCCAGATCGACCTGCAGTCCATCCCAGTAACGCTGGGGAAAGGGCGAGGTGAAATCGATCTGCGCCAGCCCATCCTGGGTCTCGTCGACCGCCAGCAGCGAATAAGCGAGGAACTGTTCGTCGAGACAGGTTTCCTTGTCATCGCCCCGCGACGGCATGTCCTTGAACAGTCGCGACTCCGCCACCGGCGGGCCGAGCACGGCGGCCGGCAGCGCCGCGCCGCCATCGGGTTCGGTCGGCGTGTCGAGCACCATGCCCGGTTTCAGATAACGGACGTTGCGCGCCTGCTGCTTCAATTCCTCGAGGATGCGCCGTCCGGTCAGGCGGCCGCTCGGGGCGATGCCCAACGCGCCATCTGCATCGTCGAACGGACCGATGAAGCCGTCGAGTCCGTCGACCAGAGTGGCGCTGGTTCGCCTCGTCGCGCTCGCGCCCAGCGCCAGCGCAAAGCGCGCGACCGCCGATTTCCGCTGTTCGAATGCGGTGCGCAGCCCGATGGCATCCTTGTTTTCGGGATCTTCGGTCCACGCCATCCAGAGATTGCGGTAGGTGATGCGGTCGGGGTTCAGCAATATGTCCTTCGCCTGCGCGAAGCCGCTGATATGATCCCAATGTTCGTGCGTGATGACCAGCAGGTCGATCACGCCTTCGCACGTCGCGACGATGTCCTCGGCGACCGCGATCATCCGGTCCTTCGCGTTCTTCAGTCCCTGCAGCAATCCGCAATCGATCAGCACATGCCGGTGCGTGCCGTCCGCATCGGTGATGCGGATCAGGAAACAATCGCCGAGCAGGTTGCGATACATGCGCACAACGATCTTCTCGGCGACGATCTTCGCGGCGATGCTCATCTCACGCTCCGGTGCATGAAGGCGAACGGCTCGTGCTCGGCCGGATCGACCCGCCCGGCAAAGCTGAACGCATCGGGATCGCCGAGCAGGAAGGCGCGCTGGCGGGCGAGCCGCCGCTCGTCACGGATGTTCTTGCGGATCACGCGGCGGACGCGGCCGTCATGGAGATCGACCAGCAGGGTCGCGCCGCCGCGGAATTTGAAATCGGGGTCCTTGCGCAGCGGATCGTCGCCCGGCATCCGGCCGGCATCGGCCTGCGCCTGATCCTCGGCGCGGAAATAAGCGCGTCGGGTCTGGGTGACCTGCACGACCAGTTGCTGCAGCATCTGTCCGTCGGGTCCCTGCCGGCGCGAAATCCGCACGCTGTGCACTTCCACCTTGGGCCGGCCGGACGGACTGCGATTGATCGTCTGCGGCGCGGTTGCGTCGAGCAGGTGAACGCCCAGCAATTTCTCCCAATCCGGGTCGTTGGGATCGGGTTCGACCAGCCAGTCGTGCATCACGCGCTGATTGAAGCGAACGATCAGCATCGACATGTCGCGCAGGTTGCGATGCCCGACACGATCCTCGTCGATCCCCTTCACACCCGAGTAGGCTTTCGCACCCGAAAAACTCTCCGCGTAGAGTTCGGGATATTTCGCGGCCATCCGCTCGACGCCGGCGAACGTGACGTTGAGCTGCAGCCGGCCGAGCA
>Ga0207641_10001724_pt1 | contig 21127 bp, 17 predicted proteins | sample KBSSwiS62_FD_184306 | JGI IMG/M metagenome (GOLD analysis project Ga0207641, IMG submission 184306) | Switchgrass rhizosphere microbial communities from Kellogg Biological Station, Michigan, USA - KBS Switchgrass S6-2 (SPAdes) (version 2) | ecosystem: Host-associated > Plants > Roots >... | reverse complement strand
CGACGACGTCGTCCTGCTCGATACGCAGCCGCCGTTCCTGCCGGGCCTGCTCCGCCCGCTGACGGTCGACCTGTGCCGAGATCATGATCCGGCGATGCCGGCGGTCAGGATGTCCGCTTATGCGTGGACCAGCCGCACGGTCGGCTGGCTTCGTCCCTGCCGCGCGCGCGCCGCGCTGCAGATGGTCCATGACTCGCTCGCGCCGGCACTTGGCCCGCCGCAGCCGAAGAACAATTCGAACACCTTTGGCTGGCGCTGGGAATTCGGCCTCGCCGCGATCGATGCGATCTGTTTTCCGCCGCGGCTGCAGACATATCGCGGCGGCAATTCCGTCCATGACGCCGAACCCCGCGCGGCCACGGCATGCTATTTCGGCATCGAGACCGGCTATCGTCCCGCCTGCTCGGACGAAGAACGGCGCTGGATCGACGATTTCGTCGCCGCCTTCCGGCTCGACGATCGCATCACCGCCGCCGCGGTCAACGGCCGCCGGGCCTATCAGCATCTGCTCGAATATGTTCGCGCGCCCTGCCCCGGCTTCGAACGCACGCTCGGCCGCCTCGGTCGCAGCGCCGACGGCAGGGCGCTGATCTTCACCACCGACCAGCTCTACATCGTACCGACATCGCATATCGATCATGTCGACGTCTCTCGCCTCGAACAGGGGCGCGGCGGTCCGGCCTGCGGTCTCGCCCGGTTCGCCCTGCGCGGCGATTTCGGGGGACGCGCGCTCAAGCAATTGCAGTTCGCCGATGCGCCGGGGGCCGACGGCATCAGCGATCAGGCGGCGCGGATCGCCGACTGGCTGGGCGTGCTGTGCGTGCTGGGCGATTATGACACGTACGACTGACACCATGCGATTGCCGTCCTCGCGACGATGATATACAATCCGTATGTATATCCAATGGGAGCAATCCGATGCGTATCGCCAGATGGGGCAACAGCCTCGCCGTGCGGATCCCCGCCAGTCTGGCCGAGGCACTCGATCTCAAGGAAGGCGATGAGGTCATCCTCGAACCGGCCGAACCCGGTCACCTCACGGTCGCGCGCGACCCGAAGCGCGAGGAGGCGCTCGCCCGCATTCGGGCAATGCGCTGGCCATTGCCCGAGGGCTACAAATTCGATCGCGACGAAGCCAATTCGCGCTGACGCATGGCGGAACGCGCCTTTCTCGACACCAATGTCGTCGTCTACGCGTTCACCGAGGATCGGCGCAGCAGCGCTGCGCAGGCTCTGCTCGCGCGCTCGTTCACGATCAGCGTCCAGACACTCAATGAGTTCGTCAACGTGGCGCTGCGCAAGTTGAAGCGAAGCTGGCGGGAGATCGACGATGCCTGTGCGCAGATCATCGCAGCCGCATCATCGATCGAACAGCTTGATCTCGCCTGCCACCGACGCGCGATGACGTTGGCGCGACAGCATAAACTGGCGATCTTCGACGCCCAGATCGTCGCATCGGCGCTGCAGGCCAACTGCGACACGCTTTACAGCGAAGACATGCATGACGGCCTCGTCATCGACGGCCGCCTGACCATCCGCAATCCGTTCGCCGCCGCTCGATAGAAAAGGAGTTCCGCCATGGACGCCCCGCTCGACAGTTTCCGATCCTCGACCTGGGGCTGGCTGCGCGGCACGTTGCTCGGCTGGCTGACCTTGCTGCTGTGCCTCGTCGGCGTTGGCCTGCTGATCGTCGTGTGGAAATGGGTAACCAACCTCGCGACGACCTACGAGATCACGCCCGACCGGCTGATCCTGCGCAAGGGCATCTTCGTCAAGAGCATCGACGAGATCGAACTCTACCGGATCAAGGACATCCGCATCGATTTCACGCTGATCAACCAGTGGGCCGGCATCGGCACGATCACGATCACGTCCAGCGACGAGACCACCCGCGACGCGCCGCTGGTGATCGCCGACATCGACGACGCCCGGGCCCGCCGCGAGACACTGCGCCTGCTGGTCGACACCGCGCGCCAGAAGCGCCGCGTGCGCGAGATCGATGTCGGCCATGAGGATCTATGAGGGCGCCTACCGGTTCCGTCCCTGGAGGATCAGGTCCGCGGCCCGCCACGCCGACGCCATGATCGGCGCATTGGTGTTGGCGGATACCATTGCCGGCATGATCGATCCGTCGACGACGCGCAGTCCATCGACGCCCTTCACGCGCAGCCGCGCGTCGAGCACGGCGTCGGGGAAGTCGCCCATCCGGCATAGCGCTTGAAGATCGCGCTTGGCCGCTCCTTGAGCTTGCCCGGCGGCGGCACCAGCCCTTGTCCGTTGGATTCGACATTTTCGACCATGCGGTCGCCGATGTGCAGGCCGAAGCACCCGTCGGGGCCGAGCTTGCGCGCGACCAGCCACGCCGCGTGCAGTTCGGCGGGCAGATAGTGCTCCATGAAGTCGAAAAAATCGCGCCCGTGGATATGCGAATCACAGTCGCAGATCGGTCCCGTATAGATCGGCTGGTCTCCACCGATATGCCTCACTTCGGCCATCCATAGTCCTCCGCATATATCGTAGCGTGGCCGCCGCCGGTGGCCGAAGCGCAGCATTATGCGATCCGGGGAGACCGCACGAGGCGGGCGGCAACCGTTCATATCCGCGATGTCTTTGCGGGCGCCGGCTTTCAGGGGGCATTGGTAGCATGCGCCCCTGGCCCGCGGGCATGGGCTGGAAACGAGCATGCCGGCAGGGCTCGCCGGGTTTCACCGAGGCGGCGGCGTGCGCCCGGACGGTTGCAGCTGTGGCGCTGGCGCTACGGCATGAGGGGCGGAGTTGCAGGCTTGCTGCCATGTCCTCCATGGCCGTGATGCATGAACAGATGCATCAGCGGGCATGCGAGAAACAGCAGATAGGGCAGGACGCCGAAGATGTGGCCCATATGCTCACGGCCATAGAAAAACAGCATTGCCGAGACTGTCGCCACGGCCAGCATCATAACAAATCCGCGCACTTTCATAAATTCACCAATTATTGTTCACTGTGCCGCGAAACATTCCGTATCGATCATTTTTCGTGCTGATGATCGGCCGGAGATGACGGCTTCTCCTTCATGCACGTCTTCATCATGTCAGGTGCCGTTGCTCCACCCATCATGTCTTTACCATGCATATTCTTTCCCAGCATCGACATGCGCCCCTGAGATTGAACCGCACCGGTGGCAGGCGCCCGCGCGCCCATCATCGGGCAGTGCGGCCCGGACGCGCCGGGAATTGCCGGCGCCGGAGCAGTCGCTGCGGGCGGGGGTGAGGCGGGTGCGGCCGCAGGATGGTGCGCGGCGTGGGGATCGGTCTGCGCGACGGCGGGTGAAGCCATCATTGCGACGGCCAAGCAATATGCCTTGAGGGGGAATGTCATGAGAATATCCTTTCCGAATTGCCTCGACCGACATGGTTCAGCGTTGGAACCAGCGACCCGTGAGGTTGAAGAAGGCGGCGAAGAGCGCGCCGGCGAGCGCGCCGAACAGGAGCGCCGCGCAGATCCCGGTTGCCAGGCCGGCCAGCGAGGACGGCGCGGCGGCCGTGAACAGGCGGATGAAGGCATGGCTTGCGGGTCCGATCCCAGCCCATGCGGCTGCCCAGCACAGGACGAAGACCACCGAAACCGCTCCAGCGCCCGCAACTGCACACTGCGCGACATTGACCTTTGTTCTTGCGACCATGACCGCCCTCCGTCCGTCGGCAACCTTATTCGTCAACGCAGGTGGGGGATTTACGTAAAGCTACTGATCGAAACACGACGCGGTGCGCGAATGTTCCGGCGATGCTCATCGCCGGTCCCCGGCGCCATGATAGCGCTCTTCCGGACGATTTCAGTATCGGACCATCGACACACTGCCTTTGCGTATTGATACGGAGTGCAAGCAGGCGGGGTTGACCTTAACACGATGTCAGACCCTAGATGGTGGGGCGTCGAAAAGGAATCCCGCGATGACGCACACCAAACATGCCGCCCACGGCCATCACCACAGCGGCCCGAAACCGGGCCCGGATCAGGTCAGGGCCCCCGTGTGCGGCATGGCCGGGATGACCCATGATTCTTGCGGCGTCGGGGCGCCGGCGCCCACGCCGGAGGCGTCGGAGGGGACGATCTGGACCTGCCCCATGCATCCTGAAATCCGGCAGGATCATCCGGGCGCATGCCCGATCTGCGGGATGGCGCTCGAGCCCGCCATGGTGACCGCGGACGCCGGCCCAAGTCCCGAGCTCGCGGACATGACCCGCCGATTCCGGATCGGGCTGCTCCTGGCGCTGCCCGTATTCGTGCTCGAAATGGGCGGCCACATCTTCCCGGCGCTGCACCATCTGGTCCCGATGCGGATCTCCGCCTGGATCCAGCTCGTGCTCGCGACGCCGGTCGTCTTGTGGGCGGGATGGCCGTTCTTCGTGCGCGGCTGGGCTTCGATCCGGACGCGCAATCTCAACATGTTCACCCTGATCGCGATGGGAACGGGCATCGCGTGGATCTACAGCATGGTCGCCACGCTGGCGCCCGGGGTCTTCCCGCCAGCGTTTCGTTCGGCGGACGGCAATGTCGCGATCTATTTCGAGGCGGCCGCCGTCATCACCGTGCTGGTGCTGCTGGGACAGATCCTCGAGCTGCGCGCGCGCGAGCGCACCTCGGGCGCGATCAAGGCGCTGCTCAATCTGGCACCCAGGACCGCGCGGCGCATGGCCGCGAGCGGAGATGAAGAGGAGGTCGGGCTCGACCAGATCGTCGTGGGCGATCGCATCCGGGTCCGTCCGGGCGAGAAGGTGCCGATCGATGCCTTGGTCGAAAGCGGCCGTTCGTCGCTCGACGAGTCGATGGTGACGGGCGAATCGATGCCGGTCACCAAGGCGGCGGGAGACATGGTGATCGGCGGCACGCTCAATCAGACTGGCGCGCTCGTCATCCGTGCCGACAAGGTCGGACGCGACACGATGCTGGCGCGGATCGTCCAGATGGTCGCGGCGGCGCAGCGGTCGCGCGCGCCGATCCAGCGCATGGCCGATCGGGTCGCGGGCTGGTTCGTGCCGGTGGTGCTGGCGATTGCCGTGCTGACCTTCGCCGGTTGGGCGATCTGGGGGCCGGAGCCGCGCTTTGCCTATGGGCTGGTCGCCGCCGTGGCAGTGCTGATCATCGCCTGCCCCTGCGCGCTCGGTCTCGCGACGCCGATGTCGATCATGGTCGGTGTGGGCCGCGGCGCCGGGCTTGGCGTGCTGATCAAGAATGCCGAGGCGCTCGAGCGCATGGAGAAGGTCGATACGCTGGTCGTCGACAAGACCGGCACGCTGACCGAGGGTCACCCATCGGTTACGCAAATCGTCGTTGCCGACGGTTTCGGGGAGGACGAGCTGCTACGGCTTGCCGCCGGGGTGGAGCGCGCCTCCGAGCATCCGCTGGCCCGCGCGATCGTCGCGGCGGCGGGCAGTCGCGGGATTGCCATTCCCGAGGTCGCGGACTTCGATTCCCCGACCGGCAAGGGCGCGCTCGGCACCGTGGACGGCAAGCGCGTGCTGCTCGGCAATGCCGCGTTTCTCGGAGAACATGGCGTCGAGACCGCGCCGTTGGCCGCGCAGGCCGATGCGCTGCGCCGTGACGGCGCAACCGCCATTTTCGCCGGGATCGACGGTGTCGTCGCCGGCATTCTCGCCATTGCCGACCCGATCAAGCAGACGACGCCCGAAGCCTTGGCCGGCCTGCGTGCCGAAGGCATCCGCGTCGTGATGCTGACGGGCGACAATCGCACGACGGCGGACGCGGTTGCACGGACGCTCGGGATCGATGAGGTCGAGGCCGAGGTGCTGCCCGATCAGAAGAGCGCGGTCGTCGAGCGCCTGAAGCGTGAGGGGCGGATCGTCGCGATGGCCGGTGACGGCGTCAACGACGCGCCCGCGCTCGCCGCCGCGGAGGTCGGGATCGCGATGGGATCCGGTACCGATGTCGCGATCGAAAGCGCGGGCATCACGCTGCTCAAGGGCGATCTGACGGGGATATTGCGGGCTCGTCGACTCAGCCAGGCGACGATGTCGAACATCCGGCAGAATCTCGTCTTCGCCTTCATCTACAACGCAGCCGGCATTCCGGTGGCGGCCGGGCTGCTCTATCCGCTGTTCGGCATCCTGCTGTCGCCGATGATCGCGGCGGCGGCGATGGCGCTGTCGTCGGTGAGTGTCGTCACCAACGCGCTCAGGCTCAACCGGCAGTCGCTATGAACATCGGCCAGGTCGCGAAGGCGAGCGGCGTCTCGCAGCGCATGATCCGCCATTATGAGAAGATCGCGCTGATCCCGGTCCCGGCGCGCCGGGAGAGCGGCTATCGCGATTATGCGGATGCCGATGTCCATCGGTTGCGGTTCATCGCGAATGCGCGCGATCTCGGCTTTCCGATCGCGGACATTCGCGCGCTGCTCGATCTCTGGACCGATCGCCAGCGCGCCAGCAGCGAGGTCAAGGCCATGGCCGAGCGTCGCGCCGCCGACCTCGGCCGGAAGGCCGCCGCGCTGCAGGCCATGCAGACCACCTTGCTGGCGCTGGCCGCGCACTGCCAGGGCGATCAACGACCAGACTGCCCGATTCTCGATGAACTCGAACGATAGGGTCGACCACTTGCGTTCCGGCATGCAAAGCGGCCCCATAGCTGGACGAAGGCCACCGAGGACGCACGCGCTATGACGAGCATGAACATCCGGACGATGCGGCCCGAGGAGATCGCGATCGCCGTCGACTGGGCGGCTGCCGAAGGCTGGAACCCGGGCCATGCCGACGCCGCCTGCTTCGCCACGGTCGATGGCCAAGGCTTCCTGATCGGCGAGATCGACGGCGCGCCGGCGGCGACGATCTCCTGCGTCAATTATGACGACAATTTCGCCTTCCTCGGCTTCTACATCGTGCGCGCGGATCTGCGCGGGCGCGGCCATGGGCTGGCGATCTGGAACGCCGCGATCGCGCATGCCGGCGGACGCGTGATCGGGCTCGACGGCGTGGTGGCGCAGCAGGCGAATTATGCGCGGTCGGGGTTCGCGTTCGCTTACCCAAATATCCGTTACGGCGGCACCGCCACCGCACCCGGCGCCGCGAACGCCGGCATCGTCGCGCTGGCGGACGTGCCGTTCGCGGCGATCGCGGCGGACGACGCCACATTGTTCCCTGCCCCGCGCGCCGCCTTCCTGCGGGCCTGGATCGACGCGCCGGGCCATGTCGGCCGCGCGCTGATGCGCGATGGCCGGCTGGCGGCGTGGGGCGTGATCCGTCCCTGCCGGACCGGGCGCAAGATCGGCCCGCTCGTCGCCGACGACCGCACCGCCGCCGAGGCGGTTTTGGCGGCACTGCTGGCGGAGGCGGGCGGCGGCGAGGTGTTTGTCGACGTTCCGGCCGTCAACGCGAGGCTGTCGCGCTGGCGCGGGACCTTGGGCTTGCGCCGGTGTTCGAGACCGCGCGGATGTATACCGGGCCGATTGCGCCGTTGCGGCTCGAGCGGGTGTTCGGGGTGACCAGCTTCGAGCTTGGGTAGTGTGTTTTCGCTCCCCCTCACCGTCATTCCCGCGCAGGCGCATAGGCGCTGACTTGAGGGCATGTCACGGATTCCTTCCCCCTTGATGGGGGAAGGTTGCGCAGACTTAGGTCCGCCACTTGGCGGGCCTTAGTCAGAGCTGGATGGGGGTGATGTTCGGCGTAGAGCCATTCGCCAAACATCACCCCCATCCAACTGCGGCTAGGCCCGGCTTCGCCGGACCAAGCCTCCGTATCCTTCCCCCATCAAGGGGGAAGAAAAGGAAGAGCATCCACAGCCACGCTTGCTTAGTTCTCCTTAAAGTCAGCGCCCATGCGCCTGCGCGGGGATGACGGTGTGGGGGCGTGGGCAACGCGCCAAGACTCACGCTTTTCCGCCATCTGGCACATTAATTCAGCGCATGGACTTCCACTCCCGTTACCCGAGCGGCTCGCCCTGCCGCCCTTCCCCGCCGCTTCGCATCCGAGCCTTGAGCGACGCGAGCAGCGCGCGCCAGTGGTCCACCTGCCGGCGCTGGAACAGCAGCAGGTCGAAGCCGTGCCGGGCGACGTGCTTCTGCGGAATACTATCCCATCCACGATGCTCGACCGTGACCCGCGTCTCGTCGCCGACTGCTTCGAACCGCACGTCGAGGTCGGTCGACTGGCCGGGCGCGAAGCTCGCCTGGCGCCATGACAAAGCGAGCCGTTCGCCGGGCTGCCAGACGGTGATGCGGCCCACCTCGAATTCCGAGCCATCGGCCAAGGTCGTGACGAGCCGCCCGCCTTCGCCCGGTTCGAACCGCAGGGCGCCGTCGCCGCGCGGGGTCAGCATGAACAGCGGGTTCTGCACCCACCACAGGCCGATATCGTCGGTGAAGGCTTCGAACGCCCGCAGCGGCGATGCGCCGACGCGAAGCGAGACGATCACCGACGCCGTCATCGGTCCTGCTTCTCGACATGCGCCTTGAAGGCCAGCAGCTGTGCCGCCCACATCGCTTCGGTGCTGGCGAGCCAGCGCTTCAATTCGGTCATCGCCCCATCCTTCAACGCATAGATGCGGACGCGCGCGTCGAATTCGGGATGGCTCTCCTCGACGAGACCGCAGGCCTTCATCAGCCGCAAGTGGCGGCTGACCGCCGGCGCCGGCAGGTCGAGCGCGCTCGCCAGCTCGCCCGCCCGGCGCGGCCGCTCCCCAAGCAGCTCCACCGCGCGGCGGCGATGCGGGTCGGCGAGCGCCGCGAAGATCCGGTCGACCGACGCGCTCAATCGAGCCGCGCCCGAGTGGTCAACCCGCTCGCCTTGTCCCATTCGTCAGACGTCATCTTCTGCACGGTGACGCCGAAGGTCCAAATATGACCCTCCGGATCGGTCGCGCGATAGGTGCGATCGCCGTAGAATTGCGTGTCCGGCTCTTGCAGGATGTTCGCGCCGGCATCGCGCGCATGGGCGCAATGGGCGTCGATATCCTCGCCCTCGGCGAGCTGGACATGGACCGACTGCGTGTTCTTGCCGCCGATCGATTTCGGGCTCTTGTGCTCGTCGCTCCACTCGGTGCCGATCATGACGACGGACTCGCCATAGGTCATTTCGGAATGGGCCAGATTGCCGTCGGCATCGAGGATGACGAAGAGCGGTTCGAAGCCGAACGCGCCTTCGAGCCAGCGATAGGCGGCCTTCGGATCGAGATAGGACAAGGCGCTCGAAAGCCCTTTGGGACGATAGGGGTCGGTCATGGGGGTCTCCTGTCTCCGGGAATCGACTCGGTTGGCGATAGTTAGAATATTTGTCGAAAAATGCAAATATTATCGGTGTTGTGATCGGTGGTCGCGGGAGTGAGGGTCGTCCTGGACCCGCGATGTCGCGTTGGTGATGCCGCGACGGTTATAGGGAGGTCAGCGATGATGGGCTGTCATTCCACGCGAATTGGACGCCAATCCGTATCGTACAACCCCTATGCATCGCGGGACAGCCTGAGCGCCCCGATCGGGTCGAGCATGTCGATCAAGCGCCGGAGAGAATCACGACAGTCGGACGCTCGCGATCGTGAGCGGGCCTCGCGGAGATCGCTCGTGCTAGCGTCGCGCGCAGTCACGCGATCTGTCGGCCGGCTTGGGACGAGGGACAGCGAGTTGCGCGCCAGTGCCCTCGATCGGTGCTGTAGCAATTGGAATTGTGGGCAGCGATCGGATCAATTTATCGCGATCCGAGCTTCAACATGAACGCCGCGCGGCGGGCGCGATGCCTCGATCCGTACTGTGGCCGCCGCTATTGCGGCTGCCCGACTGCCGAAACCGGCGTAAGGAGACCCGCAGAAAATATCGAATCCTCCCCTTTGAGGGGAGGTGGCCAGCGGGTTGGATTTCCCCCGGCAATCCAGGATCGTGCCGAGGGCACGATCGACCCGCTCGCCCCGAAGGGCTGACGGAGGGGTGGCAGGGCTTCCGGAGTTGCTCCAGTTTCTGCGCTTTTCCGGACGTTGCGAGCCCCTCCACCACCCCCTTCGGCGGCGACCCCCTCTCCTTCAGGGAGGATTGAGTTCGGCGTTTCGAAGCGATTATTTCTGCGCATGTCCTAACTGCGCCGGCCGCGCCGCTGGACGGTGCCGCAGTGACGATCAAGGGCGCAGGCACCACGGTTGAGGCGGTCCGGCCGATTCCGCTGGGGCCGATATATGCTGAAGCAGCCAGACGACGAAAGGCGTTGATCCTTTGACGCTATGGCATGCACCGTAAATGGAGATGTGGCAGCAACATCCGCCGTCCATCGGGTCCGGCCGCCAGCTAAATCATTGAGGCGGCAGTGGGACGAAATGACTGCTTTTGACGGAAGCAGCCGCTCTTCCGAGACGTCAGCTCGGCTTCCCGAAGGAGCACCGGTTAAAGTGCGCACTACTCCTCAGAAGTTGATCCTGACGCCGATATTGAGGTTGTTGGCGTGTCCGCCGCCGAAGTCGCCGTTGACGGATCCGAAGAGGCTGACGTTTTTGGCGACGTCTGCGGCGAAGCCCGCGCCTGCGGTCGCCATGGTGGCCTTGCGGGCGGCGCCCAGCACGGCGAAGTCGCTGGCGACGCCGACGAAGCTGGCGGTGGCGGTGGGGCGGCGTCCGTCGATCTGCTGGCGGATGCCGGCCTTCACCCAGGGGTGGAAGGTGGAGCCTGCCGCCATCCCGCCACGCAGGCCCAGCGTGCCGTCGAAGAAGGTCGCCTTGAGCCGGTCACCGGCAACGTCGAGCGCGAATGCGTCGCTGCCGCCCTCGATCGCACGCCCGCGCCGGGTCGAGACGTGGGTTAGGCCGGCCTGCGGGCGGAGCGCCCAGGCCTCGCCGATAGCGAATTCATACCCGATCGACGCATCGAGCACGAGGCTGCGCAAGCGATAGTCGTCGTCGCGCGCCGATCCCCCCGGCACCGCGCGGCGCGTGTCCGCCTTGCTCCAATCATAAGCGACCAGCGCCGAGATATCGAAGCCGCCGGCTTTCACCCGCCCCGAAACGCCCGCGAACATGCCGTCCGCCTCGGTGCTGGCGCCGAGGCCACGGATATGCTGGTTGCTGTCGATATAGCCGACGAAAGCGCCGGCCGATGCGGTCCCGCTGCCGAAGCCGATCCCGCCCAGCATGCCATAGCTGTGGCTCAAGGCACGGCTGACGCCGGTCGTGACACGCCCGTTAAGGCGGCGCCAGTCGCCGAGGCCCTGGAAGAAGCTGTAGAGCCCGGCATCGGGAGCGTGGGCGGCCGCGGCCCCATTGCGTGAGGCTTCGGCGATCGAGAGGCCATGCTCGACGCCGAGCTGGGCTGCGCTGGCATAGGCCTCGGGCGTGAGCTGCGCGAAGGCAGCGGCGTTGGTGTTGTCGCCCGAGAGCAGGCTCGGGATCGCAGCGAGCAGGGCGGGGCTACCTCGCCCCGCGACGAGCACGTCGTTGACGTAGGCGATCGCTGCCGCGGTCTGTGCGCTCGTGCCGGCGGGTGTCTGAAACTGGCCGAGCAGCTGCAGGCGGTTCTGCGTCTGGAGCAGGAAGCCCAGCACGTTTGACGCCTTGTTGGTGGTGCCGAAGCTGCCTTCGATGCCGCCCTCGGCGACGATCAGGTCGAGCGCGATGCCGGGCGTGAGCGGCCGGTTGCCAACGAGGTTGAGCGTCGTATTGCCGCCGATCGACAGCGTGCCCGAGACGAGAAGCTTGTCGCTGACAGCCGGCGTGAACTCGAAAATCGCATTCGAGCCGGCCGCGAGCGCGACATTGCCCTGCACCGTCATCGTGCCGGGCGAGGCACCGGGCGAGAGCGTGCCGCCGCCCGCCACCGACACATTGCCGATGACCGTTCCAGGACTCCCGAACGTTGCTCCGCTCGATACGCTGACATTGCCCGTCAGCACCGATCCCGAACGACCGATCAATCGACCGCCGACCACATGCACCTGCTGAAAACGCTCGGTCCCGATCGAGGTCACGCCCTCGGCCTGTATCAGCCGCTCGAAGTTGGTGAGGCCGGCGCTCGAGAAGGCGGTCGGCGCGGCATCGGTGCCGGCGGAATGGATTTCGATCGCATCGATGCCGTCGCCCCCGTCGACACCGCCAGCGCTCGCGCCCGGATAGACGGCGTAACTGTCGCCGCCGCCGCCGAGCGCGATCAATCCGCTGACCGTGCCTCGGTTGACGACGCGTTCAGCGAGGTCGCCGCCGGTGATCGTCGTGCCGCTGGTCGTGCTGAGCGTCGTGCCGGGGGCGATATCGATCGATCCACCCATCAGTTGGACGGTCGGAAACGGCAGCGCGCCATCGAGTGTGACCGTCCCGGTTCCACTGAGCGCCAGCGCTTGGAAATTGCTGAAGTGCTGGAGGGTGAAGCCGTTGCCAGCCACGTTGCCGGTCGTGTCGATGAAAAGTGCGTTCGCACCGTCGCCGCCGTCAACCAGCCCGTTCAGCACCGCATGGCCCTGCATCGCGAAGCGGTCGTCGCCGCCACCCAGAAACACGTCGCCGTCGATCGTACCGCTATTCTCGACATCGTCGTCACCGGCGCCGAGCACGATCGCACCCCTGATCGTTCCGCTGTTGCGGATCGTGCTGGGGGCGTCGCCGACGACCTTGACCGCGACGTTGATATCTGGCGGTGTGGTCCCGTCGCCCGCGGCCGTTCCGACGCGGATCGTGCCCGCATTGTCGAGCGCGAACGTTCCGCCGAAAGCGATGACGCCCACCGCGATCGACTGGTCACCGGTCGCCGAGATCAGCCCTGCCGCCTTGTTCGAAAGCGACACGGCCCCGGCGTTCATGGCGAGCGCGATAGCGGGAGCGAAGGCTTGCCCGCCACCATTGGCGCTGATCGTGCCGCTGTTGACGATCGAAATCGTCGAAGGCGCGGGTGTCTCGCCCAACACGATGCCGCTGCGGCCAACTTGCGTCGAAAGCGCGGTCGCGCGCTCCCCGGCAGCGCTGATCGTCCCCGAATTGGTCAGCGTCAGCGCGGCGGTGCGCGGATCCGCCGCGTCGAGCAATTGAACCAGCGTCAGCGCGACGGTGTTCGGCATCGCCCGGCTGATCGCGCCGCTGTTGGTGAAATCGATGGTGGGCGCCGCAATAAACGCCGACAGGCCACCGGCGACGGTGCCGCCGTTCGTGAAACTCGCCGGCTGCGGTTCGGCCGTGCCGCCGTTGAAACCGGTGTTGAAACCGGGCGACTGGATCGACACCGCGTCGTGCTGAAGAATGAACGGCGGAAGATTCGTCCGATCGCTCGCCGACGCGATGAGCCCTTCGTTCGTGAAACTGAAAGGCTGATCCGCCGGCGTCACGAAGTTGACCGTGGGGCCGCCGAACCCTTCCTGGCCGACGCTCGAGGAAGAGTCGTCGATATCGAGGATCGTGCCGTTGTTGGCAAAACTGCGGGCGGTACCGCCGACACGTCCGGTGATTGTGGCCTCGTTGGTGAATTCGAGCGCGCCGTTTCCGCCATCGAAGCGGCCCACCAGCGTGACCGCGGGAAGGGAATCCAAGCCGGGCGAGGCAAGCGTCACGTTGGCCCGGTTGACGATCGCGCCGTCGCCGGCGAGCGTGAGCGGACCGTCGAGACCATTGTTGGTCGCTGTCAACGTCACGGTCGCGTTGCCGAGCGCCTCGATCCCTTCCGCTTCGAACGTGGTGGGCAGGCGGCGCCCGAGCGTCGCGGCGGTGTCGGCCGAGTAGCTGCGAATATACGTATCGATGCCTTCGCCGGCGTCGACCGTGCCGGTCACGCCGGTGACACCCTCTCGCGCCACGAACAGGTCGTCGCCCTCGCCCAGGGTAAGATCGCCGTTCAGCCTACCGCCGGCATCGACATAGGTGCTGCCGACCCCGAAATTCCTACTGCTCGCCAGGCTGACGTCACCGTTGATCGTCCCCGCATTGACCACCACGCCGCCCGTCGCGATGCTGATCGCGTCGAAGCCCGTCCCGCCGGTGATCGTCCCGCCCGGGCGGTTTATCACCGCGATCCCGGTATAGGGCGACCATATCGCGATATTGTTTGCACTGGCGATCGTTCCGCTGTTGTCGAGCCGCGAGAGGATCGAACTGTCCGAACCCATCTGGACGGCGTAGCTTCCCGTCGTGATCGTGCCGCTGTTGGTGACGTTGCCAGAGGATGCGATGCCGACTGCGTCCGCGCCGCCGGCGATCTGGAGGATCGAGCCACGGTTCTCGATCTGCGCGGCCGTGAAGCCCTGCGAAATGCCGTATCCGCCGGCCGTCCTGATCGTGCCGTTGTTGGTGACCGACGCTCCGCCGTAGATCGCGCTGACTGTACCGATCGACGGATTCACAGCCGAGGCGACGATCGTGCCGTCGTTGGTGAATCGGTCATTCGCGCCGAGTTGCACGGCGGCGAAGACCGACGTGCTGCCGGCCGATCGGGCGAGCGCCAGCGTACCATGGCTGGTGATGGCCACGTCGCCGGAACCCACTATGGATTCATCGCCGATCGAATAAGCGGCGGCCGTGCTGATAACCGGGTGGTCGGTCTGCGTGACGTCGGCGGTAAGGTCGACTGTTCCCGAACCTGCGAAGAGCAGGCTGGTGCTGACCGGCGCGTTTGCGCTCAGCGTCAGCGTGGCGGCGTTGGACATCTCGTAGCCGATCGATCCGAACGGTCCGCCGTCGCTTGCCAGCGTCGCGCTGGCATCGGCGCCGATGCGATAGCGGATGGTCTCGAAACCGTTGCCGGTGACCGTTCCGGTGACGCCAGCATGAGTGCCTGGCCCGGTGTTCACGAGATCGGTGATGAAAGTGTCACCGCCGCTGCCGAGCGCGAGATTGCCGTTGAGCACGCCGCCCGGCAGCGCGACGTAGAAGTTGCGCGAGTCGTTGAACGGCCCCGGCGCCGCTTGCGAGCCGAGATCAACATCGCCGTTGATCGTGCCGGCATTCACGACCGTCACCTGGGAAAAGGCTGTTCCCGGGGCGGTGATCGCGTTGGTGCCGCCTGAGATCACGCCGTGCGCTTCGTTGTAGATGCCGCCGAAATAGTCGAGGGCGACGCCGACATTGGGCGAGCGGATCGTGCCGGCATTGTGGAACAGATCGTTTTCGATGGTTGCGCCGGCCGTCGCGCCCTCGATCAGCCCGTTGTTGCGATCGGTCGTTTGGCTCGAGGACTGCGTCAGATCGAGGCCCACCCCACTGCGCGACGAAATCGTCCCGTTGTTGATCACCGGCACCGCAAAGGTGGAAACCGCAGTATCGGTGGCGGTGATCGTGCCACCGTTTGTGAATGTGGTGTTTCCGGAAAGTAGGACGCCGCCGCCGCCGGTCGCTACGATCGAGCCGTTGTTTACGAACGCATTGACCGTGTTCGACGGATTGAGCGTGATCGCATAGTCGAACGAATGGGCAAGGGCGGACGTGATCGACCCATTGTTCGTCAAAGAGACAGTCGGTCCTGGATAGATGAATTGAAGGAGCGGGCCGCTGGACATGAGATCGGTATCGTTGACCAGCGTTCCGGGCCCGTCGCCCCTTATCACCAGCGGCGAGGACGGGGCAGCGAAGCCGCTCGCGAGCGTGATCGTCGTGCCGCTGTCGAAACCGAGCGCGAGCGTGCTGAAGCCCGCAGGCAGGACGATCGGCGCCGACAGCGTCAGATCCTGATGCGCGTTGATTTGAATGATGTTGGCACCGCCGCCCGGGTCGAGCCGACCGGCTATGCCGGTATCGAGCAGCCCATCGGTAAGGGCGGCGAGCACGATATCATCCTGGTCGCCAAGCGTGACGTCCCCCTCGATCCGGCCACCGACCGAATCGATGCTCGACGGCTGCGCGCCGAATGCGGGCGATACAAAGGTGATCGAGCCGTCGATCGTTCCGCGATTGACGAGTTGCAGTTGGCCTGTGCTGATCGCCGTCCCGCTCGCCGCCTCGATCACGCCGCCGGCGGCGTTGGTCAGGCTGATGAAGTCCGCGGCGATCGCGGGTCCAGTGCCCCGGTTTACGATCATGCCGTCATTGACGACCATCGGCTGGCCGTCGATCGTCGGCGTGGTGCTCGTCGAAGCGATCGTGCCATGGTTCGTGACGCCGAACGGGATCGTCGATGATCCGTTGAAGATCACACCATCGACGCCCCCATGGATCGCGCTGAGCGTTCCGCCGTCGATCGCTCCGTCATTCTGGAGCGCGCCCACCGCCGAATCGATAGCGCCGATCGAGCCTGCGGCGCGGTTGATGATCTCGAGAAAGCCGGCACGTCCGAAGAACGACGGCCCGGTCGCAGTCTGGATAGCCGGCCCCGATGCGGCGGTGATCGCTCCGCTGTTATCGAGGCTGGCGTAGACCGCGCCGATCGGGTTGCCGGTCGATTGGCGGAGTAGGAGGCCTGTTGAGCCAGAAATGCTTCCACCCTGGCCGATAACGATATGCGCTCTGGTTCCTGAGACCGTCGTTTCGCCGAAGGCCGTGCCGTTCTGCACGAGTGTGCCGGGCTGCGCCCCGCCATTCACGCTGCCGTCGACCGTGAGATAGAGATCATTTCCGTAGAAGGCTGGCGTGGCGGTTCGGCTTGCCACGACAATTCCTGCCCTCGTGGTGCCCGTCACTGAAGCGCCGCCATCCACCGTCAGGGTCGCACCGGCGGCGTCCAGCAAAATGCCATCGCCGTTGGCGCCGGTGCAATGCGTGGTCTGGCTCTCGACTGTCGGATATGGCGTGCAACCTGCCCAAGCTGGGCTAATCGCCATGGCAGCCAACGCCAGCGAGCTCGTTCCCCCTGCAAAGCAACGAACGGTCACACGGCGCATAAATCCTCCCCCAAATTATTCGTAATTATCTGCCAAGGTGCACCCTTGTCGAGATCAAATATGTGTAACCGCCATTTCGGTGGCATTTCTATTGTCAATTTAGCGCGGCAACATTGATCATCGGTGCAAACCTCGCTCAAGAGCCCGCATTCCTACAGCTCTTATTCCCGGTGTCCTCCGGGGTCCCAGCCATCTGCACTTGGCTCTCCAAAAGCAGACCGGCGGGAAAGTCCCCCATATCGCCATTCCGGCGCGCCACCACCGAGACATGAACGGACGGCCCCGATGAATGGCAGCAAAGTCCCGGAGCCGGTCATTCGACCGGGCAACGCATGCTGGCTGGACGAACAGCAGATTTCGAGACCGGCAATTTGGGTCTTGAGCGGCGACAATGGGGCGCAAAGGCGCCGCTTTCCCACGCCCCGGCCCGAATGGCCGGCGATCGAGCGATCAACGCGGGCTTAGACGCGAACGCCGATACCCGAAGCGGCTGCTTTCGAACGATAGTGTGGCCCCGGCATTATCGCCGAGCGGAATGTCCGCCGTGCCATAGGCGCCGCGCGTGCCATTCGATCCGATCATGACGCCCACCTCGCCATGGATGCCCCGCCCAGGGCGTTCCGATCCTGTGAGTTCCCCGCGGGCAGCAGCGGCGCGCTCTTCGGTGTTCGCGTCCAGGATCGCGTCTCGCTGCTTGTCCGTCAGGCGAATCGTATCGGTAGCGGTGGCTGTGGGCGATGCGGGCTGTGTCGTCGTTGGCGCCGGTGTCGATTGGGCAGATGCGGTTGTCGGCGAGCAGCAAGTCCCCGCACCTATGGCAAGGGCAAGCGCGATCGGGAAGGCTCGGAAATCAGGTCGCATCAAATGGATCATGGCGCCTTATGGACCGGAAAGACCTGACTGCCAAATGAACGGAAGGGCGAGCATGCGCGCCTCCGATGTGGCTCGCCTGAGATGGGAGGCTGGGCGTGGTCGAGCGAGGCCAGGATCGCGTCGGCGATCACCCCGGGGACTCACCGCACAGGCGCTAGGATGAGGCTGTTTCGTCGTCCAAAACCCTCCCTGTCGCGCAGCGATGGTGGAGGGGAGTCGCGCAAGCGACTTTGGCTCCGAACAGGACGGCACCTCCGCATTTCCCCTCATCACCCACTTCGTTGGATGAGCAGGTCGGGATTGCCCCCGGCAATCCCTAGCCATGCCGGGGGCATGGCTACCTGCTCATCCCCCTCCCCATCGCTTCGCGATAGGGAGGATGAAGAAGCGCGCGGCCGTGGAAGGGCTGGATGCTTCCGACGCGGCAACCGCCTCCCCGCAATTTCAACGATTCGATGCACCCCATCCCTCGTAGCGAAACCAGCTTGAGCAGCGCCGCCATGAAAACCGGTCCGCATCCCGCGACACGGCAACGCCTCTCACCCCACCCGATCCGCCGACCAGCGCGCAATCCCGCGACGTGCGTCCTGCACGAAGCGAGAGCGGCGCACGCCTTCCACGAACAGGCCGCCGACCAGCGCGCCGATCGGGCCGACCGGGCGGCGGACCTGGATCAGCAGCACGATCCGCGTCTCGTCGGTGTCGTTGCGGACCTCGTGGTTGAAGGTATCGTCGAAGATCAGCGCGCGGCCTTCCTGCCAGCCGACCCATTCGTCGACCACCCGCATCCGGCACTTGTCGGCTTCGCGCGGCACCTGGATGCCGAGGTGGCAGGTGAGGAATGCCTTGGTCACGCCGGTGTGCGGCGGGATATGGGTTTGCGGCACCAGGATCGAGAAGAATGCGGAGTTCAACCCCGGGATCTTCGAGACCAGTTCGGTGGTGCGCGGGCACGCCGCGCAATTGGCCGGGTCGCGATAGCGATAGCCGATCAGGAAATAGGAGCGCCAGCGCCCGGCCGGCGCGATCCGGCGATGATCGGGCGAGATGCTGGCGAGCGGTGGCACCGCGTTCAGATCCTGCAGCACGGCCGCGGCTTCGTCGCGGATCTCGCGCCAATGCGCTTCGATCTCGGCCACCCAGGGGAAATCGCGCGCCAGATCGCTCGTGTCGAACACGGCCTTGTCGCCCACCCGCGAGGAGCGCGCGATCCAGCGGTTGGTGATCGGCTGGATCCATTTTCCGAAGCGCAGCAGCCACGGCTTGCGCGGCACCAGCGCGGTGCTGGGCGGCAGGGTCGAGTCGATGGCGTCCGGGATCGGAGTGGCGGCGGTCGGGGCATTCGGCATGGGGCTTGATACAAGATGGCGCCGGCCGCTGCCAAGATGCGGGCGTTCAGGCCCCGGCCGCCGCCGCCAGCCCGGCCAGTTTCGCCTCGACCGCCGCGCGCATGTCGGCGCCGACAATCAGCCGGAACGGCGGATCGGCGCGGTCGAGTGCGGCGAGGATGGCGTCGGCGATGTCCTCGGGCGGGCTCGCCGCGGTTTCGTAATAAGCGTCGAGCGCGGGCTTTGCCCGGACCCAGGACCGCGGCATATTCGGGCGTGAGCGCGTGGATCGCGTAGAGCGTGCCGAGATAGCGGCCGTCGCGCGCCGCTTCGTTCACGACCGGACCGCTGTGGACCAGACCCGGACCGAGGAAGACGGTCCGCAGATCCTGGTCGATCCGTTCGGGCGCATCGGGGAACATCCAGAGGTGGAAGGCGGAGCGTTCGCTGTCGGCAGCATGGCGCGAGGCGACATAGGAGTCGCCATCGTTGGTCAGCTTGACCGGTGTTCCGAACCAGGCCTCATCCTCGATGAAGGACCCATGGAGGAAGCTGATGTGGCTGAGATCGAGGAGGTTTTCGATCAGCAGCGGATAGCGCGCGGCCATCCGATAATGCTCGACCGGGGTCGCCTCCCAATCGTCGCCGAGTCCCATCGCGGCGTGATCGGGGATCGAGCCGGGGCAACTCCGCTTTTGGCGAGCGGGCCGGCCGAAGCCCGCCGCCCCATGGCCGCGCTACGGCAGCCAGTTCGCCGTAATCGCCGCCGACACATCGCCGGTGAACAGGATCGAGAACTCGCCGCTTCCGTTTCCGTCGAGGTCGGCGAGGAGGGTCGTGGTGTTGCTGCCCGCATCGAAAGCCAAAGTAAGCTGCCCCGCGACGCCTGTGAATGCGGCGACCTGAGTGAACGCCTCGTTGGTGCCGGTCGTGTTGGCGTTCGCGTCGACCCCCGACAGGTCGAGGATGTCACCGCTCGCGAAGTCGGTGATCCGGTCAGCGAAGCCAACAAGGCTGTCGCTATGAAACGTATAGCGGAAATTATCGTTGCCCGTGCCGCCGGTGAGCGTATCCCGGTTGGGACCGCCGAAGATGATATCGTTGCCGCCGCCGCCGTCGAGGACATTCTCGGCCCCGTAGCCCATCAGCGTGTCGCCGAAGTTTGTGCCGGTGACGTTCTCGACATTGACGATTGTGTCGGTGCCCTGGCCGCCGCCCATCGCCTGGGGACCGGTCAGCAACAGGTTCACGGTCACGCCAGCCGCTGTCGCACCGAATTGCAGCGTGTCGATGCCCGTGCCGCCGTCGATATTGTCATTGCCCGCACCGGCGGTGATCCGGTCGTCGCCATTGCTGCCCTTGAGGACGTCGTTGCCGGAGCCGCCGTCGAGCACGTCGTTCGCGCTGCCGCCGTCGAGCGTATCGTTGCCGGTGCCGCCGATCAGCGTGTTGAGCTGCGCGTTGCCGGTCAGCACATCGTCGAAGTTCGAGCCGGTCAGATTCTCGGCGCTCGCGATCGTGTCGCTGCCGGCACCGCCAGTGTTCTGCGCCGCCGTCACCAGCAGGCTGACCGTCACCGCCGAGGCTGCGGTCGCATAGCCGATCGTGTCGATGCCCTGGCCGCCGGTCAGCATATCGTTGCCGCCGCCGCCGATCAGCGTGTCGTTGCCGCCATTGCCGGTCAGGACGTTGTCGGCATTGTCGCCGGTGAAGGTATCGTCGAACCCGGAGCCGTTGAGGTTTTCGATTCCCGACAGCGTGTCGCTGCCCGCACCCACCGTGGTCTGCGCAGTGGCGATGGTCAGGTTGACCTTCACGCCTGCGGTCGCGGCGCCGTAATTGGCGGTGTCGATGCCATCGCCGCCGTTCAGCGTGTCGTTGCCGAGATTGCCGATCAGCACGTCGTTGCCGACGCCGCCGGTCAGCACATTGCCGAATTCGTTGCCGGTCAGCGCGTCGTTGAAGGCGGTGCCGATGACATTTTCGATGTTGCGGATCGTGTCGGAGCCGGCGCCACCGGTGTTCTGTGCGGACTGGCTGACCAGGTTCACCGTCACCGCCGCGCCGATGCCGGAATAATCGAGCGTATCGATCCCCGCGCCGCCATCGATGCCGTCATTGCCGAGATCGCCGACAATGAGGTCGTTGCCGAGGCCACCCGCCAGGCTGTTGTTGCCACCG
>Ga0207641_10001723_pt1 | contig 21130 bp, 10 predicted proteins | sample KBSSwiS62_FD_184306 | JGI IMG/M metagenome (GOLD analysis project Ga0207641, IMG submission 184306) | Switchgrass rhizosphere microbial communities from Kellogg Biological Station, Michigan, USA - KBS Switchgrass S6-2 (SPAdes) (version 2) | ecosystem: Host-associated > Plants > Roots >... | reverse complement strand
GTCGATGTCCTTGTCGTCGAACACCCGCCGCATGTCCTGGACGAACCCTGGTTTGAACGTGGTGACGTCGCTGAGCCGCGCGTCGTTGATCCGCTCGGGCGCCAGGTTGGCGTCGATATCGCACAGCGTTTTGATCTCGACGTTCTTGAGCTTCGCGAACCCGCGCTTCAGGGAGTTGCCCTGACCGCGAATGCCGATGCTGGCGGTCACGACGCGGTCGTTCGCGCCGAGGATTCGCCGGGCGGCGCGAGGGGCGGCGGCCGTCGCGGCCTCGGCCTTCGAAGTCAGGAATTCACTGCCGACTGCGATTCCCGCCGCCACGGCACCCACTTTGGAGGCGAATTCGCGCCGCGATATGGTCTTGTCGTCTTGGTTGATGGCCACAAAGCCCTCGCTTTCATCGCACAGTGTAAGGCACGGGACGGGCACCTGCAGTAGGATTTCTCAAGCTCGTCGCGCCGTGCCCGAAGGGCGAGGGCGGATCGCGCCAAAAACCCCTGGGGGAGGCGGACTGAGAAATCTCGAGAAGGAGATTGGTATGACCACTGATCGCTCTCGCCGCCGCTTCGTGGGGACCGTGGCGGCTGCTGCCGCCTGGACGAGCCTTGGCCGGGTAGCCGGGGCCAAGGGGTCGGATACGGGGTCGGATACGGTATCCGACCCCGGGTCGGATACCGTATCCGACACCGCAGCCCCGGCTGGTGGCAAACCGGAGCGTTTGAAGCTGGGCCTCGCCTCGTACTCGATGCGGGAGTTTCCCCTCGACCAGGCGCTGGCCTGGGCCAAGCTCATGGACGTCAAGTACATGACGTTCAAGGATGTCCACATGCCGCGGACCGATCCGCCGGAGGCGACGCGTGCGCTGCGCGCGAAGATCGAAGCGGCCGGCATCACGATCATGGGCGGCGGGACGATCACCATCAAGAACGACGCGGCGCAGATCAAGAAAGAATTCGAGTACGCGAAGAACGCCGGGTTCCCGCTGATCTATGTGGATCCCGATCCGGCCGCCCTCGATACGCTGGAGCAGATGGCGAAGACGTACGACATCAAGGTCGCCATTCACAATCACGGGCCGGAGAACAAGAACTGGCCGGCGCCCCGCGACGCGTACGCGGCCGTGAAGTCGCGCGACAAGCGGCTGGGACTCTGCATCGACATCGGCCACACGCTGCGCACGGGCACCGACCCGGTGCAGGCGTGCCGCGAGTGCCGCGATCGCTTGTACGACATGCACGTCAAGGATCTGGCGTCGAAGAACGAGCGGGAGAGTCAGGTCGAAGTTGGCAAGGGCGTGATCGACTTCCCGGCGCTTTTCAGGACACTGATCGAGATCGGCTACCAGGGCCAGGTCGGCCTCGAGTACGAGATCAACGCCAAGGCGCCGCTGCAGGGCATGATCGAGTCGATGGCCTACATGCGGGGTGTTCTTGCGGCCGTCACGACTCCGATAAGCCACTGACGCGACACATCGGGGCCAGGGGCTAGGGCCTAGCAGCTAGCCCCCAGTCCCTAGCCCCGACACACCACATGCGCAGTCAGTTCTCGATCGTCGCGACGTTGATCGGCGCGACGCTCGTCGTCGGCGCGCAAACTCCCGGCCGTTCGGTTCACGTCACGCTCCACGAGGGGACGAACATGGCGGCCGCGCTGTCGCCGGATGGGCGGACGCTCGCCATCGACCTGCTCGGCACGCTGTGGACCATGCCCGCGGCCGGCGGCGTGGCGAAGCCGATCACCGACATCGCGATGGACGCGCGGCAGCCGTCGTGGTCGCCGGACGGCACCCGCATCGCCTTCCAGGCCTACTGGACCAGCACCTGGCAGATCTGGACGGTCAAGGCCGACGGCACCGACCTGCAGCCGGTCACGTCCAGTCCTTACGACGATCGCGAGCCCGCGTGGTCGCCTGACGGACGCCGCATCGCGTTTTCTTCAGACCGTAGCGGCTCGTACGACGTCTGGACGCTGACCCTGGCGAGCGGAGAGGTCAAACAGGTCACCTCGGATCCATCGAACGAGTTCTATCCCTCGTGGAAGGGCCGCGGTGAGATCGCGTTCGTGTCCGATCGCCGCGACAAGCCCGGCGTCTACGCGATTGCGAACGATGTGTCCGGCGCGTCCGAGCGACTGATCGCGGCGGTGGACGGTGCGGTGGCCGCCCCGGCGTTCGGTCCGGACGGATCGACGATGGTGTTCAGCGTGATTGCGGGCGCCAGAAGCCGCCTGATGGTGAACGGGCCGACGGGCGGCGACCGCAACATCGCGGATCCAGACGAGGACGTGTTTCCGTTCCGGCCGCAATGGGTCACTCCTTCCGAAGTGCTCTACACGGCTGACGGCAAGATCAAGCGGCGGTCCGTGGCCGGCGGCGCCGCGCGCGTCGTCGAGTTGACCGCCGACATCTCGTTCGCGCGATCCGGGTTCAACCCGAAGCCTCGCGAGTTCGATCTCACAGGGCCCCAGCCCGTGCGCGGCATCATGCATCCGGTGGTCGCTCCCGATGGGACGCGCGTAGCGTTCGCCGCGGTCGGCGACCTGTGGTTGATGCCCGTCGGTGGATCCGCGCAGCGGCTGACGCACGACGCGGCGCTCGACACCGATCCTGCCTGGTCGGCCGACGGCCGATCGCTCGCGTACTCGACAGATCGCGACGGCGTGATGAACCTCTGGGTGCACGACCTGCAGAGCGGAGCCGATCGCCAGGTCACGCGCCTGAAGGCGGCGGCGATGCAGGCCTCGTGGTCACCCGACGGATCGCGCCTCGCGTTCAGCGATCCGGAGGGGCAAATCCAGATCGTCGATGTCAAGAGCGGCGTCGTCACGCGCGCTCACGAGCATCTCAACGAAGCCGGCCGGGCGAGCTGGTCGCCCGACGGCCGAGCGCTGGTCGTCTCGTCCCTCAAGGTCTACTCGACGCGATTCCGCGAAGGCACGAATCAGGTGCTGCGCATCTCGCTCGACGGGCAGCCGGATCGCTGGTTCGATCCGATGCCGCACAAGTCGATCGGCATGCGCGAGGACTATGGTCCGGTCTGGTCGCCCGACGGCACGCAGATGGCCGCGATCGTCGACGGTCTGCTCACCGTCTGGCCGGTCGCGCGCGATGGCACGCCGCAGCGTCCGCCGCGCGCCGTCTCCACCGAGCTCGCGGGATCGCCGACGTGGACCGGCGACTCGCGCCAGCTCCTGTACCAGAGCGGCGATCGCCTCAAGCTCGTCGACGTCGCATCCGGGAAGATCGTCCGGGAGATCGATCCGCACCTGACGTGGACCCCGCCTGTGAACACGACGAGGACGACGACGATTCACGCCGGCCGCGTCTGGGATGGTCTCACCGACACGCTCCGGACCGACGTCGACATCGTCGTGGAGGGTCACCGGATCCGGAGCGTCGAGCCGCACAACGACAGGCGCCACATCGGCGAGCTCATCGACGCCTCCGACCAGACGGTGATTCCCGGATTGATCGAGATCCACACGCATCTGAGCAAGGACTATGGCGAAGCGCTCGGCCGCGCGTTCCTCTCGTGGGGCATCACCACCGTCCGCAATCCGGCAACCAGCATCACGGAATCGATCGAGAACCGGGAAGCCTTCGAGTCGGGCGTCCGGATCGGTCCGCGACTTTTCACGACCGGCGAGCCGTTCGACGGAACACGCGTCTATTATCCGGGCGGCACCTCGCTCGACGACACCGGCCAGTTGCCGCGCGTCCTCGACCGCGCGAAGGACTTCGGCTTCGACTTCGTCAAGACCTACGTGCGGCTCCCCGATCAGATGCAGAAGCGCATCATCGAGGCCGCGCACGGCATGGGCATGCCGGTGACGTCGCACGAGCTCTATCCAGCGGTCGCATTCGGCGCCGACGGCGTCGAGCACATTCGCGGCACCAGCCGCCGCGGCTACTCGCCGAAGATCAGCGGTCTCTCGCGGTCGTATCGCGACGTCCTCGACCTGTTGACCGCCTCGAAGATGACGCTGACGCCGACGGTCGGCATCCAGGGCGGCTTCCGGCTGCAGACGATGCGCGATGCGTCGTGGATCGACGACGCGCGGATCCAGAACCTGTATCCCGCGTCGGTTGCGCAGCGCTGGCGGGATCAGACGCGCACGCCGGCGACGCCGGCCCAGATCGACGAGGCGGCACGACTGGTGACGCCGCAGGAGCGCACGGTGTATCAGGTCGTGAAGGGCGGCGGGCGCGTGACGGCCGGTACCGACGCGCCGATCAATCCGTACGGATTGAGTCTCCTGATGGAGCTCGAGAATTATGCGGCCGGCGGCCTGACGCCGGTGGAAGTGCTGCGAACGGCGACCACCGTGCCGGCTGAAGCGATGGGCGTCGGCGACAAGCTCGGGAGTATCGGGGCCGGAAAGCTCGCGGACCTGGTGATCGTCGACGGCAACCCGCTGGCGAACATCAGAGATCTGCGGCGCGTGAAGCGCGTCATGAAAGACGGACGGCTGTACGACCTCGACGCGCTCTTAAAGGTTCTAAAGTTCTAAGGTTCTAAAGTTCTAGGGTTCAACCGAACTCTAGAGCCTTAGAACCCTAGAACCTTAGAACCCTGTTTGGGAGGCTGTATTCCGGTTCTGGGTATTGACGTCGGCACCGGCGGCACGCGTGCGCTGCTGCTTGGCGAAGATGGCGCGCTCCTTGGTTCGGCGACGGCGGATCACGCGCCGTTCGCTTCGCCGCGTACGGCGTGGGCGGAACAGGATCCCGCCGACTGGTGGCGCGCGTCGCAGGACGCCTTGCGCTCGGTCCTGTCGCAGACCGGCGTCGCGGCCAATGCCATCTCGTGCATCGGCCTCTCCGGACAGATGCACGGCGCGGTGCTGCTCGACGCGGACGGCGCGGTCCTGCGGCCGTCGATCATCTGGTGCGATCAGCGCACCGAGGCCGAGTGCCGGTGGCTGGACGACACGGTCGGCCGCGAGCGGCTGCTCCAGCTGACGTCGAATCCCGCGCTCACAAATTTCACGCTGACGAAACTTCTCTGGGTTCGCCGCCACGAGCCGGACGTGTGGAGCCGTGTGCGCCATGTGCTCCTGCCAAAGGACTACATCCGCTTTCAGCTGAGCGGCGAGCACGCGATCGATGTCGCGGACGCGTCGGGCACGCTGATGCTCGACGTGACGCATCGGCGCTGGTCGCGCGAGATGCTGGACGCCGTGGGCGTCGACGAACGCCTGCTGCCCGCGGTGTTCGAGTCGCCGGCGATTTCCGCGCAGGTGTCCCGCGAGATGGCCGCGCTCACCGGCCTATCCGCCGGCACGCCGATCGTCGCCGGCGCGGGCGATCAGGCGGCCGGCGCGATCGGCATGGGGATCACGCGGCCCGGCGCGGTGAGCGCGACGATTGGGACATCGGGCGTCATCTTTGCCGCGACCGATCGCCCCGCCACCGACCCTCGCGGCCGGATCCACACGTTCTGCCACGCGATCCCGGGGCGATGGCACGTGATGGGCGTGACGCAGGCCGCAGGTTTGTCGCTGAAGTGGTTCCGCGATCAGATCGTGGGCGGCGTGTCGTACGACGATCTGACCGCGGAAGCGGCGCGTGTCGAGCCCGGCGCCGACGGCGTGCTCTGGGCGCCGTATCTGATGGGCGAACGGACGCCGCATTGCGACCCGAACGCCCGCGCCGCGCTCGCCGGCCTAGCCGCCAATCACGGGCGCGGCCACATCGTCCGGGCAATCATGGAAGGCGTGGCGTTCAGCCTGCGGGACACCTTCTCGATTTTTTCCGAGCTCGACCTGCCGGTGGAAAGCGTGCGGCTGGGCGGCGGCGGGTCGCGCTCGCCGCTGTGGCGCCAGATTCAGGCCGATGTCTATGGCCGCGCTGTGGACACGGTGCAGGCCGACGAAGGCGCCGCCTATGGCGCAGCGATTCTGGCCGCCGTCGGCATCGGACTCTGGCCAACGGTGGATGCCGCGTGCGATGCTCTGGTGCGGCGGGCCACCGTGACCGAGCCTCGACCGGCGCATGTCACCACGATGAACCGTCAGTACGCCGCTTACACGCGTCTTTATCCCGCGCTCGGGAGCATTCATGGCTGATCCGTACGCTCCGAAGCCGGAGCACAAGTTCTCGTTCGGTCTGTGGACCGTCGGCAATCGTGGACGCGACCCGTTCGGCGATGTGGTACGCGACCCGCTGCCGCCGGTGGACGCGGTCGCGCTCCTCGCCGAGGTCGGCGCGTGGGGCGTGAACCTGCACGACAACGATCTCGTGCCGATCGACGCGTCTCCCGCCGATCGCGATCGCATCGTCAAGGAATTCAAGGCCGCGTGCCAACAGCACGGCCTGGTCGTGCCGATGGCAACCGTCAACCTGTTCTACGACGCGGTGTTTCGCGACGGCGCCTTCACCGCCAACGACGCCGGTGTGCGTGCCTTCGCGCTGCAGAAGACCAAGAGCGCGATGGACCTCGGCGCTGAGCTGGGCGCGAAGATCTTCGTGCTGTGGGGAGGACGCGAAGGGACGGAGACCGATGCATGCCGCCGGCCCGACGAAGCCGTCAAGCGGCTGCGCGAAGCGGTCAATGCGCTCTGCGAGTATTCGATCGACCGCAAGTACGGTTTCAAATTCGCGCTCGAAGCCAAACCGAACGAGCCGCGCGGCGACATCTACATGGCGACGACCGGCGCTTACCTCGGGTTCATCCCCACGCTCGCTCACCCGGAGCTGGTCGGCGTGAATCCTGAAGTCGCGCACGAACAGATGGCCGGTCTCAACTTCGTGCACGCGGTGGCGCAGGCGTGGGAGGCCGGCAAGCTCTTTCACATCGACCTGAACGATCAGGTGCCGGGCCGGTACGACCAGGACTTCCGGTTCGGATCGGCCAACCCGAAGTCCGCCTTCTTTCTGGTCAAGTTCCTCGAGGACGTCGGTTACGACGGCCCGCGTCATTTCGACGCCCATGCCTACCGGACGGAGGATTACGATGGCGTGCGCGACTTTGCGCGAGGCTGCATGCGGACGTATCTGATCCTGCGCGAGCGCGCGCGTCAGTGGAACGCGGACCCGGACATTCAGGCGCTGGTTGCGGGGCTCGGGAAGCAGGGCCGGCGCGGGCTCGGCTACGAGCGCCTCGATCAGCTGACGGTGGAAGTGCTACTCGGTGTTCGCGGAGATAGCCGATGAACAAATCGTTGTTGGTCGCCGCTCTGCTGATGGTATCGGTCGCGCCTCGCGCGGCCGGGCCGATCCGGGTGATGCTGCTCGACGGCGAAAGCGGCGGGCCGTATCACAAGTGGCAGGCGACGACGGTGTCGCTGAAGAAGCAGCTGGACGACGCGAAGCTGTTCGACGTCGAGGTCGTCACGGCGCCGCCGGCCGGCGCGAGCTTCAGCGCGTTCAAGCCGGACTTCGCGAAGTATCAGGCGGTGGTGTTCAACTACGACGCGCCGGACGATCGGTGGCCCGCCGAGTTGAAGGCGTCGTTCGAGCGCTACGTGACCAACGGCGGCGGTGTCGTGATCGTGCACGCGGCCGACAACGCCTTTCCCGGCTGGAAGGCGTTCAACGACATGATTGGCATCGGGGGCTGGCGCGATCGCACCGAAGCGGCCGGCCCGTACTGGTTTTACAAGGACGGCAAGCTGACGTCGGACAGCGCGCCGGGCCGCGCCGGCAGCCACGGACAGCGGCTGCCGTTCAAGGTCACGGTGCGCGACGCGAATCACCCGATCACGCGTGGCTTGCCGGCGGCGTGGATGCACCAGGGCGACGAGCTGTACGCGCTGATGCGGGGGCCGGGCCGCAACATGACGGTGCTGGCCACCGCGCACTCCGATCCGTCGAACAACGGCACCGGACGCGACGAGCCGCAGCTGATGGTGCTCAGTTACGGCAAGGGACGCGTGTTCCATACCACGATGGGACACGACACCAGCGCGCTGAGCTCCGTCGACTTCGTCGTGACGTTTCAGCGCGGCACCGAGTGGGCCGCCACCGGCGCGGTGACCCAGCCGATCCCCGCCGACTTTCCGACGGCCGACACGGAGCGCGTGCGCGCGGACCTGGCGGCGATCGATCAACCGCCGGCACCGGCGGGCCGCGGCGCGCAACCGCCTCCCGCGCCGGCCGGCGGCCGCGGCAGCCAGGCGAGCCCGGCATCGGTGCCGCCGCCGGCTTCGGCGACGCCGCAGACGTATCCGCCCGAGCAGGTGCGCGCCGGGCAGCCGATTTTCTCCGCGCAGTGCGGCTTCTGCCACGGCCGCGACGGGATGGGCGGCGAGACCGGCCCTGATCTGACGCGCGCGCCGATGGTGGCAGAAGATGTCCGCGGCAACAAGATCGGGCCGCTGCTGCGCGCGGGCCGCGTCGACAAGGGCATGCCCGCGTTCACGCTCAGCGACTCGGACGTCGCCGCCGTCGTCGCGTTCATTCACGACCAGAAGAATCGTGCGGCCTCGCTGACCGGCGGCCGGCGCGCGGTCGACCTCGCGGACCTTCAGACCGGCAACGCGGATGCCGGCAAGAAGTACTTCGACCGGGCCTGCGGGCGATGTCATTCCGCGACCGGCGATCTCGCCGGCGTCGCGAAACGCCATGAAGGCCTGCCGCTCCTTCAGCGCATGCTGTATCCGAACCCGGCGGCCGGCAAGCCGTCCCACGCCAAGGTCACCATCACGCCGAAGTCCGGCGAGAAGGTGTTGGGAACGCTCGCGTATCGCGACGAGTTCACGATCGCCGTGACGCTGCCGTCGGGCGCGTCTCGATCGTTTCCCACGAATCAGGTGACGTTCACCGTCGACGATCCGCTGCAGGCGCACATCGAGCAGCTGGGAAAGTACACCGATGACGATATGCACAATGTTCTCGCGTACCTGCAGACCCTCCGCTAGCTTCGACGAGCGGGGCAACAACGAGCCGGGGTTGTCACGAAACCGCGGAAACACGAAAAGGAATCGATGGTTTCGTGCTTTCGTGATTTCGTGGCATGCGACGGCGTTGCTGGCAGGCGTGCTGGCCGCGGTACTCGGCGCGGTGTTGGCAGCGCAGGACAGCTGGCCGACCTACCACGGCGACTTTTCCGGTCAGCGCCACAGCAAGCTGACGCAGATCACGCCGGAGAACGTTCGTCAGCTGACGCTGGCGTGGGCGTTCCAGACGGGGCAGACGCAGCAGATCAAGGCCACGCCGATTCTCGTCAACGGCATCATCTACATCACGACCCCGGACAATATCTGGGCGATCGACGCCCGATCGGCGAGGCAGTTGTGGCGCTATACCTACCCGACGAATCAGGGGTTCCACATCGGCCATCGCGGCGCCGCGGTCTACAAGGATTCGGTCTACCTGACGACGCCTGATGCGCATCTGGTCGCGCTCGACGCCAATACCGGCAAGGTGAAGTGGGATGTCGTCGTCGCCGACGCGAAGCGCGGCTACTGGTCGACGAACGCGCCGCTCGTCATTCGCAACCACGTGCTGGTCGGTGTGTCGGGCGACTTCGACAACCTCCCCGGTATCCTGCAGTCGTTCGATCCCGAGGTCGGCGCGCATCAGTGGACGTTCTACAGCACGCCGCCTGTCGGCACCCCGGGTTCGCAGAGCGGCGGCGCGACCGGCGGTCAGATGTGGATGACCGGCACCTACGATCCCGATCTCAATCTCGTCTTTGTCGGCACCGGCAATCCGACGCCGGTGCTGAACGGTCCGATGCGTCCCGGCAACAATCCATGGACCGGCAGCATCGTAGCCCTCGATCCGGACACCGGCAAGCTGGCGTGGGGATTCCAGGCGTCGCCGCACGACACCCACGACTGGGATGCCGCCGAAGTGCCGGTTCTCGTTGATGCCGACTTCAACGGTGCGCCGCGGAAGCTGCTGCTACAGGCGTCGCGCAACGGCTACTTCTTCGTGCTGGATCGCACGACCGGCAAGAACCTGCTGACCAAGCCGTTCGCGACGGTCAACTGGGCGAAGGGGATCGACGGCGAAGGCCGGCCGATCCCCGATCCGGCGAAGGAGCCGTCACGGGACGGCGTGTTGATCGCGCCGAATGAGAGCGGCGGCACCAACTATCGATCGCCGAGCTTCGATCCCCGGAGCGGTCTGCTGATCGTCAGCGCGCATGACGGCTACGGCATCTACTTCTTCAAGCCGGAGCACGGCGAGTACGGGTGGGCGGGCGCCGACTACAACCTGTGGGGAAGAGGGGTGCTGCGCGCGATTGATTATCGGACCGGCGCCATCCGCTGGAATCACGATCTGGGCGACAGCGCGTCGGCCGCCGGCGTGCTGACGACCGCGTCCGGGGTGACATTTACCGGCGATTCGGTCGGCAACGCGCTGGCGCTGCGGACCAGCGACGGCACCACGCTCTGGCATTCCGCCATCGGCCGCGTCGGCAACGGTCCGGTGACCTACGAGCTCGACGGCCGGCAGTACGTGCTCCTGGGCGGCGGCAGCGCGCTGTACGCCTTTGCGCTGCCTTGACAGCGCGTTTCAGCATTCACGGCGCCTCTCGTAGCGCAGGCCCTTAGGCCTGCTTCTCGGGCCGCCAGCAGCCCTAAAGGGCTGCGCTATGTTCAATTCTGAAAACCCGTTGGGATGGACAGTGCGGCGCACAGCCCTGTGATGACCAGCCACGGGTGTCGTTTGATCCAATAGCCGGGGGCAAAGGCGAGTCGTCAGTATTCATGAGCTGGGCGGTGATTATCCTTCAGGCGACGGATCAAGAGTTATCCTCCACTCACATGCTGACGTCTGGGCGCAACCGCGCCGTCAAGGATCTTGTGATTGCCGCCCTCAGGTGCGAGCCGGCCACCAGGGTGGAATTCATTCGTGAAGCGTCGCACGGCGACGCCGCACTCAGCGACGAGGCTCTGACACTCCTTCAGCATGTGCTCGACGGAGGGGACAGCCGGGCACTGCAGGAGACCCAGCTTCCCGGTTCATCGTCCGAATCCATCGATTCACCCGCAAGTTATCGATCGAGGTCCGTTCACGAGTTCAGTGGCAACGCGCGGTTCGAAGTTCGCCGCAAGCTCGGTGCGGGCGGCTTTGGCGAAGTCTACGAGACCTACGATCGAGACCAGCACCAGGTAGTGGCCTTGAAGGTCCTGCGAAGAGCGGATCCGGCCGTGCTCTTTCGCTTCAAGCGTGAATTCCGCGCGCTGGTCGACGTTCGCCATCGCCATCTCGTCGAGCTCCACGAGCTGTTCTGCGACGACGAGCTGTGGTTCTTCACGATGGAGCTGATCCGCGGCGTCAACTTTCTCAGCTTCGTCGAACGGCCGAAATCGGAAGCGATCGCCGGACGAACGGCCTGCGACGTCGACCGGCTCCGAGTCGCCCTGTCCCAGCTCTCGGAAGGCATCGGTGTCCTGCACGCACGGGGCATTCTTCACCGCGACATCAAGCCGGCGAACGTCATGGTGTCGGACGACGGCTGCGTCAAGCTCCTTGACTTCGGACTGGTGCGCGAAACCGAGTCGAGCAGCATGCACAGCGTGATGGTCGCCGGCACGCCCGCCTATATGTCGCCGGAGCGGTTCGCGCTGCTTCCTGCGGATACACCCGGCGACTGGTTCAGTGTCGGCGTCATGCTGTATCAGGCGCTCACCGGGTCGGTTCCCACGCGCGGCTTCAATCAGGAGGTGGCGGCCTCTCACATCGCGCTTCTACGTGACGCGCCCCGCGACCTCGAACAGTTGTGTCTGGCGCTGCTCGACCCGGACCCGGCCATGCGACCGACCGGGATGGAGATCCGCGACCGCCTGGGGGCTGCGTCACCGAAGCCGCCGGAGGTGCCGGTTGCCGTTGGCGACGAAACGCTGGTCGGACGAGAACACCAGCTGGCCGCGCTCGCCAATCTGGTCGGCCTCACGAAACAAGGCCGCGCAGTCGTGGTCAACTTGTACGGACCGTCCGGCATCGGCAAGACCACGGTGCTCCGAACGTTCGGGCGACGGCTCGCGCATGAACGCGACGTGGTCGTGCTGATGGGCCAGTGTCACGAGAACGAAACCGTCCCATTCAAGGCGCTGGACGACCTCATCGATCATCTCAGTCAGTACCTCGGCGCTCTGCCAGCCGGCGAATTGGACGCCGTCGCGCCGCGTGACGCAGCGTCGTTGATGCGCGTGTTCCCGACCCTGGCTCAGGTGAGCGGTCTCGCGCGCGGCAAACGCACGAGTCTGGACATCGCCGACGCCCAGGAACTGCGCCGGCGCGCATTCGCCAGCCTTCAGGATCTGCTGGCGCGGCTGGCGGAGCGGAGGACGCTCGTGGTCGCGATCGACGACGTGCAGTGGGGCGATCTCGACAGCGCGGCATTTCTTCGTGCCCTGTTCATCGCGGCCGCGCCGCCGAGCCTGCTGTTGATCGCGAGCTATCGAGCGGAAGATGCCGAGACCAGCCCGTTCCTGAAGGCGTGGCGCTCGCAGCTTGAAACGACCGATTCCTTTATGGTCGAGAATGTGGCGCTGTCGGAGCTGACGCCGGATGAATCCGAGGAGCTGGCGTCCCGCCTCATGCCCCCAACCGCCGGCGCGACGTCTGACGCTGCGCGCGCCATCGCTCGCGAGTCTGGTGGCAGTCCGTTTCTGATCGAGCAGTTCGCTCGATACGCACCGCGCGACGCGATGGTTCCCGCTGGTTTGAGCATCCAGCGGGCCGTCGAAGTGAAGCTTGAGGGGATGCCCGCGCCGGCGCGCCAGCTGCTCGAGACGCTGGCGATCGCCGCACAGCCATTGTCCGAAGCGGTCGCGCTCGCCGCCGCTGCATTCGAGGCAGCCAACCGGCCAACGATCGCCAGATTGGCTGCGGAGCACTTCGTTCGGGTGCGGGAGACGTCCGATTCGCGTCAGATCGAGATCTACCACGACCGGCTGCGCAAGATCATCGTGGCGTCAATGTCGCCGGATACGCTTCGGCAGCGGCATCGAGCACTGGCGATAGTGCTGCAGGCACTGCCGTCCGTCGACCCCGCAGTGCTTTCCATCCATTACCGCGAGTGCGGAGACGTGACGCGTGCCGCGCAGTACGCGATCGCCGCTGCCGATCAGGCATCGAACGCGCTGGCCTTCGAACGGGCGGCGACGTGGTATGCCGCAGCCCTGGAACACAGTGCTCTCAATCGCGACGAATCGGTCGGGTTGCAACGCAAATTGGCCGAGGCACTCGCGTTCGCCGGGCGTGGACCGGCGGCCGCGGACGTGTACCTGAGCGCGGCGGAGGCGGCGGACCCGCACGCTCGTCCGGAACTCCGGCGGCTTGCGGCAGAGCAACTGTTGCGCTCCGGGCACGTCGATCAGGGACTCGCCGTCCTCGAAGACACCGGTCGCGAGCTGGGCATCTGGATTCCAGCGAAGCGATGGCAGATTCTGCTGTCTCTGGCCGTCCATCGGCTCCGTGCGGCCCTACCAGCCTTCGGGTTTCGCCGTCAGCCGTCGAGCGATCTCGCGGCGCCGCGCCTGATGATTCTGGATGTCTACTGGTCGTTCTTCATCGGGCTGGGGAACTTTGATCCGATTCGTGCGATGGATTTCCACGCCCGGCACCTCGTGCTTGCGGCGCGGGTCGGCGATCCGAAGCGGCGGGCGCTCTCGCTCGCGGCGGAGGCGGCGACGCGCGCGGTGTCCGGTGGAGAGTCGGAACCAAGCGCCGCGTTGATTGAAAAGGCCCGAAGGCTGTGCGATGGGCTTCACGCGCCCGACACGTTGGGCTTCATCGCGACGATGGAGGCGTTGTGCGCCTGTATGGGCGGACAGTGGCGCCGGGCCCGCAGCCTGGCCGAGGACGCCGAACATTTCTTGTCGGAAAAATGCTCGGGTGTTGCCTGGGAACGGGCCACCAGCATCCAAGTCCGTTCGGCCGGCGTGTTCCATCTCGGGCAATGGGCCACCGAGTTCGATGTGCAACGCTTTCCAGCGGCGATCGCCGAAGCCAGGGCGCGCGGCGACGTGCACGCGATGATCGCCCACATCCCGGCAGGCACGACCGCCTTCCTCGCCGCCGACGAGCCAGTGTTGGCCGAACAGTTCATCCGCGACACGATCGCCGCCCTGCCGAGAAACCGTTTCCTGATGCCCAACGTCTTTGTCTTCGCCTTGAAGGTCTACGTCGCGCTGTACACCGGCGACGCACGAAAGGCGTGGTCGGTCGTCGACTCGGAGTGGTCCACGTTGACGGCTTCGCATTTCCTACGGGTCGAGTATCTGGCGGTCGCGGCGCTCGACGCACGCGCGCGCGCCGCCATTGCCCTGGCCGTGAACGGTGATCCCAGCCGAGTGGGCGATGCACTCACATGCGCGCGGCGGCTCTCACGAAAGCATTCCGGGTGGGCGCAGGCGGTGTCACTTCTGATCCGTGCCGGCGTCGAGAGCATTCGACGGCAGCCACAGGCTGCGGTCGATTTCCTGGAGCGCGCCGAACGCGAATTCGAGGCGGCGGATATGGCGCACTACGTCGCCGCGTGTCGCTATCGCAGAGGGTCGCTGATCGGACTAGACGATGGCCGTGCATTGGTGTCCGCCGCCGAAACCTGGGCGACCGCGCAGGCGGTCGCGAACCCTCGGAAGATATTCGACATGCTCGCGCCGGGACTGTGGCCGCCGTCGTCATCGGCATCGAAGACCCCGGAAGCTTGACGCTCGTCACTCACGCGGCGGCGTTCGCGTTACGGTAGCAGCACCGTTACGCCGTTGGCAGGGACGGTCCAGGATGCTAGGGTCCGGGAACGCATGAAGTCATTCACATTGCCGGTTGCGGTGGTCACGCTGTCGATACTCGCGCTGCTGGGCGATCTGGCGGCGCAGTCGAGTCAGGTTGGAGGCCGCGGACGTGGCGGCGGGCGCGGCGTGCGGACGCGAAAGGCGGTCCTGGCCTGGGCCGACACGCGCAACGGCATCGCGCAGCACGACTCGGTCTCTCATGCGCTGGCGGTCATCGAGCGGCTCGGCTACGAGTCGGGCGCCTACGACACCTACATTCGCACCGACTCCAGCGTCGTCTCGAAGCAACCGACGATGACCGACGGCCAGCCCGCGAGCGGCGGCCCGAGTCTGAACAACGTCGACGCGATCTTTTTCCTCGGCCATCGCGAAGTCGAACTGACCGCGCAGCAGAAGGCCGACCTGCTGTCGTTCATCAGCGACGACGGCAAAGGGTTCGTGGCCGCGCACACCGCGGTGACGGCATTCGAGTCGTGGCCCGAATTCGGCGAACTGCTGGGCGCGCGGTACGATGGACACCCCTGGAACACCGCGTACGGCAGCGTCGTCAACGAGGATCCCGCGTTCCCCGCCACCAAACACTTCCCGGCGGTGTTCAATTTCACCGACGAGTTCTATCAGGCCAAGGCATACTCCCGCGACAAGATTCGCGTCGTGCTCCGGCTCGACGTGTCGAAGATGCCGGCCAACTCCGAAGTCCATCGCACGGACGGCGACTTCCCCTTGGCGTGGGCCAGGCTGTACGGGAAGGGACGCGTGTTCTATTCCTCGCTGGGGCACGCTTCCAGCACCTGGGACGACCCGAGCGTCTACCGGATGTACTTCGAGGCGATCAAATGGAGTCTCGGGATGACCGACGGCGACGCGACGCCGCGTCCGCTGAAATAGTCCTTGCGAACGTAGAAGCGATGCGGCGGGAAGACATCTCGCTACGCGTGCCGTCATCGTCAACCCGGAAAAACGTCGCGCCGCTCAGAACCTGTCGCTGGTCGCGGCGGTCCTACTAACTCGCAGCATCGCTCAGATCAACAAGTGAGGCCTTACGTACTTGTGACGACGGGGTGACTGATCGGCAGACCGCCGCGAGGGATTCGCTCCGCGACGTTTTTCGTGCCATCTGACGGGTTGACTACACGGCCCGCTCCGCGAGACGTCTTCCCGCCGCGCACATAGAGTCTCCCACCGAATACCGGGCGTCGCGGGTCGTGGCCGCGGTCCCTTGGACCGAGCCTGCGCCGGCGTCAGTCGGCAAACGCGTCCGAAAGCGTGGAAGGGCACGCCGCCGCCGATTCGCCACTGCCGATCGAACCATATCTGAGCCGAAATGATTGTTGGAAAGCCTTCGAATCACCGCAGGCGGCGTGCGGAGCGTGAGCACGGGCGCGACAGGACGCGTTTGCCAGGCGAGCCGTCCAGGGAACGCGGACGCGACTCGCGACGACCGGTCGTGCGGACGATGTGACATCGGCAGGTGGGTGCTAGCCGAGGCCGAGCTTCTTCATGACGGCGACGAACCGGCGGTCGTCGCGCAGCGGATCGAATCGCGCGTCGACTTTGAGGTGAATCAGTTCGAACGCGCGATCGTCTGACGCCTTGGTCAGCCACCGAAATCCCTGATCGGTCTGCTCGAGCGCGAAGTAGATCCAGGCGAATTCCATCGGCGACACGTATCGCTGCTTCGCGAACGCGTCGAGCTTGCCGAGCACCTCGAGCGCCTGTTTCTTGCGGCCCGACAGCGCGAACGTCCGCCCCAGCGCACCGTGCACTCGCGGCATGTTCGGCGAGAGATGGACCGCGCGCTGGAACGCCGCTTCCGATTCGTCGAAGTCCTTCAACTGCTCCTGGACGAGGCCGAGCATCCAGTACGCCGCTCCGAAATGCGGATTCAGCTCGATGGTGTGATCGCAGCGCTCGAGCGCGGTCTGGAAGTCGCGCCGGTAGAAGTGCACCGCGGCGACGTCGCGTGCCACGATCGCCGACACCGGGTCGAGTGACTGCGCCACCAGCATTTCATCGAGCGCCTCGTCGAGCCGTCCCATCGGCGCGAGACACGATGCCGCGTACCAGTGATGAGCGGTCGCGTTGCGCGGGTTCAGGCTGATGGCGCGCCGGAACTCGCGCTCGGACCCCAGCCAGTCCCAGTCCTGCGTCGCCTTCACGTGCGCGAGCGACGTATGCGCCTCGCCGGAGTGATCGTCCAGCATCACCGCCGTCGCCGCGCTCGATGCCGCTTTCGTCCAGACCTCGGACGGCCCCATGACGCCGTAGTGATTGCACAGGCCGTAGGCGTCGGCGAGCCCGCTGTGGGCCGGGGCGTACTGCGCGTCCTCGACCAGCGCCCGTTCGAAGAACTCGAGCGCCTTCAGCAGCCCTTCCTCGCTGCGCTGGCTCAGGTGGTAGCGGCCCTGCAGATAGAGGTTGTGCGCGGCGAGATTCTGCGTCGGCCGCCGGCCGCTCGGACGCGGCCCTTCGGCAAATTCCGGCTCCAGGCGTTGCACGATGGCGTGCGCGACCCGCTCCTGCGCATCGAACAGATCCGTCGTGTCCGCGTCGATCGATTCGGACCACAGGTAACACCGGCTCGCCGTGTCGACGAGCTGCGCCGTGATGCGCAGGCGCGTGCCGGACGCGCGGACGCTGCCGCTGACGATCATGGCGGCGTCGGCTCTGGCGGTAGCGTCCTCGAGCGCGAGAATTCGCAGGTTCGGGAATCGCGCGAGGTGGTGGATGATCTCTTCCCGGACTCCCAGACAGAAGTAGTCGAGCTCCGGTCCGCCGCCATGGTTCCCGAACGGCAGGACGCTGACCGTGTTCCGGCTGACCAGCGCCGACGCAATCGATCGCTTGGCGGCCGCCGACGTTTCCCGCCGCTTGAAAACCGGCGCGTAGCCGCCCTTCGGTAAGTCGATGATCATCTCGTCGCTGGCGCCTTCCTCCTGGTAATAGCGAACCAGCTTGGCGCGCAGCCGGCGCGCCTGCACCCGGACGATCGGATCGGTTCTCGGATCGAACGACGGCTCCTTGCCGAAGACGTGCACGCCGATGACGTACTCCTTGAGCTCGGTGCTGCGCCCGCCGATCGATTCGAGGACGATGAAGCTGAGGAAGCGCTTGAGGCGATCGACCTGCTTGAAGGTGGCGCTGGCCAGCAGGCGTTCGAGCTGCTGGCGGACCGGCTTGTCCGTGTCGCGCGTCACGGCCGTGGCGACGTCACGCAACGCCATGCGCCGTATCTTACTTCGCTTCGGACGAACGGCCGCTCGCAGCATCGTCGTCTAGTCGGTGGCGACGTCCAGGCGATGAATGTCGCCGAGAATCACCGAATAGGAAAACGCGCCGACCAGCGCGACCACGCCGATGTACACCAGTGGTCCCACGAACGAGCCGGTCAAGTCGAACGTGATGCCAATCACTAGCGGTGTGACAATGCCGGCGAGGTTCGCGCTGAAGTTGAAGATGCCGCTGGTCAGCCCGATCAGTTTCTTGGGCGCGATGTCGGAGACGACCGTCCAGCCAAGGTTGGTCATGCCCTGTCCGAAGAACGCGATCGACATGATCAGCATGACCAGGCTGTTGCTGCCGGCCGGCACGTACGCGGCCCCGACAATCGTCGACGCCAGCAGCATGCCGCCCACGATCGGCAGCTTGCGCGCCAGGTTGGCCGATCCGGTCCGCTCGAGAATCGCATCCGACAGCCAGCCGCCCGCGAGCACGCCGATCGACGCGCCGATGTACGGCAGCGACGTCATGAAGCCGGCCTGGATGAAGGTCATCCCGCGGGCCGTCACCAGATAGGTGGGAAACCAGGTGACGAAGAACACCTGCGTCGAGTTGCCGCCGAATTGTCCGAGAGACGCGCCCGCCACCTGGCGGCACCGCAGCAGCCGGTCGATGTGGCGCCACTTGAAGGTGACCGGCGCTCCCTTGTATTCGCCGCCGCCGCCCGCCTCGATGTAGTCGATCTCCGCCTGGTTCGCGGTTCGGCTGTCGGCCGGATTGCGAAACTGTCCCCACCAGACGATGCCGAACGCGACGCCGAGACCGCCGACGATGAAAAACAGTCCGCGCCACCCGAACCGCTGCGTGATCCAGAACAGCGGCACGCTCAGGAATCCCAGGCCGACGTACTGGCCGAACGAGTAGATTGAATTGGCCCGCGCCCGCTCCTGCTGCGGAAACCACGTCGCCAGGATGCGGCTGTTCGCCGGAAAACACGGCGCCTCGAAGATGCCGACGCCGATCCGCGTCAGGATCAGGCCATTCAGCGATCGCACCACGCCCATCAAGGCGGTGCAGAGCGACCACGCGACGACAGCGATGAAATAGGTGACGCGCGTGCCGAACCGATCGAGGAAGACGCCGCCAGGAATCTGGAGCAGCGCGTAGCTCCACGAAAACGCCGAGAAGACCAGCCCCATCTTCGCGGCGCTCAGCCCGAGGTCCGCCGTCAGGAATGGTGCGGCGATGCCGAGGACCGTCCGATCGAGGTAGTTGATCATCGTCCCGCACGCGACCAGCGCCAGGATCGGGATCCAGCGGACGTGCGTGCGCGGCAGCGACGCGGTGGCGATCGCCCTCACGGGAGGACGGCGCCTGAACCGTGAGCGGGTCCCGCCACTACTCGCCCTTGCGGTAGATGTCGTTGATGTTCCAGTGGCCGGGAGTCGGCGTCGGCGCGTTCTCCATCGGCGCCTGGATCACGGTCGGGAGATTCGAGGTGAGTGCGTCGCTCAGCGCCGGTCCGAGATCGGAGGCCGACTCGATCATCACGCCGCGTGCGCCGCACGCCCGCGCCATCGCCGCGTAGTCGACGGTGTACGGCTTGCCGCAGCGCTCGAACATGCAGCCGAAGCTCGAGCCGTAATGCATCGATTCGAGGCCGGCAATCGTTCCGAAGCCGGCGTTGTCCATCACCAGCCAGACGACCGGCAGCTCCGCCTCCATCGCGGTGGCGATCACCGATGGGTTCGTGCTGAAGCCGCCGTCGCCGATCAGCGACACCGCCGCGCGATCGGGATGCGCCATCTTGACGCCGAGCACCGCCGATGGACCGAATCCCATGGTGGCCAGACCGCTGGGCGTGATGAACGTGCCGGGAACGGTAATCGGAAACTGCTGGCCGACGCCGTTCTTGTTCCAGCCGACGTCAGTAACGATGAATCCGTCTTCGGGAACCGCCCGGCGCAGCTCGGCGAGAATTCGTTCGGGCCGCATCGGGTATTGATCCGAGCTCCACTGGTGATCCCAGTTGGCCGCGAACGCCTTGCGGCCGCGCGCGATCTCCTCTCGCAGCCGCCCGCGATCGCGATGGCTCCTGCCGCGCGCCGCGGCGGCCAGCGCGCCCAGCGCCAGTTTCGCGTCGGCGACGGCGCCGAGTTCGGTCGGATAATTCCGTCCGATCTCCGCTTCATCGGCGTCGATGTGCATCAGGCGCGTCGGCGGAATCGAGAAGGTGAAACGAGGATCCCACGAGCTCGAGTTCGCTTCGGCGAGGCGCGTGCCGATGGCGACGACGAGGTCGGCGGTCCGGCACCTGTCGTTCGAGATTGGCGTGCCCCAGAATCCGGTCTGGCCGAGGAGCAGCGGGTGATCCTCCGGCAGGCAGCCCTTGCCCATCAGCGTATGCGCGACCGGCACTTCGAGCGCCTCCGCGAGCGCCGCCAGTTCCGAGGTCGCCCGCGCCGACAGGACGCCGCCGCCGGCGTACAGGACCGGAAGATCGGCCGAAGCGAGCGCGTCGACGATGCGCGTCACGGTGGCGGCATCGAGGGTCGGCCGCGACATGCGCGCCGGCAGCTGGTGAAAGGCGTCGACCGGCAGATCGGCGGAGAAGATGTCCATCGGCACGTCGACCAGCACCGGGCCGGGCCGTCCCGCCTGGGCGAGGTGAAACGCGCGCTCGATGACGCGCGGCAAGTCCTCGACGCGGTCGACACGGTAGACGCGTTTGCAGAAGGGCCGGTAGATCTGACACTGGTCGGCGTCCTGGTGAAGGTTGACCTCCTGATGCGGGTGCCGGCCGAAGTAATGTGACGGCACGTCGCCGGCGATCACGACCATCGGAATCGAATCGAGCGCGGCGTTGGCCACGCCGGTGCACGCGTTGGTCAGTCCCGGACCCAGGTGCGTCAGCAGCACGCCGGTCTTGCCCGAGGCGCGCGCGTAGCCGTCGGCGGCGTGGGCGGCCACCTGTTCGTGGCGCGTCGAGACGAACCGGATGCGGCTCTTGCCGAGCGCGTCGAGAAACGCGATGACCGTGTGTCCGCACAGGCCGAAGATCACGTCGACGCCCAGGCGCTCCAGGTATTCGGTCAGCAGATAGGAGGCGATCCTGGTCTCCGCCGCCTTCTCGGTTCGCTCGACGGTGCGGGGCGCAACTGTGCTCATACGGTCATCCCACGTCTGGTTAGAAAATTTCGCCGCCGTAGAACTC
>Ga0207641_10001721_pt1 | contig 21168 bp, 18 predicted proteins | sample KBSSwiS62_FD_184306 | JGI IMG/M metagenome (GOLD analysis project Ga0207641, IMG submission 184306) | Switchgrass rhizosphere microbial communities from Kellogg Biological Station, Michigan, USA - KBS Switchgrass S6-2 (SPAdes) (version 2) | ecosystem: Host-associated > Plants > Roots >... | reverse complement strand
CCTCGCTGACGTCGTCCTTGAAGCGACGCAGCGATCCGATCTTGCCCTCGTAGATGACGACGTTGTCGCGCAGCAGCCGCGCCTGGCTGTCGCCGGCGCGGGTGATGCGCCCTTCGGTGACCATGCAGCCGGCGATGGTGCCGTACTTCGGCACCCGGAAAATCTCGCGGACCGCGGCGACACCGATCCGCACTTCCTTGAACGTCGGATCGAGCAGTCCGGCCATCGCCTTCTTCATCTCGTCGGTGACGTTGTAAATCACCGAATGCGAACGGATTTCAACGCGTTCGCGGGTCGCGATGTCCTCGGCGTTGCGATCGGGCCGGACGTTGAACGCGATGATGATCGCGTTCGACGCGGAGGCCAGCAGCACGTCCGACTCGTTGACCGCGCCGACGCCGGCGTGAATGATCCGGATCTTCACCTTCTCGTCCGACAGCTTGGCCAGCGTGTCGGCGAGCACTTCGGCCGACCCCTGGACGTCGGCCTTGATGATGATCGGCAATTCTTTCATGCCGCCTTCGGCGATCTGCGCCTGCAGCGACTCGAGCGTCAGCCGTGACCCCTTCGCGCCGAGCGATCGCGACTTGGCCTGTTCCTCGCGGAACGTCGCGATATGCCGCGCCTTGGCGGCATCCGCCACCTGGAACACGTCGCCGGGCTGCGGCAGACCGGCCAGGCCGAGTACTTCGACCGGCGTCGACGGTCCCGCCGACTTCGTCGGCTTGCCGCGATCGTCGATCAGCGCGCGGACCCGGCCGACGATCGGCCCGGCGATGAACGTATCGCCGACGCTGAGCGTGCCGTCCTGAACCAGCACGGTGGCCACCGGCCCGCGCCCCTTGTCCAGTTTCGCCTCGAGCACGGTGCCGGACGCGCTGCGCTTCGGATTGGCCTTGAGCTCGCCGATTTCGCTGACCAGCAGAATCATCTCGAGCAGTCCGTCGATGTTCTTCTTCTGTCTAGCGGACACTTCGACGGTGACCGTCTGGCCGCCCCACTCTTCCGGCATCAATCCGAGATCGGTCAGCTCACGCTTGACCCGCTCCGGCTGGGCGTTCGGCTTGTCGATCTTGTTGATCGCCACGACGATCGGCACGTTGGCCGCCTTGGCGTGGTCGATCGCTTCCTTGGTCTGCGGCATCACGCCATCGTCGGCGGCGACGACCAGCACCACGATATCGGTGACCTTGGCGCCGCGGGCGCGCATCAACGTAAAGGCCGCATGGCCCGGCGTGTCGAGGAAGACGATGTCGCGCTTGTTGATCGTGACGTGATACGCCCCGATGTGCTGCGTGATGCCGCCCGCCTCGCGCTCGGCGACCCGGGTTTCGCGGATGGCGTCGAGCAGGCTGGTCTTGCCATGGTCGACATGGCCCATGACCGTGACGACCGGCGCACGCAACACGACGTCTTCGGCGCGAGCTTCGCCTTCATCCGCCTGCAGCAGCTCCTCTTCGAAGCTCTGCATCTGCACGTCGGCGCCGAACTCGCGCGCGATCATCGTCGCCGTTTCCGTGTCGAGCGCCGAGTTGATCGTCAACATCAGGCGCTTCATCAGCAGCTTCGCGAGGACGTCCTTGACGCGGAGATCCAGCTTGTCGGCCAGGTCCTTCACCGTCATGCCTTCGGCCAGCGTGATGCTGCGCGTGACGGGCGGCGGCGCGGCAGGCATGGGCGGCGGCGCAGGACGTGCCTGTTCCCGACGCTGTGCGGCGGCCGGTCGGCCCTGGCCGCCGGGACGCTGCTGATACGACGGCCGCGACGGCATCCCGGGACGCTGGGGGTACTGCTGTCCTGGACGCGGCGGCATGCCTGGCTGCTGGGTCCGCACGGGCTGCGAGGGCAGGGGTCGCGGTCCTCCAACGGGCCCTTGCGGCCGCGGTCCTGGATATGGCGGTCGTTGACCAGGTGCACCGGGACGCGGAGCGCCCGGCATGGGTGGACGCACTCCGGGCGCGCCTGGTGACACCGCACCGGCGGGCCTGGCCGCCATCGGAGCGGCCGGCTTCGGCGGGGCGATCGGCCGTTGAACGGCCCGCGGCGGGGCCGATGTCGGCAGCGGCGGAGTTGGCGCGGTCGGACGGTTTTCTTCGATGCGGAGGCGCAGCGTTGGCGGCACGACGCGGCCGGGAACCGGCGGCTTCGGGGCTGGCGCCTGCGGTGCGGTCGCCGGTGCGGCCGCCACGGGCGCGGCTGCGGGCGCCTCGGCTGCAGGCGCCGGAGGAGCCGCCGGTGCTGCGGTCGCAGCGGGTCGTTCTGCCGACGGTTGCGCAGGGACTGACGGTGCCTCGGCGACAGCAATCGGCGCCTCCGGCGGCGGCTCGGGCGCTGGGGGCGCTTCGACCGGCTCCGGTTCGGCGGCGAGGGGTTCGGGCTCGACGACTGGCGCGGCGGCCACCGGCTTTGCGGTTTTGACCAAGCGCGGCGGCGGCAGGGCCGGCGCCGCGGGTTTCACCGGCTCGGGCGCCTTTTTCGCGGGCGCCGGCTTCTTGCCTTTGGCAGCCGGCGTCTCGGCGAAAATGTTCCCGCTCGGCAGTTGGATGTTCCGCTGTTTCGAGAGTCGATCGACGAACTGCCGCGCCACCACCTCCTCGATCGTGCTCGAGGCGCTCTTGACCTCGATGCCGTGATCGCGCTTGAGAAGCGCCGTCACTTCCTGACTCGTGGTGCCGAGCAGTTCTGCGATCTTGAAAATCCGAACAGTTGCCAAACCAGTACCTCTATCTCATGTAGCACCCATGTAGCGCAGGCGTCGCGGCCTGCGACGGCAGATGCGAACATCTGCCTCAAAGCCAGATTATGCGTCTGCGCTACTTTCGGTGTCTGCTTCCGTGTCCGCCGGCGCGGTGCCGCGGGCGGCCGCCAGAATTTTGTCGGCCGTCTTCCCGCCGATGCCGGGAATCTCCGACAGTTGCTCGACGGTTGCGGCGGCCACGGCCTCCTGCGAGTCCAGACCCGCCTCGACCAGCTTCCGAACGGTCTTCTCGCCGATGCCGGCCAGCGTGTAGGGCACCGGTAGATCGGAAGGCTCGGCGGCCGCGGCAGCTTCCGTACCCTCCGCGCTCGCGGTCGCTTCGCCGGCAGCGGCGGCCTCCACGGGCTGTTCTTCTGTGCCCGCGTCCGTCGACGGCATCTCGAGCTCGCCGAACTGCGCCTCGACTTCGCGGCGCTTTTCCTCTTCGCTCTTGATGTCGATGCGCCAGCCGGTCAACTTGGCAGCGAGCCGGACGTTCTGACCCTTCTTGCCGATCGCCAGCGACAGCTGCTTGTCCTCGACGATCACTTCCATGACGCGCTCGCGGTCGTCGACGATCGACACGCGCTGCACCTTAGCCGGGCTGAGCGCGTTGGTGACGAAGGCAATCGGATCCTCCGACCACTCGACGATGTCGATCTTCTCGCCGCGCAGTTCGCGGATGATTGACTGGACGCGCGTGCCCTTCATCCCGACGCAGGCGCCGACCGGGTCGACGTCCCGCTCGCGCGAATAGACCGCCACCTTGGCGCGGTCGCCCGCTTCGCGCACGGCGCCGCGGATCATCACCGTGCCGTCGTAGATTTCCGGAACCTCCTGCTCGAACAGCTTGATCAGCAGCGCCGGGTCGGTCCGCGACAGGACGATCTGCGGTCCCTTCGCGCTCCGATTCACGCCCTTGATCACCGTCCGGACGCGGTCGGCCGGCGTGTAGCTTTCGGCGCGCGACTGTTCCTTGCGCGGCAGCACGGCCTCAATCCTTCCCACTTCGAGAATGATGTCGCCGTTCTCGAACCGTTTCACCGTGCCGTTGACGACTTCGCCGATCCGATCGTTGTACTCGGCGAAGACATGCTCGCGCTCCGCCTCGCGGACTTTCTGGAAGATCACCTGCTTGGCCGTCTGGGCCGCGATGCGGCCGAGCACTTCAGTCGGCTTGGGAAACTCCATCTCGTCGCCGAGCTCGATGCTGTTGGCGACCTCGTCGCCGTACAGGGGCCGGTACATCTCGCGGGCTTCGTCGAGCGAGATTTCCGTCGCCGGCGTGGCGACCGCCTCGACGACGGTCTTGAGGGCGAACAAGTCGACCTGTCCGGTCTCGAGGTTGAAGCGTGTCTTCAGGTTCTCGCCCGTCTTGTAGTACTTGCGGGAAGCGGTCGCGACGGCTTCTTCGATCGCGCTGATGACGACGTCGGGCTCGATACCCTTTTCCTTCGCCAGTGCTTCGATCGTCTGTTGTAAAGGATTCGACATACTCAACTTTCGGCTGCCAACGCGCGGCTGGCAGCTAGAACTCGACTTCCAGATTCGCTCGGGCGATCACCCCGAACGGCACCCGATGCGGACGCCCATCGTCGCCGTCGATCAGCACGTCGTCGCCCTCCAACCCGGCGAGACGGCCCTTGAAGAACCCCTGGCCGTCCACCTGCTCCCGCATCACGATCTTGGCGCGACGCCCGGCAAACCGCCGGTAATCCTCGACGCGCCGGAGAGGCCGATCCAATCCGGGCGACGAAACCTCGAGGGTGTACGCCCCCGGTACGACATCCTCGACGTCGAAAATCGCGCTCAAATCGCGACTGACATGCGCGCAATCGTCGACGCTGACGCTCTCGCCGGCGGTCGCGGCCGCACCCGGCCGGTCGACGAGCACCCGCAGCATCATGCCCTGGCCTTCACGACGGTATTGCACGTCGAAAATCTCCAGGCCGTAGCTCGCTGCCACGCGGGCCGCCGTCTGCCGGACCTGCTCGAGAATGTCCGTGCCGCCCATCTTTACGTACGTGTCCGGGGTCAGCCGGACAATAGGCCCTGAAACAAAAAAAGTGGGCACATGCCCACTCGGTTCTTCACCTAGGGTTCGAATCCAAAATTATAGCACGCTGCTCAGGCCAGGGGGCGAGCGAGGAGATCGTAGCCCCGCGACCCCACGATGGCGACGTCGGCAAAATCTCCGGGGTGGAAGCTCGACGGGTCGCAGTCGGTCAGAAAGACCGAGGCGTCGATGTCAGGCGCTTGGGACGAGAGGCGGCCTTTCAGGACGAGCTCATGATCCGAGGATGGGCCGTCGACCACAATCCGCGCCCGCTCGCCGACGCGCGCCCGTTGCCGTCCGGTGACCAGCCGCTTCTGCAGACCCATCACGCGGGATCGCCGGGCCTTCTTGAGCTTGGCCGGCACGTCGTCGTCGAGCCCGAAGGCGGACGTGCCCTCTTCATGGGAATACGTGAAGACGCCGACGTGGTCGAACCCGTGGTCCTCGACGAACGAGCAGAGCTCGTCGACGTCCTGATCGGTCTCGCCGGGAAAGCCGACAATGAAGGTGGTCCGGAGCGCGACGCCGGGGACACGCCCACGGATGTGGCCGAGCAGCGCATCGTACGACTGACGGGTGCCGGGCCGCTTCATCCGCTTGAGCACGGCGTTCGACGCATGCTGCAACGGCAGGTCGATGTACTTGCAGACCTTGTCGCAGTCGGCCATCGCGGCCAGCGTCGCATCGTCTATGGTCGTCGGATAGAGATAGAGCAGCCGGATCCACTCGAGACCGTCGATCGTGTTCAGCTCCCTCAAGAGGCGGGCCAGTGCGCCGCGCTCGTGGCGATCGATGCCATAGAAGGTCGTGTCCTGCGAGATGAGGAGCAGTTCCTTGACCCCGCGCGCGGCCAGCGCGCGCGCTTCGGTCACGATCGAGTCGCTCGGCCGGCTGCGATACTTGCCGCGCAGCGTCGGAATGATGCAGAAGGCGCACTTGTAGTCGCACCCTTCGGCGATCTTCACGTAGGCGTAATGCTTCGGTGTCGCCAGCAGCCGCGGCGTATCCGCGTCGTAAATGTACGTCGGCAGGGGCTGGGGGCGAGGGGCTAGCGGTCTAGTTCCAAAGAAGGTCATCGGCACCGCAGATGGAGCGCGAGGCTTCAGCCGAGCGTCATCTCCAATCGCGCCGACGATCTCGGGTACTTCGCCGGTGCCCAGCACCGCGTCGATCTCAGGGATCTGCGCCTTCAGTTCGTCGCGGTAGCGCTCCGCGAGACACCCCGTCACGATCAGACGGCGGCAGGCGCCATCCTTTTTGTACTGCGCCATCTCGAGGATCGTATCGATCGACTCCTGCTTGGCCGAGTCGATGAACGCGCAGGTGTTCACGACGAGGACGTCGGCGGCTGACGGGTCGTTCGTCAGATCGTGGCCCGCGCTCTGCGCGAGGCCGAGCATCACCTCGGAGTCCACGAGGTTTTTCGGGCAGCCGAGGGACAGCAGACCAATCTTCACGTGTACAAGGATACCCGACGGATAATCAACCGACCATGTCTACTAGCGAACGCATCGACGTCGACTCGATTTTGAAGGGCAAGATTCCGATCGGCACCGTGGTCACGGTGCGCGGCTGGGTCCGGACCCGAAGAGACTCCAAGGCCGGACTTTCCTTCGTTCACCTGCACGACGGCTCCTGTTTCGACCCCCTGCAGATCGTCTGTCCGGCCGCGCTGCCCAACTACGAGAGCGAGCTCAAGAGGCTGACCTCGGGCTGCTCCATCGTCGCGGTCGGCACGGTGACCGCGAGCCAGGGCCAGGCGCAGGCGGTGGAGATTCAGGCGCAATCGGTCGAGGTCGTCGGCGGAGTCGACGATCCGGACACCTATCCGATCCAACCGAAGAAGACCTCGTTCGAGTACCTGCGTGACGTGGCGCACTTGCGGCCGCGTACGAACACCCTCGGCGCCGTCGCGCGCGTGCGGCATGCGCTCAGCATGGCGATCCACCGCTACTACCACGAGCGGGGATTCTTCTGGGTGCATACGCCGATCATCACGGCGAGCGACGCCGAGGGCGCCGGCGAGATGTTCCGCGTCAGCACGCTTGATCTCGCCAACCGCGACGCGATTCCACGCACGCCCGATGGCCGGACCGACTTCACGCAGGACTTTTTCGGCCGCGAGGCGTTCCTGACCGTCAGCGGGCAGTTGAACGTCGAGACGTACTGCTGCGCGCTGTCGAAGGTGTACACGTTCGGGCCGACGTTCCGCGCCGAGAACAGCAACACCAGCCGGCACCTCGCGGAATTCTGGATGGTGGAACCTGAGCTCGCGTTCGCGGATCTGAGCGACAACGCGGATCTCGCCGAGTCCTTCCTCAAATACATGTTCACGGCGCTCCTGACCGAACGCGGCGATGACTTGAAGTTTTTCGCTGACCGCATCGACAAGACGTGCATCGCCCGGCTAGAGCGTTTTGTCTCGTCCTCGTTCGAACGAATGACGTACACGGACGCGATCGCCGCGCTCGAACAGAGCGGGAAAACATTCGAATTTCCGGTGCGCTGGGGAATCGACCTGCAGTCCGAGCACGAGCGGTGGCTCACCGAAGAGCACGTCAAGGCGCCGGTCGTCGTCATGAACTACCCGAAAGAGATCAAGGCGTTCTACATGCGTATGAACGACGATGGGAAGACGGTTGCGGCGATGGATGTTCTGGCGCCGGGCATCGGTGAGATTATCGGCGGCTCGCAGCGCGAGGAGCGGCTGGACGCTCTCGATCGCCGTCTGGCCGAGTTGAATCTCGACGCGAAGCATTACTGGTGGTACCGGGACCTGCGCCGCTACGGCACGGTGCCGCACGCCGGATTCGGGCTCGGGCTCGAGCGGACGATCGTCTATGCGACTGGGATGGCGAACATCCGCGACGTGATCCCATTCCCACGGACCCCGGGCAACGCCTCGTTCTGAAAACCAGGCGGAGAACCGTCACGCGGCGAACGTCCCCCTAGGTCGACGCGAGCCAGCGTTCCATCTTTTCCCGTGCCGCGCGCGCGCGCGCAAGATATTCCTTCGTCGATCCGCGCCACTGCCCGTCGAACACCAGCGGCCCTTCGTAGCCAACCTTCTGGACCGTGGTCATCACCGACGCCCAGTCGATATTGCCGTCCACCGGCAGGCGAACGGCCACCAGATGTTCGGCGACGACCTCGATCGCCTCGACCAGGTCGCCTTCACGATCCGCCCGCCCGAAGTCGAGGGCGATGCCGACCTTGGTCTCCAGCTCATCTTCGACCATGTGGACGGCGGAACCGGGCGGGGAGTGCTCCGGTCCTTCGACGGCGACCGTCACGCCGAGCGGCGCGGCGAGCGTCGCGACGCGTTCGACGTTGCGTCGTGCCTTGTCGCGTGTCCCCTCGACGGCCATCACGAACACCGGCACGCGGATGCGGCGCGCGAGAAAGAGCGCTGCTTCCAGTTGTTCCGGCGGCGGTGGCGGTGTCCCGGTCGGTCCGCGGACGCTGCTCACGTCGAGCCGCGCTTCCGCTAGCCATTGTTGAAGGTCCGCGACCGCAGCGGGATTCTCGGGCTCCACGTGCCCCGGCGCCGCCACGAGCTCGACGGCCTCGAACCCGTGCGCCCCAATCTCCAGCAGCTGATCGCGGCCGAGGCGCTGCTGGCGGTACAAATTCGTCGACACCCCGAACTGCCGTTTTCCCACGTGCCGAATTTCTATGTTACGACACTGGGAGGTGGGCGAAGGCTACGGTCGCGCCGCGGGTCGCGGACCCGAAAACCGACAATCGTCGTGTCTGGCTTGGCAGCAGCTTGATGGAAGCGTCGTTCTACGACAGCTCGTCGATGTGGGCGCTGAGTAACTCGCGCAGTCGGGTAAAGCGTGGGTATTTTTCCAGGTTCGACCGCGCATAGCGCAGCGTGCGCGGCATGTATTGGATATAGACCGGGTTGCCGCGGGTCATCGTCTGATAACCGAACGTGCCGAGCGCCTTCAGGTTGCGCTGCAGCGCCATCAGATCGAACCGCCGGCGGAATTCCTGTACGTCGGCGTTGCCCTTCAGTGCGAGGAAATGGGCGATGAGATCGTCGAGCTCCCAGTCGGCGATGTCGACGTACGAGTCCCGCAGTAACGACGCGAGGTCGTAGGTGTCCGGCCCCATCCGCGCATCCTGGAAATCGATGATGTAGAGGCTGCCGTCGCTGAGCATCAGATTCCGGCTGTGATAGTCGCGGTGACACAACACGCGCGGCTCGGCGGCGAGCTCGTCGACAATCGCCGCCCACTCCTCCTGGAGCGCACTGCGCTCCGAGTCCTTCAGCGCCACGCCGCGGTAGCCGAGGATGAAATACTTCACGAAGAACTCGAGCTCCCAGGTCAGCTTCTCGACGTCGAACGCCACCCGGTAGGGAATGTAGCGATCGGCCTGCAGCTCGGCCCCGCGGCGCTGCAGCGTCTCGAGGAGGGCGACCGCCTCGCGGTAGAGGTCGGCGTGCTGAGTGGGCGATGACGCGCCGAGGTGCGCCTGCAGCGTCACGTCGCCGAGATCCTGGAGCGCGAGGATGCCCAGCGGATCGGAATGGCCGAGCACGAGCGGCACCGGAAGCGGGATGAGGCGCAGCAGCTCCGCGACGTTCGCGAAGGGAAGCGAGGCGAACTCGATGGCGCCGGTGTGCAGCGCGAGCACGATCGGCGGCCCGTCGGCGGGGATGATCCGGAAGTAGCGGCGATCCGACGCATCGCCAGTCAGCGGCACGACGCGCGCGCTGGCGGCTGCCAGGCCGCTGTCGCGCAGGTACAGATCGATCCGTTCGCGAAGCTCCACGCCCTCGGCCGTGCGTTGTTCGGTCACGATCGGATGAGAATCTCGCTGCGATGTACGGCGCCGGCCTCGACGCGTACGCCGTCTGTGAGGATGCAGTCTTCGATCACGGCCTCGGCTCCAACCTGCACATCGTCCCACAGAATCGACCGCGCGATACGCGCCGATCGATCGACGTGGCAGTGGCGGCCCACGCCAAGGTCAGCCATATCGCTGCGTGTGGCCAACGCGGTCGAAGTCCTCCAGTAGTCTTCGACGGTGCCGACATCCCAGAATTCGGCATCGGACACGAACCCCATGACCGATCCCGGCTGCTGGCGTATCAATGTGTCGTACACCCCCCCGATCGATCTCGCCGCCTCGCCCGGCGGTACGGCGTCGAAGGCCGCCGCCTGTACCACCTGGACGCCGATGTAGTGATACGACCCCTCAGCGGAGCGCCCGCGGGTCACGAATCCGGTGACGCGGCCCTCCGGGTCGAGGAGCACACCGCCGTATCGATGGAACTCACGATTGGGCACCAGCGCCAGTGTGACCATGGCGTCCGACGTGTCGTGTGCGGCCGCCAGCATCGAGAGGTCGACGTCGGCGATCGTATCGCCGTTGACGACGAGAAACGGATCCGCCGCGACGAGTGGCAGCGCCTGTCGGGGGCCACCGGCGCTGCCGAGGATGCGCGGCTCCCACGAATACCGCACGCGCACCGATAGATCGGCGCCGTCGCCAACCACTGCGGTCAGCGTTTCCGGGCGGTGATGCAGATTGAGGACGAGGTCGGTGACGCCGTGCGCGGCGAGCCAGCTGATGATGCGGCGGATCATCGGCTCGCCGGCCACTGGGATCGCCGGCTTGGCGCGGACGTCGGTCAGCGGACGGAGCCGCGTACCCAGACCCGCAGTGAGTGCGAGCGCGTGAGTGATCACAGGGCGATGGCTCGCATGCCGTGGGATCCGGCGTGTACGCGCCTGACCAGCGCACGCACGAACACGTACATCGTGAAGCACTCGAAGGCGAACGCCGGGAAGCCGAGATAGCCCGGCACCGGCATCTCGAAGATCTTCAGGTGCTCCATGATCGGCACCGTATAGTGCCACTTGGCTCGCGACCAGAAATTCCAGAACTCCCAAAGAACGCCGCACAGCAGGCCGCTCCACGCCAGGTTGATGATCCGCTCGCGGGTGAGCCGCTCGACGCCGAGGCGGGCGTTGATCGGATCGAGCAGAAAGATGAACCCGAGCCACACCGGGGCGGCGAGGTAGCGCGCGACGGATGGCGCGACGAAAAAAGGCGATGCCAGCATGAGCGCGCCAGCGCCGATCCACAGGGCAGGAAGGGCAGGAAGGGCAGGAGGGGCTGGACGGGCTGAAACCGCGGCACTGCCTGCCTTTCCTGCCTGTCCCGCCCATCCAGCCCTGAGTACTGCGGCCAGCTCCGCGCCCTCGAAAATCGCCGGCCAGATCGTTCCAAACGACCAGGCGTAGCCGAACATCCGGAGCCACCAGTTCTCGGGCAGGCCCTCGTAGTACCAGTTGTCGAGATACAGGTTGAAGAACTCGAAGACCAGCCAGAGGGGCATCGACGCCAGGGTCAGCACCGCAAACTCGCGCGGGTTGGAGCGAATCCAGGAGTCTCCGCGCGCGCGATAGACGACGGTGTCCGCGAAGAGGATGAAACCGGTCCAGCAGATCGGTGTGTTCCAGGACCAGAAGGGCTCGATCTTCGCGAGGGTCGCCGCCTCGGAGAAGACCGTGATCCCCACGCCCAGCCAGATCCAGGTTGTCACGTAACGCGCACGCCAAAAGAACAGCCCAGAAGCGCCGGAGTACCGACGCCCTTCCCGAAGATCATCACTTTGTGTGTCGATCCCAGACCGCCCGGCACGAGCAGCGTCTTCAGCGCGCGCGCCCGCTCGGCCAGCGCCGCCCCGTTCCAGGCGCTCACGAGGCCCAGCACGAAGTAGGTCTGATCGAGGAAGGCGATGGTCGTCAGGCCCGCGGCTTCGGCTGCGTCGCGGACGCTGGTGAAGTCGACATGCGCGGTGATGTCCTGCTCGCCGGGGTGTTCGAGCCACGGTGCAGCACCCTGCGCGATATCCGTCCGATGTCCCGAGAACGTCGTCAACGTCCCGTGCGCATGCGATGCGGAATACAGCTCCCTCGCTTCGTGGCCATAGTCGATCAGGATGATGAAACCGCGCGTCAGCCGCTGCGCCGCGTCGCGGATCCAGTCGACCGCCCGGAGGTTGATCTCGACGCGCCACCCGGGTTCGAGTCTGACGCCCAGACGATCGAGATACCCCTCCAACTCCGGCGTCGATGGCGGACCTTCGATGGTACGGCGCGCGGCGGCGACGTAGGTTTCTTTCAACCCATCCTCGCGCATGACGACCTGATGCACGGGAAACGCATCGAGCAGCTCGTTGGCGACGAGAACGCCCTCGAACGAATCGGGCAGCAAGCCGCTGGCGCTCGACAGCCGATCGCGCACATCGCCGAGTGTCGCCCGCTGCGCCTCGCGCGCCGCCGCGCTCGCTTCGATCAGGTGCAGGCGAACGTGCGGATACAGCGCGGGATGGCGATCGCGAAGCGCCCGGAGAATATCTGCGGACAGCCGGCCGTTGCCGGCCCCGGCCTCGACCAGATCGAAGTCTGAAGGTTGAAGGTCGCAGTCTGAAGCGTGAAGGATGTGAAACATCTCGTCGAGCTGCGCGGCCAGCAGCTCGCCGAAGAGGGCACCGACGTCTACGCTGGTAAAAAAATCGCCCGCGCGGCCGGAACGCTGGGCCGCGCGGGCGTAGTAGCCGAACGTTTGATCGTAGAGTGCGAACTCCATGAACGCGGCCACTGTCAGGGGACCGCGTTCACGGATGTCGTCGCCGAGACGGGATTCGGGATTCGAGGCTCGGGACTCGATTGCGCGATCTTCAGCGAATTCCAATCCTCGAATCCCGAATCCCGAACCCCGGCGGCGTCAGTCTTTCTTGACCGTGACGAACGTCTCTCCGTCGCCACGCCAGACGAGAATCTGCGCGATGCGGCCCGACGGGACTTTCTGAAGCTCTCTCGCGGCTTCCGCGGCGTTCGACACCGGCCGGCGATTGACCGCGAGGATCACGTCGCCGCTGCGGAGTGCGCCCGCCGCCGCACCGTCTGGATCGATCTCTGTCACGACCGCGCCGGTCTGACCCGACGGCAGCTTGAGCCGCCGCGCCATCTGCGCCGTCACGTTGTCGAGCGTGATACCGAAGCCGCCGGCATCCTGCTGGTCCGTCGGTGACTGCGGCTGGTCGGACTGCTGCGGGCGCCGGCCGCCGTTCTGCTCGGCCTCGAGATCGAGCTCGTCCACGGTGACGTTCAAGGTCTTCTCCTGCTTGTTGCGCATCACCTTGACCGGCACCGTCGTGCCCGGCTTCGTGGCGACCACCATCTTGACCAGTTCGTCGCTGTTGTTCACCGGCCGTCCGTTGTATTGCACGATGATGTCGCCCGGCTCGATGCCCGCCTTCGCGGCCGCGCCGCCGGCCGGCACCTGCGCGACCAGCGCGCCGCGACGCTCCTTCAGGCCGAAGTCCTCGAGCGCCTCGCGCGGAATCGGCAGCACCGACACGCCGATGCGCCCCCGCGTGATCTTTCCGTTCCGCAGTTGCGGCAGGAGTTCGCGGACGGTGTTGCTCGGGACTGCGAAGCCGATGCCGATGTTCCCCTCGGACCGCGAGTTCGTGATGATCGCGGTGTTGATGCCGATGACTTCGCCGCGCAGGTTGAGCAGCGGTCCGCCCGAGTTGCCCGGATTGATCGCGGCGTCGGTCTGCAGCATGTCGTTCGACCGTCCGTCGGTGACGCGGAACGCCCTCGACGTCGCGCTGATCACGCCGACCGTGACGGTATGGTCGTAGCCGAACGGGTTGCCGATGGCCATCACCCAGTCGCCCGCCTCGACCTGCGTCGAGTCGCCGAACTTGGCTTCCTGCAGCGGCCGGCTCGGCTTCTCGACCAACTGAATCAGCGCGCTGTCGGTGAGCGGATCGCGTCCGATGACCTTGGCCTGATAGCTGACGTCAGAGTCGTCGCCGTAGAGCACGACCTCGATTTTCGTAGCGTCCTCGACCACGTGGTTGTTCGTGAGGATGAAGCCATCTTTGCTGATGATGAACCCGGTGCCGGCGGCCCTCGTCGTCTGCTCGCGCGGCGGCGTCCGCCGGCCGCGACCCCGCTGGCCGGGCAGCTGACCGCCGCCCTGATCGTCCTGGTTTCCGCCGCCGCCCGGACCGAAGAACCGATGGAACAGATCGTCCGGGTTGCCGCCGCCGCCGCCGAAGAAATCGGTCAGGTCCTGCGTTTTCGTCTTCATCTCGGTACGGATATTGACGACGATCGGCGTGGCCAGCTTGGCCACGTTGCGAAAGGTCTGGGCGTCGAGCGGGCCATTAATCGGCGCGCTGTTCATCACCGGCACCGCAATGGTCTGCGCGGACGAGCGCGGCGCCAGATCGAGACGCGAGGCGATCACCATGCCGACGAAGAGCGAAGCCGTCATGAGCAGCAGGGCGTAGAACAGCGTGGTCTTGCGGGTTGACATCGAGCCTCCTAAACGAGTGCCGCTATCTCGGTTTGCCGCGGTCCGGTGACCGCCGCGTCGCGCGGGGCGACGACCATGTTGATTTCCGTGCGAACGCCGAAATCGTCGAAGTAGACGCCAGGTTCGATCGTGAAGCCGGAGCCGGCGAGCAGCCGCCGGTCGTCGTGCGTTTCGTAGTCGTCCATGTTGACGCCGTTGCCGTGCACGGTGGTCCCGAGGCTGTGGCCGGTGCGATGCAGGATGTTATCGGCATAACCGGCGTCGCGCAGTACCGTCATCGCGGCGCGATCCACTTCCCAGCCGCGGAGCTCGCGGCCGGCGCGCACCGACGACTGGACCAGCTCGACGGCGGCGTCGCGCGCGTCCCGGATGGCGGTAAACGCGCGGCCAAATCGTTCGGGCACCGCGCGGCCGGTGTATCCCATCCACGTGATATCAGCAAACACCGCGCCGGGCGCGTCGAGCTTACCCCAGAGGTCCAGCAGTACGAGGTCGTCGCGTCCAATCGCCCTGTGGACCGTCGCGGTCGGCAGGTAATGCGGGTTCCCGGCGTTCGGGCCGACCGACACCATGGGGTCGGCGTCGCTGATGAGCCGTTCGTCACGGAACCATCCGGCCATCAGCTGCTGGATGTCGTACTCCGTCGTCGGCACGCCGTCTCGCAGCCGACCGGCGATGGCGTCGAACGCGCGATCCTTCACGCGGTGCAGTCTTTCCGAGGCATCGCAATGGCTCGCGATGGCGGATGCGTCCCAGACGGTGGAGAAGCGCTGCACGAGGTCGCCCGACGATACGACCTCAGCGCCCGATTGGCGGACGAGCTCGACCGTTCCGGCATCGACGCGGGCGACGTAGGGAATCGCGCAGGCGGGCGAGTATTCCATGGCGACGCGCCGGACGCCGGCCAGCAGCTGCTTGAGGCCGGCTTCGAGCTGCTGCCGCCTCGCGTACCGCTCGGTCGTGCCGGGCAGATGCGCGAGACAATTTTTCTCAATCGCGTGCACCAGACCGCGCGGCACGCCGGCTGCCGGAATCAGGTAGAACCACCGTCGTGTTGCAAGGTGGCCTCCCTGATCGTTGATACGGGTGACGGCTGTTGCAATCGGGTTGAGTCCGCGGAAGTCGTAGAGAAGCCAGGCGTCGACGCCGTCGGCGGCGAGGGCGGCCTGGACGGCCGCGATGTCGATGGCGGGAACCGTAGCCGCCTGAGTCTGGCTCATCCCTTCAAGTATAGCCGGGACTATAATCGGAGGACCCGTTTCGCACCTCTGTAACAGACGTCTGGCTCGGTCCTCGTGACTCGGACGTGGAGTGATCTCTATATGTATGGACATGTAAAAAAAGCGGCGCTGATCGTGTTCGCGTCGGGCGCGGTGCTTACCGCCGGGCAGCCGCAGCCGCCGGCGCCGGCGCCACAGCCGTCGCAGCCCACCTTCAAGGTGGCGGTTGATTACGTCGAGGTCGACGCCGTCGTCACGAATAGCCAGGGTCAGATCGTTCGCGAACTGAAGAAGGAAGACTTCCAGGTGCTGGAAGATGGAAAGGCGCAGACGATCAATACCTTCACGTTCGTCGACATCCCGATCGAGCGTGCCGACCGCCCGCTGTACTCCGCGACGCCCTTCGAGCCCGATGTACGCACGAACGAGCGCGCGTTCGAAGGCCGCGTCTACGTGATGATCATCGACGATCTCCATGCGCGGTTCGGTCGGTCCCAGCGCATCAAGAGCGCGGCGAAGCAGTTCATCGAGCGGCGTCTCGGCGCGAACGATCTGATGGCCGTGATTCACACCGCGGGCGCGACCAGCAACAGCCAGGAATTCACGAGCAACAAACGGCTGCTGCTGGCGGCCGTCGACAAGACGCAGGGGCGAAAGCTCGACTCCGCGACCGTCAACAAGACGAACGAGTACTACCGCACGCGCGACACGCGGCAGCAGGGCGACCCGGTCAACGACCTGGACGACGCGGAGCGTGCCCAGAACGCCCGCAACACTCTCGACACCATCAAGAACGTCGCGGAATGGTTCTCGTCGGTTCGCGGCCGTCGCAAGACGATCCTGCTCCTCAGCGAGGGGATCGACTACGACATCTACGACATGATTCCGAATTCGGGGTCGAACCATCATGGCGCCTCGATGGTCCTCGACGCGTCGCGCGACGCGATTGCGGCCGCGACGCGGTCGAACGTGTCGATCTACGGCATCGATCCGCGCGGCCTGACCGATCTCGGCGACGAGACGATTGAAGTCGGCGCGTTCCCCGACGACACTTCGCTCGGCATCGGACAGGGATCGCTGCAGAACGAGCTCCGGCTGGCACAGGACAGCCTGCGAACGCTCTCGGAAGAGACCGGCGGGTTTGCCGTCGTCAACCGGAACGATTTTTCGACGGCGTTCGATCGCATCCAGCAGGACAACAGCTCGTACTACGTGCTCGCCTACTATCCGCCCGACGCCAGGCCTGGGCGGGCGCACAAGATCGACGTCCGCATGACGCGCCCCGGGCTCACGGTCCGGGCCCGTAGGGGCTACGTCACACCGAAAAAAGCGACGCCGACGGCGGTGAACGCGAAAGACATCCGAACGCCGGAAGTACGGGACGCCATCGAGAGCCCGATTCCAGTCAGCGGGCTGACGATGCACGTCTTCGCGTCGCCGTTCAAGGGCACGGCGCCCAACGCGTCGGTGCTGCTCGGCGTCGAACTGCGCGGCCGCGATCTCAAGCTCGACCCGACGGCCAAGATCCTGCTCTCGTACGTCGCCTACGACGCCAACGGCAAGGTTCGCGGCGGGACCACCGACACGATGACGATGGGAAACCTCAGGCCGGAGACGAAGACACGCATCGAGGCGACCGGCGTGCGGATGCTGAATCGGATGGAGCTTCCGCCAGGTCGATATCAGGTGCGCGTGGCGGCGCACGACACGGCTGGCGGCAACGTCGGTTCAGTACAGTACGACCTCGACGTGCCGGACTTCCTCAAGACGCCGTTCAGCATCAGCGGGCTCGTGATGACGTCGCCCTACGCCGCGCAGACGCCGACGGTCCGTCCCGACGAGCAGCTCAAAGCGGCCCTGCCGGCGTCGCCGGTGGCCTCGCGGTCGTTTCCGCAGAACGATCAGATCGCGCTGTTCGCGGAGGTCTACGACAACGCCGGTGGCACGCCGCACAAGGTCGACATTACCACGACCATCACGACCGATGAAGGACGCGAGCTCTTCAAGACGAACGAGGAGCGCGATTCGGCGGATCTTGGCGGCAAGACCGGCGGCTATGGCTACATGACGAAAATTCCGCTCAAGGACATCGCGCCGGGCGATTACGTGCTGACCGTGTCGGCGCGCACGCGGCTGGGGAACGCGACGCCGGTGACGCGGCAGGTGCGGCTGACGGTCACGCCGCCGGTCGGGCCACGATGATCGCTCCTGTGCTGGCTGTCGCGCTGTTCACGGGCACGACGGCTCTTCACGAAGGCTCGAAGAAACACGAAGATCCTTGCCTTCGTGATAAACCGTGGGGCATGGAGCAGAGCGCCGACACCGCTCGTACGGTCGACAAAGGCGGGCAGAGCAACGTCGATGAAGCCAGGCAGGTCGTCGTTCGAACCGACGTCGAGTGGACGAAGCTCTGGCAGCAACACTCACCGGATCGACAGCGCCCGGAGGTCGACTTTGCCAAGGACATGATCGTCGGCGTGTTCATGGGGAGCCGATCGACCGCGGGTTACAACATCTCGATTGTCAGCACGTTCGCGAAGGACGGCAATGTGCTGGTGCGGTATCAGGAATCGACGCCGCGGCCGGGCACGATGACCGCGCAGGTGCTGACGTTCCCGTATCACCTCGTTGCAATTCCGAAGGCGGCAGGCGAGGTGCGGTTCGAGAAGGTCCAATAAAGTTAAAAGTTAGAAGTTAAAAGTTAGAAGTTAAGACCAAATGAAACGGGCCGGCGAGCGTCACCGCTCGACGGCCCGTTCGTCTTTTCGAGTTCTACCTTTACTTTTAACTTTTCACTTCTAACTTTTCACTTTTTCTTCGCAGCCGGCTTGGTCGCCGACGCTGGCTTCGCCGCGGGTTCCTTCTCGTCCCCCATCTTCGCAACCTTGTGCGGCTTGATGGTGCCGTTGGCGTGCGAGAAGTTGTAGTTGTTCGCCTTCATTTTCGCGTTGTAGGGCGTCTCGATGACGATGGTCTGCACTTCGCCCGGCTGCAGCAGGCCGTTGATCGCCCCCTTGCCGCCGCCGACGGATGCGCCACCTGCGTCGTACCAGGTTTCCGTGATCGTCAACCGCGGAATCGGCGCATTAGAGGTGTTCTTCACCTGAATCTTGGTGATGACCATGTCCTTTTCGCGCTTGGTCACGGGCGGAGTGAAGTCGACTTCTGCCTGGCCGCGAATCGGCGGCGTCAGTTTCTTGCCCGCCAGGACGGAAGTCATCGGCGGGGCGGCGGGGGTTTGAGCGATCAGCAGAGCGCTGACGAAGGAAACGCCGACCAGCGTCGCGGCGAATGTACAACGCGCGCGATTCATAATGTCCTCCCGGAAAATCAACCGAAAACGCGAAAGTATACCCTACATCTCCCCGTTCCAATCCTCCGGCTCGGGGGAGACCGAGCGGAAGATTTCCATGTGCCATTTCCCGCCGCCCCATGGCTCGATGACTTCGGCGGCCACGACGTCGACGAGGATTTCCGAGAACAGCCTGCCTTCGGGGTCGTTCTCGAGGTGATAGGCCGGTTCGTCCCACCCGAAGTTCGGGTACAGCATCAGCGTCAGGAACAGATCGTAGCCATCGTCGACGACGATCAGCTGGCCGCACGGACGTTTCTGCGTGGAGTGATAGATCAGGTATTTTTCCGCGCTGTGCGCGCGGATGTATCGCTTCAGCGCGAAGTCGCGCGCGACGACTTCCTCGACGGCAATCTTCTTATCCCAGCAATCGCGGCAGTATTTCTCTTCGCCGCGCGGTTCCGACACGTCCTTGGCACCGCACAGCGCGCAGCGCGACTTGACGACCGTCTTGCGTGGCATATGATGAAGTCTAGCACCATGGAACGGCCCACGCACGCCGGCCTCCGGCACCTCGCGCTCAACGTACGCGACCTGCCGGCGATGAAGCGCTTCTACGTCGAACTGCTCGGGTTTGTCGTGGAGTGGGAGCCGGATCCCGACAATGTCTACCTGTCGTCCGGCATCGATAATCTCGCCCTTCATCGTGCGACGGCGCTCGCAAGCGATCGTTCGGCGCCAGCGAGCGGCGCGGGCGCGCTCGATCATCTGGGATTGATCGTCCGAACGCCGGACGAAGTCGATCGCTGGGCGACCTTTCTCGAGGGCAGCGGCGTGCTGATGTCGGCAAAGCCGAAGACGCACCGCGACGGCGCGCGCAGTTGTTACTTTCGGGATCCGGACGGCAACAGCGTCCAGATCATTCATCACCCGCCGATCAGTCAAAAAACCTGAAGGGGTTGGGGCTAGCCGCAGCTAGGGGCTGGGGGCCAGCCGTCCTTCGAGAGCCGGGGTGTACATGCGCTCCGTGTATTCCTTGACCATGCGGCGAGCCGAGAAACGCGGCGCCACGGTGATGATGGCTTGCTTCACCGTCGCTATCCACCGGCGCGGCACCTGGCTCTCGTCGCGATCGTAGAACGCGGGCACGACCTCTTCTTCCAGCAAGCGGTACAACGCGTCGGCGTCGCCGGCATCGATGGCGTCGTAATTGTCGCCGCCGACACCGCCGTCGATGACCCATCCGTTCGCGCCGGTAAACCCTTCCGCCCACCAGCCGTCGCCGATGCTCAGGTGCGGCACGCCGTTGGTCGCGGCCTTCATGCCGCTGGTGCCGCTCGCTTCGAGCGGCTTGCGCGGGTTGTTCAACCACACGTCGCAGCCCTGCACGAGGAAGTGGGCCACATGCAGGTCGTAATCGTCGACGAACGCCACACGGCCGCCGAACATCGGCTCGAGCGCGTGGCGATAGACATGCTGCAGATGGTGCTTGCCGATGTCGTCAGCGGGATGCGACTTGCCCGCGAAGATGATCTGAACGGGCCGGCCGGACGCGTTCAGGATGCGCGCGAGCCGCTCCGGATCGTGAAACACCAGCTCGGGCCGCTTGTAGCCGGTGAACCGCCGCGCGAAGCCGATCGTCAGCGCGTCTGGATCGAGTAGCGTCCCGGCGGCGACGACGCGCGGGATACCGACGTGCTCATCGACCCAGCGCCGCCGCGCTCGATCGCGCACAAATGTGAACAGATAGCGACGCAGCGCCTGGCGGACCGTCCACAACTCGTGATCCGGAATCGTTAGGACGCTTTCCCACAGTGCCGGGTCGTCGTGCCGCTCGAGCCAGCCGTTCCCCAGGTACTTCGAAAACAGATCGGAAAGCTCGCTGGCAATCCAGGTCGGCACGTGGACCCCGTTCGTGACCGCCGCGACCGGCCGCTGCGCTTCGGGCAGGTCGGGCCACATCGGCGCGAACATGGCGCGCGTCACATGGCCATGGAGCTGGCTGACCGCATTGGTGGATCCGGCCGAACGGATGGCGAGCGCGGTCATGTTGAACTGCGAGCCGCCGCCGTTGTCGTAGGCGCCGAGCGCGAGAAATCGCTCGCGGTTCGGGCCGAGCGTTCCCCAGGCGCCCGCGAGATGTGTCTCGACGAGGTGGAATGGAAAGGCGTCGTGGCCCGCCGGCACCGGCGTGTGCGTCGTGAAGATCGTCGTCCGGCGAATCTCGTCCAGTGCCGCGTCGAACGTGGCGCCGTGCTCGATGAGGTCGCGGATCCGCTGCAGGACGACGAATCCGGCGTGCCCTTCGTTGAGGTGAAACACCGCCGGCTCGACGCCCAGCGCGCGCAACGTCCGGACGCCGCCGATCCCCAGGATGATCTCCTGCTGGATCCGGGTTTCGCGGTCGCCGCCATAGAGCCGCGCCGAGAGATCGCGATCCCACGGCGCGTTCTCTTCGAGGTCCGTGTCGAGGAGATAGAGCTTGACGCGGCCGACGCGGACCCGC